>Ga0268246_10000149_pt1 | contig 51609 bp, 52 predicted proteins | sample AgamicOrSfe_FD_200242 | JGI IMG/M metagenome (GOLD analysis project Ga0268246, IMG submission 200242) | Agave microbial communities from Guanajuato, Mexico - Or.Sf.e (v2) (version 2) | ecosystem: Host-associated > Plants > Phyllosphere > Phylloplane/Leaf | place: Guanajuato, Mexico | collected...
GCACGACCTGCCGCTTGAACGCGACACTGTGGGTTCGATACCGAGCCATGACTTCCATCCTCCGGAAGCCCAGCGCGGCGGGTCAATCCTCAGGTCCAGCGCCGTCCACTCCCAGGGGCGCACTCCAGGCTGGGGCCGGAGGAGTGACGAGGGAAGCCCACGAACGCGAGCCCGCCGGGCCGCTGAAAGGACCCCTGCCATGTTCTCCAAGGGACCTAAGACCGTCATCTCCGAGACCGGCCGCGCGGTGGCCCTGTCCATCACCCCCTACGAGGGCGAGCCGCGGGTTCTGGACACGGCGCTTGCCGCCCAACTCGGGATGGCCCGGCCGACCAACATCCGAGGCGTCATCGAGACGCATCGCGACGAGCTGCAAGCGTTCGGCGGTTTGCATTCGGCGCGTGCAAACCTCGGAGCCCAAGGAGGGCGCCCTGCCGAAGCCTTCTACCTCAACCGCCAGCAAGCCCTTCTCGTCTGCATCCTGTCGAAGACCGACAAGGCCAAGGCGGTGCGCGCCGAGGTCATCCGCCGCTTCGACGCCTACGAGGAGCTGACGCGGCCCGCTCCGGTGCCCGCTACGCCGGTCTTCCAGGTGCCCCAGACGTTCTCTGAGGCCCTCCGTCTGGTTGTCACAACGAGGCATGAAGGCTAAACAAAAATCCAGCTTCTCGAATAGACGAACACGTCACGTAATCGTTCCGGAAGCGTGATAGTCACGGTATCGGAAGTATTAGATGCATTTTCAGTTGTATTGTTGCTACAGACTCAGCCATTGAAGCGACGTATTTGACTTGTGCGCTCGCTTCGGCGCGTAGGGCTTAGACGATGAAGATCGCTGTGAAAGTGCTGGGCAAGCGGTTTGACATGGACCTGTGGTGGGGCAGCTTCAGCGTGACGCTGGGCCGGCTCATAGAAGTTCTCTACTCGGGCGACGATGGCACGCGGGGACATCAGTGGTTCGACTGGCTCGACCACGGAAACGGCTATCACGAGGTGTGGCTCGGACGCCGATACCTCTCGTTCACCTGGGGGCCGACCTGGGAGCGGGCTCGTTCGGCGGCGTAGCGGCGAGCACCCCGGAGCGTCGGGCCGGGTCGAATACCCGCCACCTATACGTGGTCGATTACCCGCCACCAGTGAATAACCCGAGGCGCTACCTCGTGGCCGGACGCATCCATTGTTTTCCGAGCATGTAGCGCCTCGGGTCTTCTCCCACGTTCGGGGCCGCTCCCGTGGCCCTGAACACCCTCCTTCACCGAACTCTTCCCATGACCTTGGCTGTCCTCCACAGCCGGGACGATGACGGCCGTTCGGTTGTCGGGGTCCCGCTCACCAATCGCCCAGGCGCTCACGCTTGGCTCTACGAGACCGACCACGCGGCCATCGTTGCCGAGTACGGCCACCGGGCGTGGTTCGTGAACGACAACGGCAAGGGCCAGCTCTACGTCCGCCTCCGCGGCCTGGGGCGCCGCCGCCTCGTGATGGTCGCCCGCCTCGTTGTCGCTGACCCGCTGGTCCGCCTCATCCGCTACCGGGACGGCGACCGCCTCAACCTGCGCTCCCGGAACCTCGACGTTCTCACGGCCAGGGAGCTGACCACCCGTCGAACCCTCCGAGCCACCCACGTGGCCCCTTCCGCGTCCCCTCTCCCCTAACCCTGCGAGGCCCGGTCCGATGAACCTCAGCCTTGCTCTGCCCCTCCCGTCGAAGCGTCCCCGCATCGCGCCCGCCCGGCACCGTCCGTTTGACGACTGGCGGGGAGCCTCGGGGCCTGCCCTGCGCCGCCTCGTAGAGGACACCGTGGCCCTTCTCGCTCAGCATGAGGCCGAGACCGGAGCCCGCCTTCGCAAGCGCCGTGAGACGGACCAGCGGCACCACCTCACCGCCGTGGAGGCCGTGGTCGCGAACCTCGCCCATGCCGTGCTGATGCCCGCCGACTCAGGACGCCTCGCGGTCTTCCTGAAGCACGGCGAGAAGGGCCGCACCCGGTATGACAACCCGGCCTTCGGGAAGCCCTTCTCCGGTCTCCTCGACCGGATGGACGAGCTGGGCATCCTCTCCATCCGCGCCCCGGCCTGTCAGTGGCGGGAGGCATCCTCCATCGCGCCTACGCCCGCGTTCGCGGCGAAGGTCCGGGAGACCGGCATCACCCTGACGGACTTCGGGAGGCTCGCCGGGGAAGAGCCCATCATCCTGCGGAGGCGCGCTCAACGGCCTGGAGCGTCCGCCTCGGGCTACTCTGGGAGACTCGTGGACTACCCAGATACGGCCGGCACGGTCGCGATGCGCTCGACCGTCCAGGGCCTCAACGCCTACCTGGGGGCCGCAGACGTGGCCTTCCGAGACGATGGCCGTGGGCTCGTAGACCATCGGCACCGGCACATGAGCCGATGCTTCGTCCTGCACGCGGATGACGAGGGGCCCCGCTTCGACCGCTCTGGGCGCCTCTACGGCGGCTTCTGGCAGAACCTTGAGCGCAGTCGGCGGAGCCGCATCAGGGTCGAAGGCGAGCCCGTCGAGGACCTGGACTTCGCCTCCATGTTCCCGAGGCTGGCCTACGCGAGCACTGGAAGGGTTCCTCCCGAGGGCGACCTCTACGCCGTCGACGGGCTGGGCCCGGAGCACCGCTCAGCGCTAAAGCTGGCGATGAACACCATCCTCTTCGATGCCTACCGCCGGACCTCTTGGCCTGTCCCCGAAAAGGAGGATGATCCCCGGTTACCGGCCGAGTGGACGGTGGCACGGACCAAGGCCGCCATCCTGAAGCGTCACCCGGCTCTCAAGTCCTGCTTCGGGGTCGGCCTGGGCTTCTCCCTCATGCACACCGAGAGCGTCATCCTCGTCCACGTTCTGGAGGAGATGCGTGCTCGGGGCATCGTGGGGCTGGGTCTCCATAATGGTCTTCTCCTCCCTCGCTCCCGTGTCGAGGAAGGCAGGATCATCATGGAAGCTGTCGCTCGGGATGTGACAGGTCAGTCCCTCCCGGTGGTCCTGAAGGCCAGAGCCTCGGTCAGCTCCTAGAGCCCCCCTCACCTCCCACTCAGGAGACCCGTAAGCCGGGGAGCCCCTGAAACCCTCTCACCACCCCGCCGCGCTGGCCTTCACCGGTCCGCGTGAACGGCTTCCCCATGCCTGCACCGCGCGGGCTCAACACCAGGAACCCACCATGACGAAGAACGACACCCCCGCGCACCTCCAGTTCGCCGGCATCGAGCCCCGCGCCCACAGCCTCGTTGCCCCCGTCGAGGGGACGCCCTCGGACCTCTTCGTCCTGGAGCATCGGCGGGACGGCGAAAGCCTTCACGTGTTCCTGACCATCGCCAACCCGGACGGCACCTCGAAGCCTGTCACGGTGTCCGTGGCGATCCCCGCGGCCCTGGTGCGGGACCTTCTCGACCGTGTGCCCGAGGCGGCCCAGGCGGGGGAGTGAGGCGGCCATGACGAGCGCCCTTCAGCCAAGCGCCGGCAACACCCTCGCCCCTGCGGAGGCCACCGTCCAGGACCTCAAGCTTGCCGAGGCCCTGGGCTACGCCCGGCCGACCGACATTCGCAAGCTCATCAATCGCCACCTCCCCATGCTGGAGGTGATGGGTTTGGTGCGCCACCGTGGCGTGCCAATCGTATCCGGCAAGGGGCGTGTCTCGACGGTCACCGAGTACCACCTCACTAAGGCCCAGGCCGCGTTCATCACGGCCAAGGCGGGCACGAAGCTGGCCGACAGTCTGACGGTCTTCATGGCCGAGACGTTCGCGATGGTCTCGGACGGCAAGCTCGTGGCCGTCGATGAGAGCGCCGCCGAGGAGTTGGCCGCCGCCCAGACGCGAAAAGCCCGTAGGCGCCACGAGGAGGAGCGGGACGCTCGTTCCGAAGCCTTCGCTTTCCTGCGGTAGCGCGCCGCTCCACGGGCCCTCCTAGCCCCTGCTATCGGCGTCCAATCGGGACCCATCTCACCCAACTGGGCCCCATCCCAACCGAACCCGACGCGCGGACCCTCACCGGCCCGCGTGAAGGTCCCCTCACGTCCAAGCCACAGGGCACCGTAGTGTGTGAACCTCTCTCCGCGGCTCTCGCCGCCATGTCCTTCGTCACCAACGCCGGCTCGGCAGTGGTTGGCCACATCGGCGCATCCGAGAGCGCCAGGACCCAGAACCTCTCGAACCGTCTGAGCCGTGAAGCGGCTATTGCCGAGTACGGCCGGCAGGACGCCGCCCTCGGTAAGCGCCAGGGACAGGAAGCCGATGCTGCCTCCGCGAGGAAGGCTGACGTTGCCCTCCAGGCCCGTTCAGCGCGCGCCACGAACGCCGTAGCGGCCGGTGAGGCGGGCATCGCCGGGTTCACCGTCGATAGCCTGATGCAGGACATCATCGCCCAGGAAGGCCGCTTCAACGAGCGCACGGACACGAACCTCGATTGGACCGTGGACCAGCTCCAGGAGTCCAAGAAGGGCGCTCAGGCCCAGATGCGAGACCGCATCAACTCCCTCCGGGATGTGACCCCGCCGTCCTTCGTGGAGACGGGCCTGAAGATCGGCTCCGCCGCCGTCAACGCAGGCACAACCTACCTCAATCTCGCGGAGCGCCGCTCCCGTCCTAGCAGCGTCTGAGAGGGCACCCCATGGCACTGACTCCTGGGCTTCGGCCCTTCCAAGAGGATGCCCCGGATACCTCGCGTGCTCGCGGCGCGGTCGCTCAACAGGACCCTGGTCTGAAGGCATCCGGGCTCAATCCGGTCGCGGCTCCCGTGTCCCAGTTCGTGCGCGCCATGACGGCGCCTCAGGACGACTCGGCCGACCGGTTGGCGCGTGCTCTGTCCGACTGGAGCCCGGCCCTCCAGCGGTTTGCTGAAGCCCATACTCGGGACGACGCCGAGGAGCGGCAGGCTCGCATCGCCCAGGCTTATGGCGGCCTCGATAGCGCGCAAATCCTAGAGAAGATGAAGTCCGACCCGGACGTGGAAACGAAGATGGGTCAGAGGCTCATCGCCAAGTACCACGGGCGGGCCGCGGCGGAGGAGGCCGGTCGCGCCGTTGCAGCCTACTACGCCAACGACTTCGACAAGGACGGCGGGGACCTTCCAGGCTACCTCAAGGGCGTCCGGGAGAACGCCGTCAAGGCAAACGGCGGCAACCCCTACTTCGCCGGGGAGTTCGACAGCGCGTTCCACAACACCGCTCAACAGGTCCAGGCGCAACAGGTCCGGTATCGCGCCGAGCGTTCCGCCGAGGCCACGCAGGAGACCGTCCAGGCCGGCTGGCTCGGCACCGTGGACCAGGGCATCAAGGCCGGCAGCTCCCCAGAGGCCATCGCGGCGGCCGTCCGGCAGTCCTACGAGACCAACCGACACATCCTGAAGGTCTCCTTCCCGGACCAGGACAGGGCGCTTCTCGGCGTCATCGGCGCCATGAAGGGCAAGCTGGAGGCCGACCCGGCGAACGCGGACCAGTACCTCGCCGTGGTGAAGGCCCTTGCCGGCACCGACCGGGTGGACGCCCAGGGCAAGAAGCTCGGGACGCTGGAGGGGTCGTCCACCATCGGCCCTCAGGTATCCGCCGCGGTGGCCTCGTTCGAGGCCGCCTACGGTCAGCGGCGGGACCGCGCCACCGTAGACGCCAAGCACGGCTTCTGGTCACAGGCGGACCGCGGCGAGCTGGACGAGAAGAGCCTCCGCACGTTCTTCGATGAGCCCCGTAACAAGGGCGCCATGACGGAGGGCGAGTACCAGGGCTACCTCAGGCTGAACGAGAGGAGCCGCGCGAGCCTCGCCGCCGAGCGCGCCAAGCAGGCCGCGAAGGAGTTGGAGAAGGACCAGCGGAAGCTTCTCGACTCTCAGGCCCTCGATGCGGGCGACCGTGGGTCTCTCTGGACCCTGAAGGACCAGGACATCACCGCGGCTAACGGCGAGGCGAAAACAGTCTCCGCGAAGGACCAGCAGGACGCCGCCGTGTCCGGCTTCCTCGACCGGGAGCAGTTCGTGGCGTCCCGTGGTGCGGGCACCCCGGCGCAGCGTGAGGCGGCCTCCTTCGCCCGCAAGGTGGAGTGGTTCAGCCGCAACGGGCAGGAGAACCCGGAGTGGTCCGACGTGATGAAGCGCGGGGCCGTCGCCGGCAACAGCGTTATGGTCGGGGGAGAGCTGCCCCAGGTGCTTCGCGAGGGCTTCCAGACCTATCGCAGGCTCGCCGCCGCGGCACCGCAGCTCGCCCTTGCCCAGGCCGGGAGCGAGGCGGCCAAGTTCTACGACGTGGCGGACACCCTCGTGTCCTCCGGCGTCCAGGACGAGGGCACCGCGCTCGCCACCGCCGTGGCCTACCACCGGGACCCGTCGAAGTTCGAGAGCGTCACCGCACGGGTGCGCTCGGAGGAGGTCCGTTCGCGCATCGCCGGCATCGCCTCCAATCCGCTCGGGCTCGGCTTCAACCGGCTCGCCGGGGTCTCCAATATTGAGGCGATGAGCACGGAGACCCAGAAGCTCGCGGACATCTACGTGAAGGTGGGCGGCATGGGCGCGGACGAGGCCGTGAAGCGGGCCGCGGCGCGGGTGGAGCAGAACTTCACCAACGTGAACGGCCACGCCGTACGCACCGCCGACCGTCGCGTCCCTCCGGACTTCGGGAGCCTCGCTGGCGAGTACCTGAAGCGCTACGCGGAGGAACGCGGCGCCACAGTCGGCCGGGAGGTGGGGGACCTGTCCATCGCCCCCATGCCGAACTCGGCCACCAACTGGATGGTGGTGGACCGGATCACGGGGCTTCCCGTCGAGATGGGGCCCCGTGCCGCCCTCACCCTCGATGACCTCCGCGCCGTCCAGGAAGTGCGTGCCGACAAGGCCCGCCTGCGCGCCGAACGGGCCAGTGCCGACCGCCTGAAGCCCCTCGTGGTGATTCCCGGCACGGGCCTCGGTGTCAGCAAGCCGAGCCTGCGCGGCTACTCCCCCGAAGAGGTCGCGGGGATCAACCTCAACATCGACGCGGAGAGTACCGCCCAGGCCGAGCGCATCCGCGAAGGTTCGCTCAAGCGGTCTGAGGAGCGCGCCAAGACGGAGGCTGCGGAGGATAAGGCACGAGCCGAAGCCCCGACTGTCGAGCCGTCCAACCCGTTCAAGCCTTCGATCCTCCTGAGGGACAGCAAGCGGGCCCGGAAGCAGCCCCGCGAGTAGCCCTCCGAGGCGTCACCTCCCGCGACCCCATCGCCACCCAACGACGACGTGCGGACCACCCGGCCCGCGCGAACGAGAACCCATGCCCAGGACCTAGCATGAACCCTGAGACCGAGACCCCGGAAGCGCCCCTTCCGGCCGCACCGAACACCCCCGTGACGACGCCTCCTGCCGAACCGCCCATGACGCCCCCGCCCAGCGTCGCGGTTGCCCCCGTAAGGGCCCAGAGAGCCCCGCCAGCGCCCGCCAAGCTTCCGCCCTGGTGGAACACCGTGGAGCAGACGAGCGCGACTCTGGGCGTGGATACGGGCTTCCTGCGCAAGGTCGGCGGGGCCGAGTCCGGCTTCCGCAACGTGGACAACGCTTCGGGCCCCGGAGGCGCCCCGACGAGTTCCGCCACGGGGCCCTTCCAGATCACGGAAGGAACCTTCGACGGGCTCGCTCGGCGCTATCCCCAGTACGGCCTGAACAACCGCCGCGACCCCGCGCAACAGGCCATCGCCGCGCCGCTCTACGCCCGCGAGGTGGCGGACTTCATCGCCAGCAAGACGGGCCGCACCCCGGATGATGGCGAGAAGCACCTCGGGTGGTTCCTCGGCCCTCAGGACGCGGCGAAGGTCATCACCGCGGACCCCGGTGCGCCCATCCGCATGGTGGTCAGCCCCCGTTCCATTGCGGCAAACCCCGGCGTGTTCGGCTCGATCACCACGGTAGGCGAGATGCTGGCGTGGTCGGCCCGGAAGATGGGCGCCACCGCGAGCCCGAGCGGCACGGTGAAGTACGGCGCCGGCCCCCAGTTCCCCGAGGGCAAGGCACGCTTCGCGGATGCGGTCCCGGCCGACCCCTATACGGACCTGGAGCTGTCCGCCCAGGCCAAGCGCCGAGGGGACGAGGCGTTCAGCATCACGCGGGGCGCCATCGAGGCGATGAGGCAGGAGAGCGCCCTTCGCTGGGCCTTCGAGAACGAGGGCGCTCAGGCCCCGGACCCGGCCTTCAAGGTCACCTCGGCTCTCCTCAAGGAGCGCGCTGCTGACGTGCCGGACCGCTTCGTGTCGTACCTGGGCGAGGCGCACTCGGCGGAGAACTTCGACTGGCGCTTGGGCCAGCTCCGGCGGGACCTGGAGACGGACCGCAGGCTGGACGCGATGGGCCTGAAGGGCACAGCGCTCCGCATCGGGGTCAGCATCGTGGACCCGGCCGGCTGGCTCGTCACCGCGGGGCTCGCTCCGGTCGGCGGGGCGCTTCGTCTGGGACGCCTCGGGCGCATCGCTGCGGGGGCCGTCGAGGGCGCTGCGGGCAACCTCGTGGCGGAGGTCCCCATGGCCCTGAACAAGCCCACCTGGGAGGCCGACTCGCTCGTCTACGCGGGGGCCGGCGGCCTCATCTTCGGGTCCGCCTTCGGCGCGCTCGGCCGAAGCAACCCTGCCGTGGCCCGCGAGATGGGCGAGATGCAGACGGCGGCGAAGGCCCTGATGACCCATCAGGAGCAGCGCTACGCCCCCGTGTCGTCCGGCGAGAGCACGGCCGGTGCGATGGCGACCCCCGGCCGCGTCGATCCCGTGCGGGGCGACGTGAGCGACTTCCTGGACCGCAACTTCCGGGACGCCTGGGACGTGGGCGCCTTCAGCCGTGTCCGCTTCGACACCACGGGCCGCCTGAAGGCCAGCGAGAACCCCCTCGTGCGGGCCCTCGGCAACCTCCTGGGAGAGGAGACCGTGAGTCAGGCGGACAAGGGCAAGGCCACCTTCCGGGCCATCACCGAGGACCAGACCATCCTCCAGCGCCGCTATGACATCGCCTGGAGCCGGGACTATCGGGCCGCCTGGGCGGACTACCGGAGCCGGAACGAGGTCGGATGGTTCGCCGGGATGAACGGTGAGGAGACCCGCTTCCGCCAGCTCGTGACGGCCTACGTGCGCAACACGGACGGGACCGTGGAGTGGGACCCTGCGGTGTCCCGGATGGGCGAGACCTGGAAGCGGCTCAACGGGGAGTACCTGAAGCTTGCCCAGGGGGACCACCGCGCCCTCGACGGGACCATGCGGCCTCCCCTGCGAGGCTTCGAGAACGTGGACCCGAGCGCGGCCTACGTGCCCCGCATCGTCCACTGGGAGCGCTGGAACGCCCTGCATACCGAGTTCGGCACGCGGGAGATGGAACGGCTGGTCTCCTCCGCGATCCGCGGCATGAACCCGGACATGGAGGCGGAGCTGGCCGAGAAGATCGGCCGGGGCTACGTGAAGCGCCTCCACACGGTCAGCGCCGGGCAGGAGCTATCGACCAGCCGCATGTTCTCCTCCCTCGACGTGGAGCAGATGCGGGCTTCCCTGCGCGATGCCGGCCTGATGGACGACGAGGTGGAGGCGGCCCTCTACCGTGCCACGGCCCGCGACGGTGCCAAGGCGGCGAACGCCCGCGGCAAGCCTCGCCAGCTCCTGGACGAGAACTTCCGCATGGACCTAACGGGCAAGGCCGGGTCCCGCGAGGTCGCCATCGCGGAGCTGTTCCACGATGACGCCCAGCTCCTCTTCACGCTCTACAACAGGCAGATGAGCGGGACCGTGGCGATGTCCCGCCTGCGTGTCGAGAACCCCCGCTGGCGGCCGGGCGAGGACGACATCCACCCCCGCTACCTCGTGGACGGCATCCACGGGGCCTCCGACTGGGAGACCCTGGTCAAGCGGGTGCGGGCCGTGGCGGCGGACCCCGAGGCGAGCCCGAAGGCGCGCGAGAGCGTGGACGCGGACGTGTCCCGCCTCCAGTTCATGTTCAACGGCATCACGGGCATCCCCTCCGACTTCGACCGAACGAAGCTCGCTCAGGCCGTCCGGCTGGTCCGGGACTACAACTTCGTCCGGGTCATGAACCAAGTCGGGTTCGCCCAGGTGGCCGAGATCGGCATGATTACCGGGGGCCTCGGGCTGCGGACCGCCATCTCCGCCATGCCCTCCCTCCGGTCCCTCCTCCGGGATGCCCGAACGGGTCACCTGAAGGACGAGCTGGCCCACGAGCTGGAGTGGATCAGCACGGCCGGCACGGACACCCTGCGGGGCATCGGCCACGTCGTCACCGACGACTTCGGCTCCCCCGTCACGCATCTCGGCCGCAGTCCCCGGATGGTCCAGGCCGAAGGGCTCCTCCAGCGGGGCGCGAGGGTCACCACGCAAATCTCCGGCATGGCGGCCATCAACGCCTACCTCCAGCGCTGGGCGGCCAAGGGCGTGCTCTACAAGTTCGTGGACATGAGCGCCGAGGGTGCCAGCGTGAACCGCCAGCGGATGCGCGTCCTGGGCCTCCCCGACGACATGCAGGAGCGCATCTTCGCGGAGCTGCGGACGAAGCCTTCCTTCGTGGAGGGGGAGCGGACGGGATCGCGACTGCAACGCCTCAACTTGGAGGACTGGGACCCGGAGACCCGCGGGGCCTTCGAGCACGCCATCTTCCGGTGGACCCGCAAGGTGATCCAGGAGAACGACCTGGGGCAGACCAACACCGTGCTCGGGTCCAGCCTCGGCAAGCTCTTCTTCCAGTTCCGCAGCTTCATGCTGGGGGCCTGGACCAAGAACACCCTCCACAACGCCCACATGCGGGACTGGGAAAGCCTCTCGATGCTCATCGGCACGATGACCTTCGGGGGCCTCGCCTACGCCGCCCAGACGCACCTCCAGAGCCTCGGCCGGGAGGACCGGGAGAAGTTCCTGGAGAAGCGCCTGGAGCCCCGGAAGCTCGCTGCGGCGGCCTTCCAGCGGGCGGGCTTCTCGTCCCTCCTGCCGGGCGCCTGGGACAACGCGATGTTCCTCGGCGGCATGGACCCGCTGTTTGACACGCGGGTGACCGGGACGCCCTCACAGGGGCTCACCTCGTTTGCCGCGACCGCGCTCCTGGACAGCGGCATGAAGGGTGTCCGAGGGGTCGCAGGCTCCCTCACAGGAGACCCGTACTCGCAGCGGGACTTCCGGGCCCTCGTCAGCGCCCTGCCGTTCGGGAACGCCCTGCCGATGTCCTGGCTGGCGAACGCGCTGGCCTCCGGGTTGCCGGAGAAGGACGCCCCGCGGGCCCGTCACTGAGCCCCGGCGGGCTCTCCACTACCACCACCACAACGCACCGGGAGGGGCCTCGCAAGGGGCTCTCCCGGCTTGCCTGAAGGGAACTCGGGATGACCGACGACGATCACACGACCACGTACTACGTCGCTCTCTACGGCCGCTGTCAGGGTAACACCGGGCCGGGCTTCTTCACGGCCACGATCCACGACACGCGAACCAAGGAAGAGTGGAGCGTCAGCGGCAACGTGGAGGACACCACGGCCAACCGCATGGAGCAGGTTGCGGCGCTCCGGGCCCTAGAGACGCTGGAGCCCGGCCAGAGCGTGACCATGGGCTCCGGTAGCGAGTACCTCATCAAGGGGATGCGGGACTGGCTCCCCGGCTGGAAGGCGAAGGGCTGGCGCGGGGCGAACCGGAAGCAGGTCCTGAACGCGGACCTCTGGCGGGACCTGGACGAGGCTGTGGAGCGGCAGGGAGAGGTGCGCTGGGAGATAGGGAAACGGGGGTGAGAATTGAGGCTGCGTATCAAGTCAAGTCCAGGAAATTTGTGATAGCAGCTGTCAAAGTTTTTGATGCAACTTCGATGCCGACCTTCGCTCCCCCTCTACTGACATAACCCAACGCGGTTCCAAGCCAACTCGCAGTTTTTGGCCCGATACCATCAGTCATGCTGGCATTCGCGTCTTCGTCTATCGCCTGCTTCAATTCTGCGATGTGACTATCTGAGAAACCCAGCGATGACACAATGTCAGCAAGCGCGCACCAGTCTTGCGAAGAAACATTGCTCTCTGCTCGGTATATAATATCCCTAGAATTACCGGACATTATGTTGTTATTACCATATATTATATTTGTCACAGATTTAGTGACCTCGCTTTTTGGCATGGATTTGACGTCCTCTCCGTAGCCAGACAATGTCTCATCTACTTCGAGTGCAAAATCAATAACCCGATTGCGTACCGTGTCGCAAAGAGTAGTAAGGGAACTCATCGGGAGCACTTGCCATGCTTCAGCAAGCGTATATCCGCGATAAAAATCGCTTTGCACATAGAGCACTAAGTCCTGCGGCCAGGGAATCTTTAAAGGGTCCTGACTACCCGACTTTACAGCTGCATCATACGCGGCAACACCTTGGGTGAGCTTTGCCAGATTTCCCCAATGCCTAAATTCTTCAGGCATAATCATGGGGGGCAATGTTGCGTTATTTACTCCACTGCCTGCTGGGCCATGGAATGTTCCCTTGGCGTGAATATTGATTAGTCTATAGTCAGGTAGTTTGTCATCGCTATCATAGCCATTAAGTTCTTTATTGAGCCATGTCTTTAAAGTATCGTTTTTAAGACTGGCATTCAATATCAGACATTTCCGGAGCACGTTAGTCAAAGGCTCTTGGCTGCTCACCGCAAGCTCTGCAATCTCTCTGAGAAGCCGCATCAGGTTGCCCTAAGGAATAAAAGGGTAGAATAGTCAGATTTGATATCGTGGAAATGCCCCTATCGCGGCTGCTAACATCATCATTGAAGGCGCTTCATATTTCCGTCCCACGGACGCGACCCGGTGCCCCGTCACAGCATCCCGTAGCCTCTCCTCGATCCCCGCTCCAAGCGCTCTGGTCTTCCAAGTGTGCCTCCAGCCGTGATTCGGGTCTACGTCGGGGTCCAACTTCGCAACCTCTCTCACCCACTTCGCGACCTTGTGCCCGCGCATCTCTGCGGGCGGCGTCGAGGATGCCTTTCCGTGGCGCTTGGGGTCGTAGAAGAGCGGCCCTGGGGCGGACGCCTCCACGAACGCCAGGAAGCCCTGCTCGATGAGGTGAGCGTGAAGGGGCACCGTGCGGGGCTCGCCCGTCTTCGTCACCCGGAGGTCCATTACGAGGATGCCGGCTTCAGTACGAACGTCACGCTTCTCCAGATGTGTTAGCTCCGCGATGCGCGCGCCCGAGTAGGCCGCGAGCCACGGGCACCATCGGCGGGCTGCGGCGAAGGTGGGGTTGGCATCGTCAGGCTTGACCGCTGAGGCCGCTGATAGGATCGCCGCTATCTCGGCATCCCGGAACGTGCGCTCCCGCTTGGCGACCCTCCTAGGCTCATCCAGCCGCACGCCACGGACGGGGTTCTCGGGAAGGAGCAGCTTCCCCTGCCGGCTTGCGGCCCAGCCGAACACGGAGCTGACAGCCACGAGGTCGTTCTTGTTGATGGCCCTGGGCGTGACGCCCTCAGTGTCCCGACGATGCTCAGCCCAGGCGAAGAGATCGTCCGGCGTCAGGGAGCGAATGTCCCGGTCCTTGGCGAAGGCCGCGAGGGACCTGAAGCTGCCGCGGTAACGCTTGATGGTGTTGGCGGCCTTCTTGTCCTCCGCGTAGGCGGCCCAGCGGTCGAAGAGGCCATCCACGCTCACGGCCTCGGAAGGGGCCGGGGAGGGGGCCTCAGGACGGGTCCAGGCGGGGAAGCGCGCGCCTGTCGAGTCGGGGCTGTAGTCGCCCCCGGCCATCCGATAGAGGCCCAGCGTGGCATCCCCTCGTGCCTTTGCCACGGCATCCACCAGCCGAGTTCGACTGTCAGCGTCTACGACCAAGCCCTCTCGCGTCAGAAGCCCGTCCGCAAGCTTGCCGAAGCGCTCCTCACGGGCGGAACGACGCCTCGTGTCATCCCCGTTCATGAATGCGATGATGTCGTCCCGGTGCTCATTGAACCAACGATCCGCGTCGCCGGGATCATCGTCATGCGCCGCCGTGAACTCTCGGAAGAGGACGCCAGCGAGGGCCAAAGCCTGCTTCTGGGTCAGCCGTGCTGGTCCCTGTCGCTCTGCCTCCAGCCGCCGCTTCAGGGCCGCATCAGCCACCGCGTGCCGCTGCTTGGCTTCCCGAGCGTCCTTCGTACGAAGCGAAGCTTGGATGATGTCACCGACCCGCACCGTGGCGAACTCGTCGGCAATCGGAAGGGACACGGTGGTGCCCTTCAGCCGCGCGAGGAGATCACGCGGAGTGCGCTGACGAAGGTGATAGACCCCCGTCTTCGGGTCTTTCCAGGGTCGGGCTGTCATGAGGGCCATGTGGGGCACCGCTGTGTGAGAGCGCGGTCACCCGTAAGCCACTGTATTGCACCAACTCTTTGCCCTTCAAGAGCAATTAGGTTGGTGCGGCCAAGAGGACTCGAACCTCCACCCCTCTCGGGACTAGCACCTCAAGCTAGCGCGTCTACCAATTCCGCCATGGCCGCGTCGCCGTCCGTCGGTCGACGTCGGGAACGGCGTGGCGGATAACAGATCGAATCCGCCCCGACAAGCGTTCCGTCGCCGAATCCTACTCCAGCCCCATCGGCTCCAGCACCGGAACCGCGCCCTCGCCGATGGTGACGCCGGGCGTGCGCAGCACCTCGGCCTTGCGGATCAGCTCCGTCACCTCCACGGAGATGCGGTTGCCCGTCACCACGATCTGGCCGCGGGCGATCGGGTGGTCGTTGGCGAGAATCTCGACCATATCCGTCTCGGTGGACTCGAGCGCGATCACCGCGCCGCGGCCCATGCGCAGCAGCATGTGCAGGGGCATGTGGCTGCGCCCCAGCACCACCGTGAGATCGACCTTGAGATCCTCGAGAATGGCCACGCGCCGTCCGCCTCCCGCCGCGAGTCGCGGCATCGGCCGGCAGATTCGGCGCAACAGGGTGAAGCCTTGGTAAACGCGGGCTCCGATCGGCTGTCTTCGAACCCGGACGGCTTTCTTCCGGCGCCGGGCTCGGAGCCGGTGGAATGGGTGGTGGCGGACGGGCTCACCGGCTACGCCGAGGCCGTCGCCGCCATGGAGGCGCGTGCCGAGGCCATCGCGCAGGGGCGCGCGGCCGAGCGCGTCTGGCTCGTGGAGCATCCGCCGCTCTACACGGCGGGTACCTCGGCGCGGCCGGAGGACCTCGTGGCGCCGGACCGGTTCCCGGTGCATGCGAGCGGGCGGGGCGGGCAGTACACCTATCACGGGCCCGGCCAGCGGGTGGCCTACGCCATGCTCGACCTCGGCCGGCGGCGGAGGGACCTGCGCGCCTACGTCTCGGCGCTCGAGGCCTGGCTGATCGCCACTCTCGACGCCTTCAACGTCGCCGGCGAGCGCCGGGAGGAACGGGTCGGCGTCTGGGTACGGCGGCCGGAGCGGGGGGAGGGCGTCGAGGACAAGATCGCCGCCATCGGCATTCGGGTGCGCCGCTGGGTGAGCTTCCACGGGATCAGCCTCAACGTCGAGCCCGACCTCTCGCACTTCTCCGGCATCGTGCCCTGCGGGGTCTCCGCCCACGGGGTGACGAGCCTCGCCGATCTCGGGCGCATCGTCAGCCTCGCGGAGGTCGACATGCAGCTGCGCGCCGCCTTCGAACCGATCTTCGGCGAGACGGTGCTCGTGGATTAGCCGTCCCGATGGGAGCGCGGCGCTTCCCCGGCAAGCCCGAACGGGCGCCCATGTCCACGCCCGGACCGCGCGTCTGAGACAATCAGATCACCGGCACGCCGCAGGCCTTGGCGTGCTCGCCCGGCTCGACATGGATGACGACGACCGCGCCCTCCACGGCGGCCTCGATGGCCGATTCGAGCCGGTCGCAGATGTCGTGGCTCTCCTTCACCGTCATCTCGCCGGGCACGACGAGATGGAAATCGATGAAAGTCGCCTGCCCGGCGTGGCGGGTGCGCACGTCGTGGGCCTCCAGCGCGCCGACGCCGTTCTCGGAGATGAGGCGGCGGATCTCGGCGACGAGATCGTTGGGGGCGGCCCGGTCCATCAGCCCGTCGACGGAGCCGCGCACCATGCCCCAGCCGGACCAGAGGATGTTGAGCGCCACCAGACCCGCCACCGCCGGGTCGAGCACCAGGATGCCCGTCACCGCGACGAGGCCGAAGCCGGCGAGCACGCCGACCGAGGTGAACACGTCGGCGAGCACGTGGCGGGCATCGGCGATCAGGGCCGGCGAGCGCCAGGCCCGCCCCTGCCGCAGCAGGTAGGTCGCCCAGGCGCCGTTGATCACCGTCGCGACGCCGTTGACCGCGAGGCCGAGATAGGGCGCGTCCACGGGCTGCGGCGCGAGGATGCCCATCGCCGCCTCCCGCAGGATCAGCAGGGCGGCGACGATGATGAGCGCCCCCTCGACAACGGCCGAGAGATACTCCGCCTTGTGATGGCCGTAGGGGTGCTCGGCATCCGCCGGCCGCGCGGCGACGCGCAGCGCCAGGAAGGCGCCGCCGGCGGCCACCACGTTGATGATGCTTTCCAGGGCGTCGGAGTAGAGCGCGACGCTGCCCGTCAGCCACCAGGCGCCGAACTTGAGAGCCGTGACGAGCACGCCGATCCCGGCGCTGGCGAGCGCGGCCTTCTGGGTGCGTTCCATGGGGAGGGGCCTCGGGTGGATGGCCCGCGCTGCTTAGAGGCAGGCCCTACCGGAAGGCCACGGCAAAGGTCTTAGCGGGCGCTATACCGCCGCGCTTGGATCGCCCGCGCGGCCGCGGGCCTCGTCGCGGGCGCGGCTGCGGGCGCTCTGGGCGCGGGCGCGCTCGGCTTGGCGGGCATAGCGCCGGGCCATCCAGCCGAAGGTGGCGCCGGCCGCGAGCCGGTCGAGGCGAGCGGCCTCGCGCTCCCAGTAGCGGATCAGCTGCGAATCGAGGGTGTCGCGCTTCGAGCCCGCTTCCGCCGCCATCCGGCTCCTCCCCGCCGCGCCCCATCGGCGCGCCGGGGATTAGGTGAGGCCGGCTCGCGCGCGATCAAGCCCGTGAGCGGCCGGGCCGGGCGGCGGAGATCGGCGAGACCGTCCCGCTCTTCGAAGGACCGCTCGGCACGATGTCCTTCACGGTGTCGACGATGCTTTGAGCGTCGAGTTTGGCGTCCTTGTACATGCGCTCGGGGGTGTCGTGGTCCTGGTAGGTGTCGGGGAGGGTCAGGGTGCGCACCTTGACGGTGCCGGCGTCGAGCGCGCCCTTGGCGGCGAGCAGGTGCAGCACCATCGCCCCGAAGCCGCCCACCGAGCCCTCCTCCAGCGTCAGCAGCGCCTCGTGGCGGGACGCCAGGTCCAGGATCAGCGCCTCGTCCAGCGGCTTGGCGAAGCGCGCATCCGCCACCGTCACCGCGTAGCCCGCCTCGACAAGCGTCTCGGCCGCCTTCAGCGCCTCGGCGAGCCGCGTGCCGAGCGAGAGCAGCGCCACGCGCCGGCCGGTGCTGTTACCGGTGCTGTTGCCAGTACCCTTGCCCGCGCCCTGCGGGCTGCCCGCCTCGGCCTCGCGCACGATCCGGCCCTTGCCGATCGGCAGCGGCACGCCGCGCTCCGGCAGCTCCACGCCCACCCCCTCGCCGCGGGGGTAGCGCAGCGCCGTCGGGCCGCCGTCATGCGCATGCAGCGTCGCCACCATGTGCACCAGCTCCGCCTCGTCGGCGGCCGCCATCACCGTCATGTTCGGCAGGCAGCAGAGATAGGCGAGATCGAAGGCGCCCGCGTGCGTCGCCCCGTCCGCCCCGACCAGCCCCGCCCGGTCCATGCAGAAGCGCACGGGCAGGTTCTGCAGCGCCACGTCGTGCACGACCTGGTCGTAGGCCCGCTGCAGGAAGGTCGAGTAGATCGCCACGAACGGCTTGTAGCCCTCCGTCGCCAGCCCGCCCGCAAACGTCACCGCGTGCTGCTCGGCGATGCCCACGTCGAAGGTCTTGTCCGGGTGCGCCTTGCCGAACAGGTCGATGCCGGTGCCCCCGGGCATCGCCGCGGTGATCGCCACCACCTTCGGATCGGCATCCGCCGCCTTGATCAGGCTCTCGCCGAACACCCGCGTGTAGGCCGGCGCGTTGGCCTTGGCCTTGGTCTGCACGCCCGACAGAACGTCGAACTTCACCACCCCGTGGTAGCGGTCGGCCGAGGCCTCGGCGGGCGCGTAGCCCTTGCCCTTCTGCGTGACGACGTGGAGCAGGATCGGGCCCTGGTCGTTGTCGCGCACGTTCTTGAGGACCGGCAGCAGGTGGTCGAGGTTGTGACCGTCCACCGGGCCGACGTAGTAGAAGCCGAGCTCCTCGAACATCGTGCCGCCGCCCCCGGTGATGAGGTTGCGGGCATACTCCTCGGCGCGGGCGGCGCGCTCGTAGATCGCCTTCGGCAGCAGCTTGCCGAGCTGCTTGGCCGTCTCGCGCAAGCTGCGGTAGGCGCCGCCCGAGGCGAGCCGCGCCAGATAGGCCGACATCGCGCCCACGGGGGGCGCGATCGACATGTCGTTGTCGTTCAGGACCACGATCAGCCGCGAGTGCATGGCGCCGGCGTTGTTCATCGCCTCGTAGGCCATGCCCGCCGACATCGAGCCGTCGCCGATCACCGCGATGACGTTGCGCCGCCGCCCCGGATCGCGGCCTTCCGCCTTCGCCGCCGCCACGTCGAGGTCGCGGCCCACCGCCATGCCGAGCGCCGCCGAGATCGAGGTCGAGGAATGCGCCGCCCCGAACGGGTCGTACTCGCTCTCCGAGCGCTTGGTGAAGCCCGACAGCCCGCCCCCCTGGCGCAGCGTCCGGATGCGGTCGCGCCGCCCCGTCAGGATCTTGTGCGGGTAGGCCTGGTGCCCGACGTCCCAGACGATCCGGTCGTCGGGCGTCTCGAACACGTGGTGCAACGCCACCGTCAGCTCCACCACCCCGAGACCCGACCCGAGATGCCCCCCCGTCACAGACACCGCGTCGATCATCTCGGCACGCACCGCATCCGAAACAGACTGCAACTCCGACTCAGGCAAACGACGGAGATCAGAGGGAACGCGGATACGATCGAGAAGGGCAGTGTTTTCCGTGGACACGGGACTCATCCTCGGCGGCCGGCGGCATCGGCGCCGCGGGCGGAAACGGGAACGCGCACGGGGCCCGAACGGCCCCATGCTGCGGATCGGAACGATGCGGCACGCATGGCGGCGCCGCTAATCGACGTCGAGGGGACCGCCATCGGCGGCCTTGCCGTCGGGGCCGGCGGCGATGCGGCGGATGCGCTTCTCGGCGGCGTCGAGGAGGCCGTCGCAGCGGCGCTTCAGCGCCTCGCCGCGCTCGTAGATGGCGATCGAATCCTCGAGCGGCACGTCGCCCTGCTCGAGCTTGCGCACGATGTCCTCGAGCTCGGCGAGCGCCGCCTCGAAGGGCATCTCGGCGGCGTTGCGGACGGGCTCCTCGCCCGCCGCCTGCGGGCGGTCCTGCATCATCCCTGGCATCCCTGTTGAGGACGGTTCTAGTTCGGGCCGTGCCCGCGGGACAACCCTCGGGCGCCTCCGCCGGGGATGCGCCGCCCACGGCCGGGTCTCTCGGCCACAGGAATCCCTGCGCGTTAGGTCACCGAAAGATGGAAGTGCTCGCCCTCGAAGGCCTCGGCGCCGCGCCCGATCGCAGCGATGGCGGCGCTCATCCGTCCTTCCCGCCCGAGCATCCCGTCGGCGATCGCGACGAGCAGCGCGTTCGGCGTGGCGGAGGGCGAGGCGGCGCGGAGCGCCTGCGCGAGTTCGTCCTCGTCCCGCTCCGGCATCAGTGCGCAGGCGGCGATGTACGCGGCCGCCGTCGAGCGGCTAATGCCGGCGTAGCAGTGCATCAAGAGCGGCCGCTCCCGGTCCCAGCCGCGGGCGAAGGCGAGGATCGCGGCGACGTGCTCTTCCGCCGGCAGGACGTGCCCGTCGAGGGCAGCGGTCAGGTCGTTGACCCGCACGATCCGGTGGCGCTCCGGCGCGATGCCCTCCGGCCGCTCCAGTTCGACCCCGGCCCCGATGAGGCTGAGGAGGTCCCCGGCGCCGCTCGCGGCGAGCGCCTCGGGCAGGCGCGACAGAGGGCAGACATGGATGCGCGGCATCGGCGGCTCGATCAGAGCGGGCAGAGCGCCCGGAAGCGGTCGAGGAAGCGCGCCTCGGCCTCGGCCGTCGGCCAGGGCTCGGCGAGCGCCGTCACCTCCTCCGGCAGCCAGAGCGGCGGCCCGAAGTAGCGCGCCGCCTCCCTCTCCGAAAAGCCCGCGAGCCGCGTCGCCTCGACATGGGCGGCGATGCGGTCGGCCCGCTTCACGAGCTTCGCCAGCGGCGCGCCGGGGGCGGGCACGCCGAAGCGGCGGCGGATGCTGGCGAGCAGCCGCCGCTCGACGCCCCGGTAGGAGTCGCCGATCGCGGCCTTGAGCGGCGAGATGATGTCGCCGATCACGTACTCGGGCGCGTCGTGGAGCAGGAGCTCCAGGCGCTGTGCGGGTCCGAGGTCGGGCTCCAGCCGCCCGCCCACCGCCTCCACGAGGAGCGAGTGCTGCGCCACCGAGAACACGTGCGGCCCCGCCGTCTGCCCGTTCCAGCGGGCGACGCGGGCGAGCCCGTGGGCGATGTCGGCGATCTCGATGTCGAGGGGGGAGGGGTCGAGAAGGTCGAGCCGGCGCCCCGAGAGCATCCGTTGCCAGGCGCGGCCGCTCATGGCAGGCGCCTCATGGGGCTGGCTTCGCCAGCGCGGCGCAGGGCGCGTGCCGGTGGCAGCCGGCGAGGTGGTCGTTGACCATGCCGACCGCCTGCATGAAGGCGTAGACGATGGTCGGCCCGCAGAAGCTGAAACCCTCGGCCTTCAGCGCCCGGCCCATCGCCCGCGAGACCTCGGTCTCGGTCGGGATGTCGGCGCGGGATTGCGGCCGGGGCTGCGCGGGCGCGCCGCCGGCCAGATCCCAGAGGAAGCGCGAGAAGCCGGGGCCGCTCTCCTCGATGCGCAGAAAGGCGCGGGCGCCGTTGACGGCGCCGACGATCTTGGCGCGGTTACGGATGATGCCGGTGTCGGCCATCAGCCGCTCGATATCGGCCTCGGTGAAGCGCGCGATCCGCTCCGGATCGAACCCGGCGAAGGCGCTCCGAAACCCCTCCCGGCGACGCAGGATGGTGATCCACGAGAGCCCCGCCTGGAAGCCGTCGAGGATCAGCTTCTCGTAGAGGGCGCGGGAATCGTATTCCGGCACGCCCCACTCGGTGTCGTGATAGGCGACGTAGAGCGGGTCGAGCCCGGCCCACCAGCAGCGGGCGCAGCCGTCCGGGTGGTGGACGAGGCCGGTCGTTTGGGGTTCCGGGGCCATCGATCCGTCATCTAGTGCAGTTCGCACCGTTGCACCCTCAGCCGGCGGCGGTGGCCGCCTCGGGGAATGCGAAGGTCGCGAAGGCGGGCCGCTCGACGCCGAGCGCGCTGCCGCCCGCGCGCAGGGGCTCGCCGACCGCCAGCGCGTCGGCGAGCCGGTCGAGGCGCAGCGTCGCGAGGCCCCGGTTCCCGGCGGCGCTCCCGGTGGCGCCGAGGCTCTTCTGACCGGCGGTGACCTCGGTGCCGGGCTCCGGGGCCGGACCGTCCGTGTAGAGGACGGGCACGATGCGGGTGCGGGCGGTGCCCCGGTGCTGCATCCGCGAGACCACCTCCTGGCCGACATAGCAGCCCTTGCGGAAGTCGACGCCGCCGAGCTGGTCCATCAGCGCCTCATGGGGAAAGGCATCCGCGAAGGCGAAGTCGCGCCCGCCCTCCGGCACGCCGAGGCCGATGCGGTGGGCGTGGTAGTCCGCCTCGGTGGCATCCGCGGAGAAGGCGCCCTCGCTCGCGTAGAAGCGCTCCCCGAGTTCGCCCAAGCGACCGTCGCGGGCGCGGGCGGTCTCGGCGGTCGTCTGCGCGCCGTCCCAGGCGGCGGCGACCGCGACGGTGGGGTCGGCGGCGATCGCGACCTTGGCCCGCAGCCGGTAGAGGGAGAGGCGCTTGGCGAGGTCGGCGGCGCGCTCGGCGAGGGTGTCGAGGCGAAAGCCACCCTCGATCCGCGAGACGAGGAAGTCGAACTGGATCTTGCCCTGGGGCGTCAGCAGCGCGCCGAGCCGGGCCTCGCCCTCCGGCAGGGTCGCGACGTTGCAGGTGACCACGCCTTGCAGGAAGTTCTCCGCCTCCTCCCCGGTCACGGTGACGATCGCGCGGTCGGGTAGCAGGGCGACGGGCATCGCGGCACTCCGGGTGGATGCGCGGGCGGCGTTGCGCCCGGCGAGAGGCTGACATAAGCCCGCCGGCAACCAGCCTCAACCGCGCCGGAGCCCCCGATGGCAGAGCCCTTCGACCTCGTCCTCTCCGGCGGCACCATCGTGAACCATGACGGCGCGCATGCGGCCGACCTCGGCATCCGGGCGGGCCGCGTCGCGGAGATCGGCGATCTTTCGAACGCGGATACCACCGAGCGGCAGGACTGCCGCGGCCTTCATCTCCTGCCCGGCGTCATCGATACGCAGGTGCATTTCCGCGAGCCCGGCCTCGACCACAAGGAGGACCTCGAATCGGGCTCGCGCGCGGCGGTGATGGGCGGCGTGACCGCCGTCTTCGAGATGCCGAACACCGATCCGCAGACCGTCACCGAGGCCGCGCTCGCCGACAAGATCGCCCGCGCCCGCCATCGCATGCACTGCGACTTCGCCTTCTGGGTCGGCGGCACCCACGAGAACGCGGGCGAACTCGCGCGGCTCGAGCGGCTGCCGGGGGCGGCGGGCATCAAGGTCTTCGTCGGCTCCTCGACGGGCTCGCTGCTGGTGGAGGACGACGCGGGCGTGCGCGCGATCCTCAAGAACATCCGCCGCCGGGCGGCCTTCCACGCCGAGGACGAGCCGATGCTGCGCGAGCGCCGGGGCCTGCGGGTGCCGGGTGATCCGTCCTCGCACTCGGTCTGGCGCTCGCCGGAGGCGGCGCTGAAGGCGACGCAGCGCCTCGTGGCGCTGGCGCGGGAGACGGGCGCGCGCATCCACATCCTGCACATCTCCACCGCCGAGGAGATGGTGTATCTCGCCGATCACAAGGACGTGGCGAGCGTCGAGGTGACGCCACACCACCTGACGCTGGACGGCGACGAGGCCTATGCGCGCCTCGGCACCCTCGTGCAGATGAACCCGCCCGTGCGCGGGGGCGGCCATCGCGCGGGCATCTGGCGGGGGCTGACCCAGGGCGTCGCCGACATCCTCGGCTCGGACCACGCGCCCCACACGCTCGCGGAGAAGGCCAAGCCCTATCCCGACTCGCCCTCGGGCATGACCGGCGTGCAGACGCTGGTGCCGATGATGCTCGACCACGTGAACGCGGGCCGGCTCTCGCTCGCGCGCTTCGTCGATCTCACCAGCGCCGGCCCGAAGCGCCTGTTCGGCATCGCCCGCAAGGGTCGGCTCTCGGCGGGCTACGACGCCGACGTCACCGTGGTCGATCTGAAGCGCCGCGTGACCATCCGCAACGAATGGATCGCCTCGAAATGCGGCTGGACGCCCTATGACGGCGTCACCGTCACCGGCTGGCCGGTCGGCACGCTGGTCCGGGGACGGCGGGTGATGTGGGAGGGCGCGCTCAGCGACCCGTCGCAGGGCGAGCCGGTCGTGTTCGAGGAGACGCTTTCTGCTTCAGATAAAAGATAATGAACCAAGCAAATGATATGCTTTTGCCCATGTCTGGAATGCAGCAAAAATATGCATGCCTTAGTAGCTTCTGGTAATTGGAGGCTCTATAAACTATCATATAACGAGGAATTGATATATGAATTTACTTGTGATCATGGTCATGAGAATCTCATAGTAGTTCAGAAAGAGAAATTTGAGGTTTTGTTTCAGATTGCATCATTAGCCTATTTAGACGGCTATTTCAGAGAGGCCGTCGTAACTTTTACCTCTGCCTTAGAAAGATTCTATGAATTTTTTATACAAGTAATGTATGTCGAAAGCGGCCGTGACGAGGCACAATTTTTGGAAGCATGGAAGTCGGTTAAGTCGTCATCTGAACGACAGATAGGCGCGTATGCACTTATTCATGCCTTAACACTGGGAAGTCCAGCTCAAATTTTATCAAGCGCCCAAGTGTCGTTTAGGAATAAAGTTGTGCATCAAGGGCACATACCTTCTGATCAAGAGGCTTATAGTTATGGAAACTCCATTTTAATTTTAATGAGAGACAAATTAACTTTCCTAAGAGAAAAATATAATATCAGCTTTGATAAGGTAGTATCCAAAAAGGCCGACCTAACACGCGTGGTCCAAAAATATCAGCGCATCCCGGCGTCATTGAGCGATGACACAATCATAGGCTGTGGGTCATATCCAATCGCTCCCGAGAGCCTTCGAGCTGGATTAGACATGCTCCAATCGTATAGGGCCTTTGCACAGCGTGCACCCTTAAAAGGCGTGCGCCACACATAGCTCCAAACTAGTGCTGCAGCCCCGTCGTGAACCCGCCGCCGCGGATGCGCTCGGGCAGGCCCTCGGCGTAGCGGGCGGTGGCCTCCTCGCCGTAGCTCGCGACGAGTTCCTGGAAGGCCGCGAACAGGGCGGCCTGGGCCATGCAGTCGCCGTCGAGCCCGTCGAGACAGCCTTCGGCGAACGCCTCCGAGACGTAGCTCAGCGCGGCGCGCTTCTCGTCGACGTCGGACTCGAAGGGGACGGTGTCGGCAGCGTGGTGCATGGGTCCGCGATCCTGTGCGCCGGGGCGAAGGCCACGGCGGGACGGGCGGATGATAGGCGGCCACGGATCGTCGGGCCAGCCAGGAATTGAGCGGAGGTTAACGCGGGGGCTCGAATACCGCGGAATTCCGACATGCCCGCGTCCCGTTGCCGGAATGCATCAGCCGCCGAACCGGCCCGCCAGCGCCTTCGAGAGGCGCTCGCCTTCCGCCGCGTAGAGACCCGCCGCCTCGCCGGCCGCGGGCGTGCAGATCCGGTAGGTGAGGGCGAAGCCGCGATAGCCGCGATTGTAGGCGCCCGCCAGCCGGTCGCGGCGGCCCGGCGAGACGCCCTCGGCATCGACGAGGGCCTTCATCTTGGCCGACCACTGGGGCGCATCCGGCGCGTTGCAGAGGCCGCGCAGGAACGCCATCGCCCCGATCACCTCGGCCAGGCGGAACAGGTCGCGGTCGTAGGGCGCGGCCACCTCGGCGGCCGGCGCCTCCGGCTTGGCCTCGGTCTTCTCCGGGGCCTTCGCGGGCGTGCGGGCACCGTTCCGCTGCTGCGCGGCGGCCGGCGCGGCAGCGAGCGCGAGGAGCGTCAGGGCCAGGACGAGGGGCCTCACGCGGTCGGCTCCGGCGCCCTCGATCGCGCGTCGACGGCGGCGAAGGCCTCGGCCAGGGTGCCGGCGAGACCGGGCGTGGTCGGCAGCGCGGCGGCCTCCGCGAGGCTCGCCCAGCGGACGGCGAGCGCTTCCGGCCCTGGGGCCGCCTCGCCGCCCCGCCACAGGGCTGCGTGCGGGAGCACGACGTAGTGGTGGCGCACGCGCGCCTCCCCGTCGCGGTCGATGATCTCGGTGGGCGAGAGGCAGGCGACGACCTCCGCCGTCAGCCCGACCTCCTCCATCAGCTCCCGCAGGGCGGCCTCGGCGAGGCGCTCGCCCGCCTCCACGACGCCGCCGGGAAGCGTCCAGACGCCGCGCATGGGCTCGTTCGCCCGTTGCGCCAGCAGCACCCGCCCGTCGCGGATCACGGCGATGGAGGCGCCGACCATCGGCCGGGCGGGGAAGCGGCGCTCGTCGGACCCGCTCACGGCGCCCTGCCTCCGGCGAGGAGGGCCGCGGGCACCAGCGCGACGCGCCCGTCCGCGAGGCCAACGAGGACCCTGGCCTCCCGCCCGGTGCCGAGCACCGCGAGCCCGAACCCCGCGGGGGAGGGCAAGGCCGCGCGGCCGCGCTCGCGCGCGGTGCCGTCGGCGAAGGAGACGAGGGCCACGGCGCTCCGGTCGGCCACGGGCAGGACGAGCTCGGCCACCCCGTCGCCGTCGATGTCGAGCGGGGCCGCGGCGTCGCCGGGATCGGCCGCACCCTCACTCGCGAAGCCCGGTGCCTGAGTCGGGGAGAAGGGCACGCCGGAGAGGCGCCAGAGCCGGAGCAGGCCGCCGCTGAGGGTCGCGGCCGCCGGGCGGCCGCCGGACTCGAAGGGGGCCACCGCGACGACCTGGAGCGGATCGCCCTTGATGGCCCCGCCGGTCGCCGTCACGTTCCAGGCCTCGGAGCCCTTGCGGGAGACCACGGCCAGCGCCGAGCCGTCCCCGCGCAGGACGGTCGCGAGGAAGGCCGGCGCCCCGTCGAGGCGCAGCGCCCGCGGCCGGAACGGCGCGAAGACCGCGCCTTCGCCGGCCGGCACCGTGGCGCTCGCCACCGGCACAGGCTTCGGCTCGGTGGTGACGGCCATGGCCTGGCGCTCGCGCACGGTGAGGGCGGCGGCGTTGGTGACGCCGTCCGGCGCGAGAGCGCGGGTCGGCCCGCTCAGATAAGCGCTCAAGCCCCCCGAGATCGCCCGCCGCGATCCGGAGAGCGCGCCGCGCGGCGTCTCCGAGGCGACGAGCTCCCGCACCGCCTCTGGCGAGATCGCCTTGCTGCGGACCAGGCCGTCCACGAGCCCGAGCGCCGCGGCGCCGTCCTCGCCCCAGATCACCGCGACGGGCGTCTCCTCCGCCGGCTCCTCGCCGGGCGCGGTCGCCGGGCGCGGCTTCATGGAGGGAATCAGGCCGGAGGTGGCGGTGGCCACCGCGACCTCGCTGCCGGGCCCGCGCAGTGCGGTGGCGCGGAAGGGCAGGTCGAGGAGCGTGACGCCGTCGGCCGCGGCGGCCGGCGTCACCGTCGAGAGAAGGGCGAGCGCACCGGCGAGGCGCCGGATGCGGTCAGACATGCTGGCCGCCGTTGATGTGCAGCTCGGCGCCGTTCACGTAGGAGGAAGCCTCCGTGCAGAGGAAGTAGATCGCCTTGGCGACCTCGTCCGGGGTGCCGAGGCGCCGCTGCGGGATCTGCTCCACGAGCTTCTCCGTGCCGGGCGAGAGGATCGAGGTGTCGATCTCGCCGGGGGAGATGGCGTTCACGCGCACGCCGAGCGGCCCGAAATCGGCGGCCATCTCGCGGGTCAGGCCGGCGAGCGCCGATTTCGAGGTGCCGTAGGCCGCTCCCGCGAAGGGATGGACCCGCGAGCCCGCGATCGAGGTGACGTTGACGACCGAGCCCTTGGCGCGGGTCAACTCGTCCCGCAGCCCCTGTGCGAGCAGGATCGGCGCGAAGAAGTTGACCTGGAACACCCGCTGCCAGTCGCCGAACGGGGTCGAGATCGCGCCCATCCGCGCGCCCGCCTCGCCCTTCGGCGAGATGCCGGCGTTGTTGACCAGCGCGTGCAGGAGACCGCCCTCGGCGGCGAGCCGCCCGGCGACCTCGACGATCGCCCGCTGCGTGTCCTCGGCGCTGGCGAGATCGACCTGCAGGTGATCCTCGGGTCCCATCTCCCAGGGGCAGTTCTCGGGGAAGGCGTGGCGCGAGCAGGTGATGACCCGCCACCCCGCGGCCGAGAACCGCTTCACCGTCGCGTGGCCGATGCCCCGGCTCGCGCCGGTCAGCAGCATGATGCGTCGGCGGTCGTTGGCGTTCGTGGGCAAGGCCGACCTCTCGGGAGCGCCGCGGGGGCCGTCGCTGCGGCGCGATACGCTACGCGGACGCCCTCGCGAAATCCAGCGCGGCCGGCGCCCGGCCGTCCCGCGTCATGGGTAGAGGCGAGCGCGCGCCCAGCCCTCGCCGTCGCGGGTGAAGCGCACCCGGTCGTGGAGCCGGAAGTCGCCGTTGCGCCAGAACTCGATGGTGGAGGGCACGATCCGGTAGCCCGTCCAGTTCGCCGGCCGCGGGATCGGCCCGTCGCCGACGCGGGCGGCGACCTCGGCGACCTCGGCCATCAGCGTCGCCCGGTCGGCCAGCGGCCGCGACTGGCGGCTGGCGATGGCCCCGAGCCGGCTCTCCGGGTGGCGGCTGGCGAAGTAGGCGTCGGCCTCGGCCTCCGAGACCGGCGTCACGGCGCCGCGGGCGCGCACCTGCCGGCCGAGGCTCTTCCAGTGGAGGACGATCGCCGCCTGGGGGTTCTCGGCGAGCTCGCGGCCCTTGGCCGAGTCCACGTTCGTGTAGAAGACGAAACCCCGCGAATCGACGCCCTTCAGGAGCACGACGCGCACGTCGGGCAGGCCGTCGGCGCCGGCCGTGGCGAGCGACATGGCGTTCGGGTCGTTCGGCTCGCTGCGCTCGGCCTCGGCCATCCAGGCGGCGAACAGGGCCCAAGGGTCGGGATTCAGGGTGAAATCCGGGCCGGCATCGGCGCCCGCCTCATCGATCGTTAACCGGTCCACGCTTGAATCCTCGCCTGTGACAACCGGGTCGGGGGGCACCGACGTCGGGGGCACGTCCGTGCAGCGTCCTCAAGGCCCGTGAGTTCAGGTGTAATGCGTCTCAGCCCCTGTAAAGTCCAAGGCGCCCGGGCCGGCATGCACCAGGCGAAGGGCCGCACCGCGGGAACGACGCTCGGAAGCCTCGTCCTGGCGCTGCCGGTGATGCTGGCCTGCTCCGGATGCAGCCAGATTCTCCTGACCTTCCAGAGCGAGCCCGAGGCCGCGCCCAAGCTCGCCCCGGAGCCCGTGGTCACCGGCAGCATCGGCAAGCGCCCGGCGAGCTTCGGCTCGGACCTCGGCGACGAGGACTGGCGGCGCGCCCACGCGGCGCTCGCCGTCGCCCTCGACCCGCAGGGCAACGGCCGCCCGGTGAAGTGGGACAACCCGGATTCGAACCTGCGCGGCTCCGTGAACCCCACCGGCCTGCCCTACGTCGCCGAGGACGAGATCTGCCGCGACTTCCTCGCCACCGTGATCGCGCCGGAAGGCAGCCGCTTCGTGCGCGGCACCGGCTGCAAGCCCTCGGGCGGTGCCTGGACCCTGAAGAAGCTGCGCCGCTCGAAGACGGGTTGAGCCCGCGCGGACGTCGACGGCCCATCGGGAGGCGAGGGGATTTGGACGCACCGCTTGACGCGGGCGCTCAAGAGGCGAAACTTTCGCGCCGAGCACCGTTGCAAAATCGCAACAGAGGCTCCACATCCAGGCCCTGTCCGCCGCCCCGGCGCGGCCCAACCCCATTTCACGACGAGCGATGCGCAACCCCTACGACGTTCTGGGCGTGGCCAAAGGCGCGAGCGAGGCCGACATCAAGAAGGCCTATCGCCGCCTCGCCAAGACGCACCATCCCGACCGCAATAAGGACGACGCGGCGGCCAAGGACCGTTTCGCGGAGGCGAACGCCGCCTACGAGATCCTCGGCGACGCCGACAAGCGCGGCCAGTTCGACCGCGGCGAGATCGACAACGACGGCAAGCCCCGCGCCACCGGCTTCGAGGGATTCTCGGGCTTCGGCGGCGGCCGCGGCAACGCCTTCGACTTCGAGAACATGGCCCGCGGCCGCGGGCCCCATCCCGCCGGCGGCGGCGGCATCGGCGACGACATCTTCTCGACCCTGTTCGGCGAGGCCTTTCGCGCAGGCGGCGCCGGAGGCGGAGGGGCCGGCGGCTTCCAGCGCGGGCCCGCGCGGGGCGAGGACATCGCCGCCGAACTGTCCGTCACCCTCGAGCAGGTCGCTGGCGAGGAGAAGCTGCGCCTGACGCTTCCCGGCGGCCGGGACGTCGACGTGGTGGTGCCCCGGGGCGTCGTCGACGGCCAGACGATCCGCCTGCGCGGCCTCGGCCACCCGGCCCCGGCGCGGGGCGAGCCCGGCGACGCGCTCTTGACCATCCGCATCCTTCCCCACCCCCGCTTCACCGTCGAGGGCGCGGACCTGCGCGCCGAGGTCGAGCTGCCGCTTGCCGACGCCGTTCTCGGCGGCCCGCTGCGGGTCGGCACGCTGACCGGCACCGTCGAGATGCGCGTGCCGCCGATGACAGGCTCCGGCCGCACTTTCCGCCTGCGCGGCAAGGGCCTGCCCAGGAAGGACGGCAGCCGCGGCGACCTCCTCGCGAAGACGGCGGTCTCCCTGCCGGCGGGCGAGGACGCCGCGCTGACGGCCTGGGCGAAGGGGGTGCGGGGCGAGGGCGCCTGAGCGCGCGTCCGGGGCGGGCCGCCCTTCCGTCGCCCGCGGCGGTCCGCTAAGGATGCCGCTGGCGGGCGGGGTTCTCTCTTCCGAGACCTCCGAGATCCCGCGCAGACGCGCCACCGAGGCGCCCTCCCAGGTGATACGCATGGCGGAACCAGGTCCGGCTCACGACAAAGGCGGCGCGGGATCCTCCGGCCTGCTCGCCGGGAAACGGGGCCTGGTGCTCGGCGTCGCCAACAACCGCTCGATCGCCTGGGGCATCGCCCGCAGCGCCCGCGCCCACGGGGCCGAGCTCGCCTTCACCTACCAGGGCGACGCCCTCAAGAAGCGCGTCGAGCCGCTCGCCCGCGAGCTCGAGGCCCACATCGTCGGCCATTGCGACGTCACCGACCCGGCCTCGATCGATGCGGCCTTCGCGCGGACGGCCGAGGTCTTTCCCGAGGGGCTCGACTTCGTCGTCCACTGCATCGCCTTCTCCGACAAGGACGAGTTGACCGGCCGCTACGTCGAGACGAGCGAGGCGAACTTCACCAAGTCGCTGCTGATCTCCTGCTACTCGTTCACAGCGATCGCGCAGCGGGCCGAGAAGCTGATGACGAACGGCGGCTCGCTGCTGACGCTGACCTATTACGGCGCCGAGAAGTGGATGCCGCACTACAACGTCATGGGCGTGGCCAAGGCCGCGCTCGAGGCCTCCGTGCGCTACCTCGCCGCCGATCTCGGCCCCTCGAAGATCCGCGTCAACGCGATCTCGGCGGGCCCCATCAAGACGCTCGCCGCCTCCGGCATCGGCGACTTCCGCTACATCCTCAAGTGGAACGAGTACAACGCGCCGCTCCGCCGGACCGTGACCATCGAGGAGGTCGGCGAGACCGCCGCCTACCTCGTCTCGGACATGTCCCGCGGCATGACCGGCGAGATCCTCCACGTCGACGCCGGCTACCACGTCGTCGGCATGAAGAACCCCGAGGCGCCGGACCTGTCCCTCGACCGGGACTGACGGCGCGCACGTCTCCACAACGGGGCCGAGGACCGGACCATGTCGAGATCCCCGAGAAGCGCCCGCGACGCCGCGGAGGCCGCCTTCAAGTCCGCCACCACGAAGCCGGTCGAGGCCGCGCCGGCCCCGAAGGCTCCCGCCATCCCGAACGCACGGGAGGCGGTCAGCCTCCGCATCGACCGCGACGTGCTGGAGCGCTTCCAGGAGGACGGACCGGGCTGGCAGGACCGCATCAACGCAGCGCTGCGCAAGGCCGCCGGGCTCGCCTGAGCGGGCCGGACCGCCGGCCTACTCCGCGTCGTCCTCGTCCTCTTCGCCGAACGACCCGGCGAGGCGCAGGCCCTCGATCCAGGTCTCGCCCTCGCGCTTGATCACGATGCGGGGACGCGCGCCGCCATGCTCCGCGATCATCGCAGCGAGGCGCTCGGAATGGGTGACGAGCCAGACCTGCGTGCGCTCGGCCGCCCGCGCGATCATCCGCGCCAGGGGCTCCATCAGGTCGGGATGCAGGCTCGTCTCGGGCTCGTTGAGCGCGACGAAGGGTGGCAGCCGGTAGGCGAGGAGCGCGCCGGCAAGCGCCAGGTAGCGCAGGGTCCCGTCCGACAGCTCCGGGGCCTCGAAGACACGCTGCGGGTAGTCCCGGAAGATCACGCCGAACCGCGCCTCCCGGTCCGGCTGCGGGATCACGAGCCGGGCGCCGGGGAAGGCGTGGCCGAGCGCCGCGTCGAGCTCCGCGGTATCGCCACGGACATGGGCGAGCGTGGCGAAGACTGCCGCGAGGTCGGAGCCGTCCGAGGCCAGCGTCGGCGTGGTGACGGCGAGGCAAGGGCGCCGCAGGGGCGAGCCGGCATCCGTGCGGAAGTCGTGGTGGAAGCGCCAGCCGGCCATCGCCCGCCGGACGATCTCGATCTCGGGGAAGCGCGCGGCGTCCTGGAGGGAGGCGAGGGCGGTCTCCGTCGCGAGGAGGTCGGTGCCGAAGGGGCGCTTGCGGCCCTCCTCGTCGCGCACGAAGCCGGACGGGCCGTCCCGGCTCAAGGCCACGACCGGACGGCGCCCGGCCTGAACGGTCAGCCGCTCGGCCTTCACCTGAGGCTCCCGTTGGAAGGCGGCGCCGTAGGTCACGCCGCCGGCCTGCTGCACGAGGCCCGCCTCGACCTCGTAGGCGAAGCCCTGGCCCGTCGCATCGTCCTGGAACGCCACCGAGAGCCGGACGCGGGCGGTCTCGCCCTGGCGGCGGCGCCCGGCCCAGAGCACCGAATCCATGCCGCCCTCGGCGGCGAGCTCCCGGGTGAGCGTCCCGCGGGCGGCGGCCTGGATTAGCTCCAGGGCCCGGTAGAGGTTGGTCTTGCCGACGCCGTTGCCGCCGACGAAGACCGAGAGCCGGCCGACCGGCAGGGCGATCCGCCGCAGCGAGCGGTAGCCCGCCGCGCCGATCTCGTGGACGGCGAGCGTCACGGCGGCCGCCTCAGTCCGGCACCTTCAGCCCGGCGATCCCCGGCCGGCCCTCTGGAAACTTCGGGTCCATCGCCTCCAGCGTGTCGGCGACGGTGCGGGCGACGACGAGGTTGCGAAACCACTTGCGGTTGCCCGGCACCACGTGCCACGGGGCGCAGGGGGTGGAGCAGCGGCTGAGCGCGTCCTGGAAGGCCTCCTGGTAGGCGTCCCAGGACTTGCGCTCCACGAGATCGGCCGGGTCGAACTTCCAGTGCTTCTCCGGGTCGGCGATGCGCGCCTCCAGCCGCTTCTTCTGCTCGTCCTTCGAGATGTGCAGGAACAGCTTGAGGATGACGGTGCCGTTCTCGGCGAGCAGGCGCTCGAAGTCGTTGATGAGCCCGTACCGGCCCCGCCAGACCGCCTCGGGCACGAGCTCCTTCACCCGCACCACCAGCACGTCCTCGTAATGGCTGCGGTTGAACACGCCGATCATGCCGCGCCCCGGCGTCGCCCTGTGGTAGCGCCAGAGGAAGTCGTGATCGAGCTCCTCGGTGCTCGGCACCTTGAAGGACGTGACGCGGCAGCCCTGCGGGTTCACGCCTTCGAGCGTCGCGCGGATGGTGCCGTCCTTGCCGCCGGTGTCGATCGCCTGGAGCACCACGAGCAGGCTCTGCCGGCGCTCCGCGTAGAGCCGCTCCTGAAGAGCGACGATGCGGGCCTTCTCGGCGGCGAGCGCCTCCTTGGCGGCGGCCTTGTCCAGGCCGCCGTCGGCATCGGGATCGATGCGCGAGAGATCGCAGGCCGAGCCCGGCTCCACCGTCACGATGCCCGCGGCGGCGCGTCCCGGGAACACCGGCACGCGCGCGCCGATCAGTTCCGCGCCGCTCTCCGCGGTCTCGCCGAGCGCGGCCGCCCACAGGGAGGAGGAGGGCGGCATGTCCCGCGCCCGCTGCCGGTGACGGCCGGACGAGTCTGTTGCGTCGCTTCGCCCGGCGCCGTGGTCCTTCTCGCGCTTGCCGTGTTTCTTCGACATCGACACTCTTTCCCCTCGCTGCCGCGGACCCGCGGCCGGCGTCTCCGGAGCTTAGCGTGAGTGCCAAACAGCCGGCCAGACCGAGCCGTTCCTGTCCGCGCATGACGACCGACCCGGAATGAGCGAGCCCCCGACGATCTGGTTCGTGCGCCACGGGCAGACCGACTGGAACGCGCAGGGACGCCTTCAGGGCCGCCGCGACGTGCCGCTGAACGCCCGCGGCGGCGAGCAGGCCGTGGCCGTGGCCGCGCGCCTGCGGGAGACGGCCGGCGAAGGACTGGCCGGGGCGGCCTTCCTCTCGAGCCCGCTGCAAAGGGCGCGCGGGACGATGGAGCGGATGCGCGCCGCCCTCGGGCTGGCGCCGGAGGACTACGCCGTCGACCCGCGCTTCGCGGAGCTCGGCTTCGGCTCCTGGGAGGGCTCGACCTGGGCCGAGATCCGCCGCTGGGACCCGTCCGGCGCCTTCGCCCGCGACCGGGACCGCTGGGGCTATCGGCCGCGCGGGCCCGGAGCCGAGAGCTACGCCATGCTCGCCGAGCGGGTCGGCGCGGCGGTCCGCGAGCTTTCGGGCCCGACCGTCATCGTCGCCCATGGCGGCACCGCCCGCGGTCTCCTCGTGGCGCGGGGCCTCGTCCATCCCTCCGCGGCGCCGCGCATCGGAGTGCGCCAGGGCGAAGTTCTGGTGATCGAGACGGACGGGTGGCGCTGGGCCTGAGCCCATGGAAGCGCGGTTCAGGACCGGCGGAATAGGCGCCCTCTGCGCATTCCCGGCATGAACGAGGGCTGGTGCCGGGACGGCCCGCCCTGATAACGGCATGATCGCGGGTCAGGACCCGCGCGAGGAACGGCCCGGGGTTCGCCGCCGGATGGGCGCGCGGCGCGGGAGCGGAGCAGCCGATGAGCGACGTCGCCGAGTCCACGCGGCCCGAGGCCGCGCGGGAGCAGGATGCGGGCATGGCCGGGAAGGGCCGCGCGGTGCTGCGCGGGGCCGCCCGGCCGGAGCTGGTGCGCGACGAGGTCCTCGGCGAGATCTTCTCCGCGAGCGCCGCCGCGAGGCCGGAGCACCCCGCCCTGGTCGACGGTGCCGCCCGCGGGGCGGACGGGCGCCATGCGCGTCTGAGCTACGGCGCGATGGCCGTGCGCGCCCGTGCCATCGCCCGGGCGCTCGTCCATCGCGGGATCGGCCCCGGTGACGTGGTCGGCCTTTGGATGGCGCGCGGAATCGACCTTCTGGTTGCACAGGTCGGCATCACTCTGTCCGGCGCCGCCTGGCTGCCCTTCGACGCCGAGGCCCCGTCGGACCGCGTCGGCGTCTGCCTGGGCGATGCCGAGGCCAAGGCGCTCCTCGTGTCGGAGGCCCTGCGGCCCGAGGCGCCGGACGCCGCCCCCGCCTTCACGCTGAAAGCCCTTCTCGACGGGGTGCCGGCGGACGCGCCGGAGGCCGACGCCCGCGCCGCCGGCCTGACGCCGGGGCATCCGGCCTACCTGATCTACACCTCGGGCTCGACGGGCGTGCCGAAGGGCATCGTCATCAGCCACGCCAACATCTGCCACTTCCTGCGCTCGGGAAACGCCCTCTACGGCATGACCGGCGACGACGTGGTCTTCCAGGGCGCCTCCGTCGCCTTCGATCTCTCCATGGAGGAGATCTGGGTCCCCTACCTCGTCGGCGCGACGCTGTTCGTGGCGAGCCCCGCCATGATGGGCGACGTCGAGTCGCTGCCGGCGATCCTCGCCGAGGGCGGCTGCACCGTCATCGACACGGTGCCGACGCTGCTCGCCATGATCACCGGCGACCTGCCGGGCGTGCGCCTCGTGCTGCTCGGCGGCGAGGCCCTGCCCGAGCCGCTCGTGGCTCGTTGGGCCACGGGCGCGCGGCGGCTCTTCAACACCTACGGCCCCACCGAGGCGACGGTCGTCGCCACCGCCGCCGAGATGCGGCCGGGCGAGCCCGTCACTATCGGCGGACCGATCCCGAACTACACGGTCTACGTCGCCGACGAGGCCCTGAACCTCCTCGGACCCGGCGAGCAGGGCGAGCTGCTGATCGGCGGCCCCGGCGTCGCCGCGGGCTACCTGAAGCGGCCGGAGCTGACCGCGGAGAAGTTCGTCGCCAACCCATTCGCGTCGGATGGCATCGACCCGATCCTCTACCGCTCGGGCGACGCCGTCTCCCTCGACGGGGACGGGCGCATCCTGTTCCACGGCCGCATCGACGATCAGGTCAAGATCCGCGGCTTCCGGGTGGAGCTCGGCGAGATCGAGGCGCGCATCCGCGCCAGGCCCGGCGTCAACCAGGCGGCGGTGGTGCTGCGCAAGGACGACGGCGTCGACCGGCTCGTCGCCTTCCTCGTGCCCGAGCGCGGCGCCGATCTCGACCGCACCGCCCTGCGCAAGGCGCTCGCCGACGAGATGCCCCCCTACATGGTGCCGGGCCATTTCGAGACCGCCGAGCACCTGCCGCGGCTCACCTCCGGCAAGGTCGACCGCAAGGCGCTCCGCGCCGCCACCCTGACGCTGCCGGCGAGCGAGGGCGAGCAGGAGCCGCCCGCCAACGAGACCGAGGCGGCGCTGCTCGCCGCCGGCAAGCAGGTGTTCGGCAACCAGCCCCTCGGGCTGACGGCGGATTTCTTCACCGATCTCGGCGGCCACTCGCTGATCGCCGCCCGCTTCGTCTCGGCGGTGCGCGAGACCCCGGCGCTCACGGCGATCACCCTCCAGGACGTCTACGGCCTGCGCAACTTCCGCGCGATCGCCGACGCCCTGATCCTGCGCACCGGCGGCGCGGGCAGCCAGCAGGCCGCGCGCGACCTCTCCTTCGCGCCGCCCCCCCTCCTGCGCCGCTTCCTCTGCGGGCTGGCCCAGGCCGTGGCGCTGCCCTTCGTGATCGCGCTCGCCACCTCGCAGTGGCTTGGCATCTTCGTGACCTACCTGCTGCTCACCGGCGGCTCGCTCGGCTTCTTCGCCGAGATGGCGGTGCTGCTGCTCGTCTATATCGGCATCAACATCGTCACCGCCTGCGTGGCCATCGCGGGCAAGTGGATCGTCCTCGGCCGGGCGAGGCCCGGACGCTACCCGCTCTGGGGCGTCTACTATTTCCGCTGGTGGCTGGCGCAGCGCCTGGCGCCGCTCGTGCACATCAAGTGGCTGCAGGGCTCGCCGGTCATCGTCGCGTATCTGCGCCTCGTCGGCGCGCGGATCGGCCGCGACGTGCTCATCTCCGACATCGAGGTCGGCGCGCCGGACCTCCTCACCATCGGCGACGGCGCCTCGCTCGGCGGCCGGCTCGTCATCGCCAACGCCGAGGTGGTCGGCAACGAGCTCGTCATCGCCCCCGTGAGCATCGGCGCGGACGCGGCGGTCGGCACCTCCTGCGTGATCGGCGCCGGCGCGGTCGTCGGCGACCACGCCGAGATCGGCGACCTCACCACGGTCCCGGCCGGCAGCCGCGTCGGCGCGGCCGAGCGCTGGGACGGCTCGCCGGGACGTAGGGTCGGCACTGTCGACGTCGCGGCGCTACCGGAGCCCGCCACCGCCTCGCCCCGGCGCCGGGCCGCCTTCATGGCCGTCTACCTGCTGCTGCTCGCCGCGATCCCCGCCATCGGCCTGCTGCCGATCTTTCCGGCCTTCTACATCTTCGACCAGATCAGCGACTCGCTCGGCGACGTCACCGACATCGATTACCACTGGTATCTGCCGCTGCTGACCTGGCCGACCGCCATGCTGATGACGGCGGGCACGGTGCTGCTCATCGCCGCGATCCGCTGGGCGGCGCTGCCGCGGGTCCGCTCGGGCACTTGGTCGATCTGGTCGGGCTTCTACCTGCGCAAATGGCTCGTGGCACTCGCCGCCGAGGTGACGCTGGAGACCCTCTCCTCGCTCTTCGCCACGGTCTACATGCGGGCCTGGTACCGGCTGATGGGCGCCCGGATGGGGCAGGGGGCCGAGATCTCCACGAATCTCGGCGGCCGCTACGACCTCGCCGACATCGGCGCCCGCAACTTCATCGCCGACGAGGTCGTCTACGGCGAGGAGGAGATCCGCCGGGGCTGGATGCATCTGCACCCGGTGAGCACGGGCGCCCGCGTCTTCGTCGGCAACGACGCCGTGGTGCCGCCGGGCGCGACGATCCCCGACGACGTGCTCATCGGCATCAAGTCGAAGCCCCCGGCGAACGAGATGATGGCGCCGGGCGAGACCTGGTTCGGCTCGCCGCCGATCAAGCTGCCAGCCCGCCAGATGGTCGATCTCGGATCGAGCGCCCAGACCTACGAGCCCGGTCTCGGGCCGAAGCTGCGCCGCGGCGTGTTCGAGGCCTTCTCGACCTCGTTCTCGCCGATGCTCTTCATCACGCTCGCGATCACCGCGATCGACTTCGTCTTCTATCCTCTGATCCTGGCCCAGGACTGGCTCGGGCTCGCCGCGAGCTTCGTGGCGGTGAGCGTCTGCATCGCGATCATCCAGACCTCGGCGGTGATCATCCTGAAATGGCTGCTCATGGGCGCCTACAGGCCCGGCATGCGCCCGATGTGGTCCTGGTGGGCGATGCGGACCGAGGCCATCGCCGTCGCCTACTGGGGGCTCGCGGGCAAGGTGCTCCTGGAGCATCTCACCGGCACGCCGTTCCTGCCCTGGGTGCTGCGCCTCCTCGGCACGCAGGTCGGCAAGGGCGTATGCATGCTCACCACCGACATCACCGAGTTCGACTGCGTCGAGATCGGCGACTACGCCACCGTCAACCGCACCTCGGCGCTTCAGACCCACCTCTACGAGGACCGCATCATGAAGGTCGGCCGGGTCGTCGTCGGGAAGGGCGTCTCGGTCGGCGCCTTCGCGACCGTGCTCTACGACACGCGGGTCGGCGACTACGCGCGGCTGCGCCCGCTCACCATCGTCATGAAGGGCGAGTCGATCCCCGCCCATGGCGAGTGGGAGGGCGCGCCGGCCGTGCCCGTGATCCACGCCCCGCCCTCCGCGGAGACGGCCCGCGCCGCCTGATCCGATGCCCGCGTGCCGCGGAGCACCGATTTCCGGCACCGCTTCCCTCAGAAGGGAATAAGCCGAGGGCGCGCCGGGAATTCGGAAGGCGCCTGCTGCGGCGGCAAGCAGACAACCGATCGCGGGGACCGGACAGCCGGCGCCTCGCTCTCCGGCGCGGCTCCTCCGCGCCGCGAGGGCGCGCGCCCGCCTGGAACGGGGTCCGGGGCGGAGGAGGGGACGATGCGCGAGGGAAAGAGGCAGCCGGGATGGATGCGCCGGCGCCTGAGGGTCAGGCGCCCGATCGGGGGCAGCGAGCGGGTCCGGCGCTGGCTGCGTTTCGCCGGCCCGCGCCGGGGGACGATGCCCGACGCGCCGCCCGCGCCGGCCTATGCCGGCAACGTGGTGCCGCTGCGGCCGGCGGCCTGAGTCGAGACGGGAGGGGAGGCGCGGCCCTCAGGCCGCGTCCTCGACCTTGCCGAGGCGCTTGTCGAGATAGGTGTCGACGGTCTGGGTCAGCTCCTCGACCTTGCCGTCGAAGAAGTGGTTCGCGCCCTCGACCATCTGGTGCTCGATGATGACGCCCTTCTGGGTCTTCACCTTCTCGATCACCGGCATGACCTCGCGGGCCGGCGCCACCCGGTCCTCGGAGCCGTGCACGAACAGGCCGGAGGAGGGGCAGGGCGCCAGGAAGGTGAAGTCGTAGCGGTTGGCCATCGCCGCGATCGAGATGAAGCCTTCGATCTCCGGGCGGCGCATCAGCAGCTGCATCCCGATCCAGGAACCGAAGGACACGCCGGCGATCCAGCAGGCCCGCGCCTCCGGGTTGACCGACTGCACCCAGTCGAGGGCCGCGGCCGCGTCCGAGAGCTCGCCCGAGCCGTGGTCGAAGGAGCCCTGGCTGCGCCCGACCCCGCGAAAGTTGAAGCGCAGGGCTGCGAAACCGCGATTGGCGAAGGTGTAGAAAAGGTTGTACACGATCTGATTGTTCATCGTACCCCCGAACTGGGGGTGCGGATGCAGCACGATCGCGATCGGCGCGCCCTTCTTCTTGGGCGCCTGGTAGCGGCCCTCGAGCCGGCCTGCCGGCCCATTGAAGATGACTTCTGGCATCGCGCTCGCTCTCCTGCCGCCGTCCGGACGGAACCCTCGTGGTCCTCTCTCCGGCAGGCGCTCCACACGCCTTGACTCGGGGAGAGGCAGAACTACAAGCGCGCTTAGAATGGTTCTAGGCGTTTATAATAGTTCTAAACTGCTGACGGCAGCCGCCGCGACGCTGCCGGATGCGGGGGTTCGCGTTCCGCATCCGTCATGCGGCGGCCTTAGCATGACGGCGGGGGGCGATTGCAACCCTTTGCCGTTCCGGGAGAACGACCGATGCGCGGCCGGGCCCGGAGCCGCGACGACGCGAGGAGGGTGCCGATGAGCGAGCCGCGCCTCTATCTCGACCACAACGCCACCTCGCCGGCTCGTCCCGAGGTCGCGGCGGCCGTCGCCCGCGCGCTGGCGCTGCCGGGCAACCCGTCCTCCGTCCATGCCGAGGGCCGCGCCGCCCGCGCCGCGCTGGAAGAGGCGCGCAGTCGCATCGCCGGGCTCGTCGGCGCCGCCCCGGAACGGGTCGTCTTCACCAGCGGCGGCACCGAGGCGGCCAACGCCGCGCTCTCCGGGGCCCTGGTCAGGACCGGCCTGCCGCGTCCGACGCGGCTTCTGACCGGCGCGACCGAGCACCCCTGCGTGCTGGCAGGCCACCGCTTCGAGGCGGCGGAGACGCTGTCCGTCGGTGCGGAGGGCCTGATCGATCTCGCCGCCCTGGACGCCCGCCTCGAAGCGCTCGGCGGCGAGACGGCGCTGATCTCCGTCCAGGCCGCCAACAACGAGACCGGCGTCGTGCAGCCGCTCGACGCGATCGTCGCGCTGGCCCGCAAGCACGGCGCTCTCGTGCACAGCGACGCGGTGCAGGTAGTCGGCCGCCTGCCCATCGCCTTCGACGGTCTCGGCCTCGATGCGCTCAGCCTCTCCGCCCACAAGTTCGCCGGGCCGAAGGGCGTCGGCGCATTGGTGCTCGGGGAGGGCGTCTCCCTCGACGGAGCGCTGGTGCGCGGCGGCGGCCAGGAGCGGCGCCTGCGGGCCGGCACCGAGAACCTGCCCGGCCTCGTCGGGATGGGCGAGGCGGCCCGCATCGCCGGCGAGGGGCTCGACGCCGAGGTGCGGCGGCTGGAAGAGCTGCGCAACCGCCTGGAGGCCGGCCTGCTGGCGCTCGCGCCGGACGCGGCGATCTTCGGGTACGGCGCCCCGCGCCTGCCGAACACCTGCCTGTTCGCGGTGCCCGAGACCGACGCCACGACCCTTCTGATGAGCCTCGACCTCGCCGGGGTGGCGGTGTCGCGGGGCGCGGCCTGCTCGTCGGGAAAGGTCGCGGGCTCGCCCGTGCTCGCGGCGATGGGCGTCAGCCCTGCGCTCGGCGCGGGGGCGCTGCGCGTCAGCCTGGGGTGGAATTCGGTGCTCGAGGACGTGTCCCGCTTCCTCGGCGCCTTCGAACGGGCGCTCGCGCCCCTATATAAGCGGCGAGGGCAGGCGGCCTGAGAGCCGCGACCCCGCGCCAATCCTTCATCATCCCGGCCCTTGAAGCCGGCGACGGCCAGGAGAAGCCCATGCCTGCAGTGCAGGAGACCATCGACCGGGTGCGCTCGATCGATCTCGATCAGTACAAGTACGGGTTCGAGACCACGATCGAGATGGAGAAGTCCGAGAAGGGCCTCTCCGAGGATGTGATCCGCTTCATCTCGGCCAAGAAGAACGAGCCGGCCTGGCTGCTCGAATGGCGCCTCGACGCCTACAAGCGCTGGCTCACCATGAAGGAACCGGAGTGGGCGCGCGTCGAGTACGACCGCGTCGACTACAACGACATCTACTACTACGCCGCCCCGAAGCGGCAGGCGGCGCAGTCGCTCGACGAGATCGACCCCGAGATCCTCAAGACCTACGAGAAGCTCGGCATCCCTCTCCGCGAGGTCGAGGTGCTGGAGGGCATCGCCCCCGAGCGCCGGGTGGCGGTCGACGCGGTGTTCGACTCCGTGTCCGTGGCGACGACCTTCAAGAAGGAGCTCGCCAAGGCCGGCGTGATCTTCATGCCGATCTCGGAGGCCGTCCACGAGCACCCGGAGCTGGTCAAGAAGTACCTCGGTTCCGTGGTGCCGGTGACGGACAACTTCTTCGCGACGCTCAACTCGGCCGTGTTCTCGGACGGGTCGTTCGTCTACATCCCGCCGGGCGTGCGCTGCCCGATGGAGCTGTCGACCTATTTCCGCATCAACGAGCGCGACACCGGCCAGTTCGAGCGCACGCTCATCATCGCCGACAAGGGCTCGTACGTTTCCTACCTTGAGGGCTGCACGGCCCCGAAGCGCGACGACAACCAGCTCCACGCCGCGGTGGTCGAGCTCGTCGCGCTCGATGACGCCGAGATCAAGTACTCGACCGTCCAGAACTGGTACCCCGGCGACAACGAGGGCCGGGGCGGCATCTACAACTTCGTGACGAAGCGCGGCGACTGCCGCGGCGCCCGCTCGAAGATTTCGTGGACCCAGGTCGAGACCGGCTCGGCGATCACCTGGAAGTACCCGTCCTGCATCCTGCGCGGCGACGACAGCCGCGGCGAGTTCTACTCGATCGCGGTGTCGAACGGCATGCAGCAGGTCGATTCCGGCACCAAGATGATCCATCTGGGCAAGAACACCACCAGCCGGATCATCTCGAAGGGGATTTCCGCCGGCCGCTCGCAGAACACCTACCGGGGCCTCGTCTCGGCCCACAAGAAGGCCAAGGGCGCGCGGAACTTCACCAACTGCGACTCGCTGCTGATCGGCGACCAGTGCGGGGCGCACACCGTGCCCTACATCGAGTCGAAGAACGCCTCGGCCGTCTTCGAGCACGAGGCCACCACCTCGAAGATCTCCGAGGACCAGAAGTTCTACTGCCAGCAGCGCGGCCTCTCCGAGGAGGAGGCGACCGCGCTCATCGTCAACGGCTTCGTCCGCGACGTGCTGCAGCAGCTGCCGATGGAGTTCGCCGTCGAAGCCCAGAAGCTGATCTCGATCAGCCTCGAAGGCTCGGTGGGCTGACGACGATCTATGACGTGAACGTGCTGAAGGCGGCCCACAGGCACAGCTTTCGGCACGGCGACGAGGTGAGGAGCAGCCCGCTTTGCGGCTGCTTCTACTGCCTCGAAACGTTCGCACCGGATGAGGTCGTGGAGTGGATCGACGACGACTCGACCGCCCTGTGCCCCCGGTGCGGCGTCGACGCGGTGATCGGCGAGATGTCCGGATATCCGGTCGGAAACGCCGTCTTCCTGCGGGCGATGCATCAGCTTTGGTTTTGAAGGACTTGGACTAAGATGCTCGAGATCAAGAACCTCGTCGTGCAGATCGAGGACAACCGCATCCTCAACGGCCTCGACCTCACCGTGAAGGACGGCGAGGTCGCCGCGATCATGGGGCCGAACGGCTCCGGCAAGTCGACGCTCTCCTACGTCATCGCCGGCAAGGAGGACTACGAGGTCCTCGACGGCGAGATCCTGCTCGACGGCGAGAACCTGCTGGAGATGGACCCCGACGCCCGGGCCGCCGCCGGCGTCTTCCTCGCTTTCCAGTACCCGCTGGAGATCCCCGGCGTCGGCACCATGACCTTCCTGAAGGCCTGCCTGAACGCGCAGCGCCGGGCGCGCGGCGAGGACGAGCTCTCGACGCCGGACTTCATGCGCGCCGTGAACGGGGCCGCAGACAAGCTCGAGATCAACAAGGAGATGCTCAAGCGGGCGCTGAACGTCGGCTTCTCGGGCGGCGAGAAGAAGCGCATGGAGATCCTCCAGATGGCGCTGCTCCAGCCGAAGTTCTGCGTCCTCGACGAGACCGATTCCGGCCTCGACATCGACGCGCTGCGCATCGTCTCCGAGGGCGTGAACGCGCTCAGGGCGCAGGGGCGCTCCTTCCTCGTCATCACCCACTACCAGCGGCTCCTCAACCACATCGTGCCCGACACCGTGCACGTCATGTCGAAGGGCCGCATCGTGAAGACCGGCGGCAAAGAGCTGGCGCTCGAGCTCGAGGCCTCCGGCTACGCCGAGTACCGCACCAGCGAGGCGGCCTGAGCCATGGCCGACATCGCCAACCTCCGCACCAACGCCGAGACCGGCCTCTCGAAGCTGTTCGAGACCGCTCGGGCGAGCTTTGCCACCGAGGAGAAGATCGCCCGCGAGGAGGCGTTCAAGTTCTTCGAGGCCACCGGCCTGCCGAGCCGGCGGGTCGAGGCCTTCAAGTACACGGACCTGCGCGCCGCCATCACCGACGCCGCCCCGCCGGCGGAGACACCCTCCGCCGAGATCGCGCGGAGCGCATCCGAGGCGGCGAAGGGCTTTTCCGGCATCGAGGCCGTGCGACTCACCTTCGTCAACGGCCACCTGATCGAGGCCCTGTCGGACCTCGCGCGCGTGCCGGCAGGCGTCAGCGTGAGGACGCTCTCGGCCGCGCTCTCCGCGGGCGATCCGCTCTTGAAGAGCCTCGCGCCCGTGGCGCAGGCGCGGGAGAACCCGGTCTACCAGCTCAACGCCGCCTTCATGGCCGACGGCGCGCTGATCTCCGTCGAGGCCGGCGCCAAGGTCGAGACGCCGCTGCACCTGCGCTTCGTCGGCACCGGCGGCAACGCCTTCTCGACGGCGACCCGCGTCCTCGTCGCGCTCGCCGAGGGCGCCGAGCTGACGGTGCTGGAGAGCCACGAGGGGCCGGACGGCGTCGCCTACCAGCCGAACGACGCCCTCGACGTGACGATCGCCGACGGCGCCGCCTTCCGCCACACCCGGCTGAACGCCGAGGGCGATGCGGCCATCGCGCTCTCGACCCTGTCGGCCCGGCTCGGCGCCGCCTCGCATATCGAGACCGTGAACCTCGTGACCGGCGCGGTGCTCTCCCGCCACCAGCTCTACCTGCACTTCGCAGGGGAGGAGGCGACGGCGGTCGTCAACGGCGCGGCGATGCTCGGCCACGGCCGCCTCGCCGACTCGACGCTGCTCGCCGATCACGCCGCGGTCGGCGGCGTCAGCCGGGAGATGTTCAAGACGGTCATCGACGGCGACTCGACCGGCGTGTTCCAGGGCAAGATCATCGTCCGCCAGGTCGCCCAGCAGACCGACGGCAAGATGAAGTCCGACTGTCTGCTCCTCTCCGACGAGGGGCAGATGATGAACAAGCCCGAGCTCGAGATCTTCGCCGACGACGTCGCCTGCGGCCACGGCGCCACCTGCGGCGCGCCGGACGAGGAGCTGCTCTTCTATCTCCGCGCCCGCGGCCTGCCGAAGGCCGAGGCCGAGAGCCTGCTCGTGCAGGCCTTCGTCGGCGAGGCGATCGAGGCCGTGACGCACGAAGACGCCCGCGCGGCGCTGATCGGTACGATCGAGGCGTGGCTGAAGGCGCGACACTGAACGCCCGACCCTCCCCCCTCTGCGGGGGGAGGGTGCCGAACGAAGCGAGGCGGGAGAGGGGACACCGCTTCAGAACCGAGCGGAGCGGATGTGCAGGGCATTGCCCCTGTCTGCACTGCCGCTCCCCTCTCCCGACCCCTGCCGAGGCAAGGGCCACCCTTCCCCGCAGAGGGGGAGGGAGATCCGCGAGCGTAACCCGATGAACGCACCCGTCCTCCCCCCCGGCTACGACGTCGAGGCGATCCGCCGGGAATTCCCGATCCTGTCGAAGACGGTCTACGGTAAGCCGCTAGTCTATCTCGACAACGCCGCCTCGGCGCAGAAGCCGAAGGCGGTGATCGACGCCATGGTCGGCTGCATGGAGGGCGCCTACGCCAACGTGCACCGGGGCCTGCACTTCATGGCCAACGCCGCCACGGAGGGCTTCGAGGGCGCCCGCGAGACGACGCGCCAGTTCCTCAACGCGGAATCCACCGACGAGATCATCTTCACCCGCAACGCGACGGAGGCCTACAACCTCGTCGCCTCCTCGATGGGCTGGGCCGGGCTGATCGGGGAGGGCGACGAGATCATCCTCTCGATCATGGAGCACCACTCCAACATCGTGCCCTGGCACTTTTTGCGCGAGCGGCGCGGTGCGGTGATCAAGTGGGCGCCGGTGGACGACGAGGGCAACTTCCTCGTCGAGGAGTACGAAAAGCTCTTCTCTGCGCGGACGAGGATGGTGGCGATCACGCACATGTCGAACGTGCTCGGCACGGTGACGCCGGCCGAGGAGATCGTGCGCATCGCCCACGCCCACGGCGTGCCCGTTCTCCTCGACGGCGCGCAGAGCGCCGTGCACCGCCCCGTCGACGTGAAGGCGCTCGACTGCGACTTCTTCGTCTTCACCGGCCACAAGGTCTACGGGCCGACCGGCATCGGCGTGCTCTACGGGAAGCGCGAGTGGCTGGAGCGGCTGCCCCCCTACCAGGGCGGCGGCGAGATGATCCGCACCGTCTCCGAGGACGCGATCACCTACAACGACCCGCCCCACCGCTTCGAGGCCGGCACCCCGGCCATCGTCGAGGCGGTGGGCTTGGGCGCGGCGCTGGAGTTCATGATGGGCCTCGGCCGCGAGGCGATCGCCGCCCACGAGGCGGACCTCACCGCCTACGCCCTGGAGCGGCTCCGCGCCATGAACTCCGTGCGCCTCATCGGCACAGCCAAGCACAAGGGCGGCGTCATCGCCTTCGAGATGAAGGGCGCGCATGCCCACGACATCGCGACCGTGATCGACCGGCACGGCGTCGCCGTCCGCGCGGGCACCCACTGCGCGATGCCGCTGCTCTCGCGCTTCGGCGTGACCTCCACCTGCCGGGCCTCGTTCGGGCTCTACAACACCCATGCCGAGATCGACGCCCTGGCCGAGGCGCTGGCCAAGGCCGAGATGATGTTCTCCTGAGGTAGCACCATGTCCGACGCCAGCATCACCGGCGGCTCCAACGCCCCCACCGTCGCGGGCACCTCGGCGATCCCGCCCGAGGAGCTCGACCGGCTCACCGACGCCATCGTGGTGGCGCTGAAATCCGTCTACGATCCGGAGATCCCGGCCGACATCTACGAGCTCGGCCTGATCTACAAGGTCGACATCGACGACGACCGCAAGGTCGCCATCGACATGACGCTGACCGCCCCGGGCTGTCCCGTCGCCGGCGAGATGCCGGGCTGGGTGGAGAACGCGGTCGCCGCGGTGCCGGGCGTCCAGTCCTGCGCCGTGACGATGGTGTTCGACCCGCCGTGGGACCAGAGCCGCATGTCCGACGAGGCCCGCGTCGCCCTCGACATGTGGTGAGGGCGATGCGGTCAGGCCGGCGCGCGCCCGGCCTCGAACGCCACGTCGTCGTAGATGTCGGCGAGCGCGAGGCGCGCGCCGATCTCGGGCAGGTCGACGGCGTCGGTCATCGCCTCGTAGGTCTCGGCCTCCCAGATTTCTCCCACACGCCGGTAGAGGAGGACGCTCGGGAAGCGGGTCTCGACCAGCATGATGCAGCGCAGGCTGGGGTGACGGCGATACTCGTCGAGCTTGCGGAACCGGTCCACGCTGCTCGTGGACGGCGACAGCACCTCGACGACGAGGCGGGGCGAGCGGTTCTCGTAGGTGTCGCGCACCAGTTCGCCGCACTCCACCGTGATGTCCGGACGTCGCAGCGTCGCGATGCTGGTGCGCAACGCGATGTCATCGGTGGTCGGGCGGCAGCCGCTGCCCCTGAGCTGCGGATGCAGCGCCGCGATGATGTTGACAGTGGCCCGGTCGTGCTGCGCGCTCGCACCGGTCATCATCTTCACGTGCGGCACGGGCACGCCGTCGACCAGCTCGTAGAGCCCGTCCTGACCGAGCTGCCACTGGAAGAACTCTTCCGGCGTCATGTGCCGCGCTGCGGGTTCGGCCACGGCGACCTCCTGATCGCGCGAGCCTATCACGAAGGACGGCCCTGCGCCTCTCTCGCGGTAGACCCCGAAGCGGCGGATGCTTATCTTTAAGGCGTACAGGAACCCTCACCCGCCCGGGCCTTGAACCCGGAGGCAGGAGAGAACGATGTCAGGCTTCAAGGTGATGTCGCTGACCGATGCGGCGGCGGCGCGGATCAAGTCCATCATGGCGGATGCCGACCGGCCGATCGCCGGCCTTCGGGTCGGCGTGAAGAACGGCGGCTGCGCCGGCATGTCCTACACGATGGAGTATGCAGAGGCGCGCAACCCCGGCGAGGATGCCGTGGAGGACAAGGGCGTGACCGTCTTCATCGACCCGAAGGCGGTGCTGTTCCTCATCGGCACGCAGATGGACTTCCAGACGACGAAGCTCGCCTCACAGTTCGTGTTCAACAACCCGAACCAGACCTCGGCCTGCGGCTGCGGCGAATCCGTCGCGATCACGCCGGCGAACCCCGAAGCGCTGCACGCCTCGGCCTGAGCCCCGGCGCTTCGCCTCAGGCGACCCGCGCGATACCGGCGCTGGCGTCGTCGAAGCAGCGGTTGCGGCCCTGGCGCTTGGCGGCCAGCATCAGCATGTCGGCGCGCTCCAGGAGCGAGGCCGGCGTGTCGCCCGCCCGCAGGGTGGCGACGCCGAGCGAGACCGTGATCTTGCCGAGCGACTCGCCGGTCGAGCGTTTCACGAGGTCGCGGCCCATCACGCCCACGCGCACTCGCTCGGCGATCTTCACCGCCTCGGCGATTCCCGTGCCGGGCAGGATGATCCCGAACTCCTCGCCGCCGAACCGGGCGGGAAAGGCCGGTGCGCGTACGTGCTCGCGCAGGACGATCGCCACGAGCCGCAGCACCTGATCGCCGGTGAGATGGCCGTACAGGTCGTTGAAGCGCTTGAAGAAGTCGATGTCGAGGACGACGAGGCTGAACGGGCTGGCGGCCGTGGCCGCCGCGATCCCACGCGTGAGCGCATCCTCGAAATGCTTGCGGTTCGCGAGCCCCGTGAGGGTATCCGTGAGGCTCTCGACCCGCGTCGCCTCAAGGGTCTCGCGCAGGCCCTCGATCTCCTTGCGGCTGTCGCGCATCCGCCCTTCGAGGATCCGGTTGTCCGCGGTGACCTGGCGGGTGGTCGCCACGAGGGCGTTGACGAGTTCGCGCAGCCGGGCGCGGTTCAGGGCGGCCTCGGCGAGGTTGTCGGTGAACGCCTTGAGCGACTCGCCGTACTGCGTGGCGCTGCCCAGCGAGAGGTCGAGCGTCTCGGTGATGCCCTCGATCTCGCCGAGCAGGCCGGCGGTCATGTGCTCGGCGGCGGTGGCCAGACGGCGGCTGTCGATATGCGTCTCGTAGAGGGCGTCCACGTCGGCATCGGTCAGGCCGCCGCCTTCGGCCGTCAGGCGCTTGACGGCATCGTTGAGGTGGGGCGTGTCGCCGACGACGTAGGAGTACCACACGGCATAGGCGCGCGGCCGGGCCGAGGGTCCGTAGTCGCGCATCAGCTCGTTGGCCCGGTGCGCGAGCGCGAAGCTCCGCTCCCGATCCTCTACCCCCGGTCCTCTCATAGAACCCCCAACCGTCGCTCGGGGGGAAAGCGTCTGATGCGCTCTCTAATCCCGCCCGCGCGCATCATGAGGCCGCCTTAGTGGACGGAGTCTTAAGCGAGGCCTTTCAAGACGCCTTCGGAACGCGGGCCGGCCGCAGCAGGAAGGCGGGCACGTGGTCGCCGAGACCGGCGGGCGTCTCGCCCTCCTCCTCGTCGCGCCGGCGCGGACGCCCCTGGCGAGGCTCGTGCCGCGGCTCCGGCCGTGACTCGGGACGCGGGCGGGCCTCCTCGCGCTCGGGACGCGCCTCGCGCCGCCGGCTCCCCTGATCGCGCTCCTCCGGCGCTTCGCGGCGCGCCTCGATGGGCTCGGGCGCGCTCGCGGCCTCGGCGCCGCGATCGCCCCGCTGCCGGGAACGGGAGGAGCGGGCCTCGCCGCCTCCCCGTCGGCCCTCGCCGCGGCCGGAACGGCCGCCGCGGTGGCGGGTCGCCGTCTCCGCCTCGCCCCCGTCCTGCGCGACGCTCGACAGGTCGCCGTCGAGCCAGGCGATCGGCTGGCCGATCAGGGTCTCGATGGCCTGGAGGGAGCGGTCGTCGCCGGGGCTGACCAGCGTGAAGGCGGCCCCCGCCCGGCCGGCGCGGCCGGTGCGGCCGATGCGGTGGACGTAGTCCTCCGGGTGACGGGGGATGTCGAAGTTGAAGACGTGGCTCACCGCCGGGATGTCGAGGCCCCGCGCCGCCACATCGCTCGCCACGAGGAGCGGCGTCTCGCCACTGCGGAAGGCGTCGAGGGCGGCCATGCGGGCCCGCTGGTCCATGTCGCCGTGGAGCGCGGCGGCGTTGAAGCCGTGGCTGACCAGCGACTTCTGGAGCATCGCCACGTCCCGCTTGCGGTTGCAGAAGATGATGCCGTTCTTGAGCTCCGTCTCCTCGCCGCGGATCAGGCGGCGCAGGCGGTCGCGCTTGTCGCGGCCCTCGGAGCCGGTGGCGACGAGGCGCTGCACGATGGTCGCGGCGGTCGAAGCGGGCCGCGCCACCTCGACCCGCTGCGGGTTCGAGAGGAACATGTCCGCCAGCCGCTCGATCTCGGGGGGCATGGTGGCGGAGAAGAACAGCGTCTGGCGCGTGAAGGGCACCATCTTCACGATACGCTCGATGTCGGGGATGAAGCCCATGTCGAGCATGCGGTCGGCCTCGTCGATGACGAGCAGCTCGACGCCGGTGAGCAGCAGCTTGCCGCGCTCGAAATGGTCGAGCAGACGGCCGGGCGTGGCGATGAGCACGTCGGTGCCGCGGGTGAGCTTGGCGTCCTGGTCGGCGAAGGAGACGCCGCCGATGATCAGCGCCACGTTGAGCTTGTGGTTGGTGCCGTAGCGCTCGAAGTTCTCCTCGACCTGCGCGGCGAGCTCGCGGGTCGGCTCGAGGATCAGCGTGCGCGGCATCCGCGCGCGGGCGCGCCCGGTCTCGAGGAGCGTGAGCATCGGCAGGGTGAAGGCGGCGGTCTTGCCGGTTCCGGTCTGGGCGATGCCGAGCACGTCGCGGCGCGCGAGCACGTGCGGGATGGCCTGGGCCTGGATGGGCGTCGGCTCGGTGTAGCCGGCGGCGGCGACGGCGCCGAGCACCTTTTCGCTCAGTCCGAGGTCGGCGAAGGACATGTCCAATCAGTCAATTCGATGCGCGCGTGAGGGCCGGGGCCGGCGCGGAGGAGAGCATCGCGGCAGCGGCGACAACGGCTGTCTCGTCCAAGGAGCCCGCCGCGCATGCGGGCGCGGGCACACTTAGAGCCTTGGATCGTCATGTCAATCGCGGCCTGGACAACCCTTAGGGCTGGCGCGGGCGCAGCAGCTCGCAGGGGTCGAGCCGGGTCGCGCCGGCGGCTCCGCCGATCGAGCCGGTGGTGAGGGGATCCGCCAGCGCCGCGACGGCGGCCTGCGGCCTCGCGGACGGGCGCGACAGGACATGGACGGCGGCGGTGCCGGCAAGAAGAGTGAGCGTGCCGATCAGAAGGGAACGGCGCACGCCCCGCGTCCGCAGGAGCGGCGTCGCCTCGTCCACGTCCCGACCGACTTGCGTGTCCGCCATGGCGTTCGTCCCGTCCGACCCCTTACCCGGACGGATCATGGATCGGTAGGGTTAAGGAGGGCTTGCGCACGCAACGCAGGCTTGTCCCCAGCCATCGCGAGATAAATTTCCGGACGTGGAAGCCTTTGGCAGGATCCGTGCGAGGTGCGGCCCCGCGACCCCAGAATTCGTCGGGATTGTGTCATCCCGGCTCACGATCGCGGCAGCATGATCCCCGGGCGCAACGCGATGTGCGCGACGGCACATGGCTGGCTCGCGAAAGTTCATCTGGAACTGATCTTCACGCTTCGTTGACGAGATCGGTCTTATCTGACGCCACTTGTTGCAGCGATGCGACAGACCCTTTCACTCCCGGAGCCTACAAGCGCGCCGGCTCTCAGCCAGTGACACACCCAGGGTAGACATGAAAAAGCTCCTCCTCGCCTCCGCCGCTCTCATCGGCACCGCCGCTGTCGCCTCGGCCGCGGATCTTCCGCGTCGTGCGGCTCCGCCTCCGGTGTTCACGCCGGTTCCGGTGTTCACCTGGACGGGCTTCTACGCCGGTTTCAACGCCGGCTACGGCTTCGGCACCCAGGATGACCGCGCCC
>Ga0268246_10000152_pt1 | contig 51374 bp, 46 predicted proteins | sample AgamicOrSfe_FD_200242 | JGI IMG/M metagenome (GOLD analysis project Ga0268246, IMG submission 200242) | Agave microbial communities from Guanajuato, Mexico - Or.Sf.e (v2) (version 2) | ecosystem: Host-associated > Plants > Phyllosphere > Phylloplane/Leaf | place: Guanajuato, Mexico | collected...
ATAATATCCTAAGTACTAGGCCACATTAGAATAGTTTAGTCTATCTAGAAGACTTTATACCTCTACTCTATAGATTATAGCCTCGTCTAAATTAAGCATCTAATTAACTATGCCGAAGTCCTTAATACTCTACTCTAGTACTATCCCCTTATAGGGCTTAATAGCGGTAGAGGAGCGAGACGATAGGGTATAGTAATCTAGACAAGAATATATGAATTAGGCGCCTAAACGCTAAGGGATGTCTAGGACATACGGTCTTATAAACTAATAATCCTAGCAAACTTTAGTTCGAAGGACGCCGTAAATGCCTACTAATCTATTCACTAATTAATCGAAGCCCTTCTATAACTCTAGTAGGACCTCTTATTATAGGACGATGGAATAAGGGCCTAGAGGAACGAGTTCTATATTAGTACGAAGCTGATCGAGACTACCTTATAGGACCTTATGTTTATAAAGGCCTATAAGCTACTACTAGAGGTATAGATAGAGGGGAAATCATTCACTAAGCGGACTAGCAACCTAATTAAAGCGTACCGCCGTTTAACTAGTAAGCCCTTAACACTAACCTAACTTTAGCATGCTATAAGGGCGTAGTTTAGTATACTAAAGGCTAGCGACCTACTTTAGCGATATATACATAGAAAGGTACGAATAGGGAAGGAGCTAACATAGACACTACTAGAACGATAATCATGTCCGTACTATGACTGCGACTTCTCCTATTACTATATATAAATTAAATGTTTAACTACCTACGCTGTCTAGATAAAGATAAAGGAAATATAGTCGAATATGTCCAATGAACTATAGATAGACATAACGATAATGTTAGAACTCATCGTGCTTATAGTAGTTAGCCCTAGCTTAATAGGAGTCCTATAACGGCGATAGCTAATACTATACTAGATGGCTGTCTAGTGTCTATAGAAAGCCTATCTGTCCTTTAGTTTCGACTCCCTAATTAAACTATAGAATAATAAGGTAGCAAAGAACCACTATATGTAGTTACTTACGAACTAGATCTTAACGGACTGAACTATGTGCCTTAGCGATAAATACTTAAATCACAAATATACACTTAAGTCGTTCTATAGACTATAAGGCGAATACCTATAGGACGTGAAGTTGTCTTAGGGACTACGATACCTATAAGATAGCGTATTCAGCCTCGTAAGGACTACCTCTAGCGACTAGTAGGACGTTTATAATAACACTATTTCATAATCGACAAATATGGCAACTATTTCGTAGGACATTAGGGAGTTAGATTAACGCTAGCTTTTAACTAAGCCCTTATAAAACAGCATAGAGGAGCAGTATATAGAGGTTCGAATCCTCTAAGGGACTTAGGGTGCATCTCCTTTATAGGCCTAATGTAGCTAGTTTAGCCGATAGTTAGATTAGCTGAAACAAATAAAACAACTCATCGTTCAAAATAACATACATGTACCTGCTATTCGCAAGCGGAACGTGCGTAGACAAATTGTCTGGCGGGGAAGACTCGGCTACAACTTGTCTTGATCACCTTGTGTTGGGTAGCACTGCGTGAGATGAATGTGCTCTGAAACCATGCACAGTGGGTTTTCAAGCCTAACTCCGCCGTCATGGTCTGACACATGCACGCTGGCCAGCTTGCCACGTGTGCACTGCATGAGGTTAATGCTGGCTGCCGTGCCGCGAATTTGATTATTGTACTCGTATGTAACAAGTAATGAAATCAGCAGTCGCAGGCTTACAGCCTGTTAAGATGAACCACAGTCCCGCGACAGTACAAGTCATGGATAGATTGAATGAACAATTCTAGGTACTGACCAAGAAGCGCCAGAACGGACAAGTCGGCATGTCCAGTATCACATCATGTATTGCACAAATTATGACACTTTCTACCCCCTGTAAGAAGGAGTTTGTGTTGCCTTGTTTTGCTCAGCCCTGTTCGAGGGCGTTTGGTGCCGCTTTTCGCGTTGATAGTGATCAACAATTCGCACGATATGGTTGCTGCCCAGTTTTTGCACTGTAGCAACAACATGGACAAGGATGTGCCTTGCAGACCAAAGTTACCTTATGGAGCTTCCCTACCGCAGAGCTCCACTGTCTCAGACAACGGTCCTCTTACGCGAGACACTGCGCTGGAATCGCATATTATCGTCAACTACTGAATTGTATAACAGAAACTTGCACGCTGTCGGCGGTCGCCAGGCAGACAGAGGCCAGTATCACATGCTCGTGTCGGTAATACATAAAATCAGCCGCAATCATGAAGAGGCTGAGAATAATAATTGGAGAGGAAAGTGCACGGTGCTCCTGATTTCTCTTGAGCGCCTTCCGAAACCTCGTCATCGAACTGCCAACAACGGGAACTTCGACCCCACAAGACGCTAGTGCTTCAAAGTTCAGGAACACTTTTCTGTGCGAAGTCTCAGGATTACAACCAATACTAGTTGTTTTACGGGGTTGCCTCATCTGCACTGCATCTTCGATGGTCATCTGACATGTTGTTGTCAACGGAAATGCGATTTGGCACGACTGATGTACCAAAGGTTCGGGCAAGGTAGCTGTGCAGTATTCGGACGCGGGCCAGAAAATTTCGTCCCATCTGAGTATTCCAGGGTTGTCTGTTTCAAGATCGAGGTCTCGTGCTCATCTTATCACCGCGTCCCCGAGCCGCACTCTATACCCGGGTCAGGCAAGGAAGATCGACGAGTCGCTTAAGCCTGCGTCTCATCAAAGCATCATGGGAGTCTCGTTATTTTGCTCCGTACCGTACTTGCCAATTATACCCCAAACCCATATTGCCTTACCCAACAGATCTTGCCGTCTTGGCGCACCTTCTGCGGGCCGTCGCGTCACCTAGTAATTTACAGCCAGCTCCACGAATGGGACAGCCGCGCAAGCTTGATTGACAGCAGCAGCCAACTCGCGATTCCATCAGGGCCGCATTTCAATCCTTCGAAATTCTTCCCTCTCCTTTATTGACTCTGCCACGCCCACTCCTTCGACTCCTGGCTGATCTCTTTTCAACTTACGTTTACGAGACGAGTTGCCCTTCCTTTCAACCCAGCTTTAATTACTGTGCTACGCTACCCCGACTCCTTGCCAGCGCGCTGTCGCCATTTGATCACCAGACCGGACTCGACATTAAGCCGCCTCATTACAACCATCTTTCTGGCCATACATCTCCCTCCACCACCCACCATTCTGATCTGACAGCCTCGCACCCGTCGCCCCGCATTGTCCTTACTACTTCCACATCAATTCAAGCACTCGGCTGCAACTCTTCTTTTCCAGAACTGATATCCGAAAGAGTTAGCATCGGCCTGGGCGTCAGACTATACCTCCGCGAATAACCTCTTGTACAACATTTTCTCGGCTCTCCTTGCCCATTTTCACGTCTACAATTTTTTTGCGTCTCGGATAGGCTGGATCCTGTCTAATCACCTTTAAACCGCTTGTCGCGTACAGGTCATCAATCACACATAAAACGGCTTCCTTACTCGTCCACCACTGGACCACGGGCCTTTCGACAGTGAACCATGCAGACTCGGACTCAAAACTCATAACATGCAATGACTACTGCAGTAGAACTAAGATCGCTCCTGCTCGATTCTACTCATCAGGACTCGCCTACCACTCCCATCTATACCTCCAATGGCGCACTCTCTGCTTCGCTCACAAGGCCGACACCGAGACCCTTCGTCCATACAGCTGTTTCCATGACCTTCACGACGCCTTCTGCTACAATCACGAGAAGCCAATCTTCCATTCTCCCCTCCGCCAAATCCACCAATACCATGTCATCCCCTTCATCGAGGCGCGAGTCGCCCGAAGACACGGTTGACCAACTGCCAGCCGCACGGCACAGTGGCCCAAACACTTTCTCCCATTCACAGGCCGTTCCTTTCGAGGTATCTTCTCCGAACCCTCCGTTTACCACTGCTATGGGTGAGGCTTTGAGCAGATCCAAAGGTTCTGGCCTTATCCGTCGCCTGTCACGTGGAGCGCATAACCGCTTACGCAGACGCGCATCTACCACTCAAACCAATCGTATTCGAGATCAAAGTGCTGGCCCTGTTCTGGTACGGCGTCGAAGCGACAGCACTAATACTGCCGACTACACAGGTGACATGTCTGATTTTGACCTGGAACCGACCTCGGAAGACGGCGCAGAAGATAACACTTCGAACGTCGTCCCTACAGAACCCATCAATGCACTCGGTATCAGCGCTGGCCGCAGAGATGCCGGAGCCATATTCGAAGGTGGCATCGCTCCAACCATTTCCGCCGTCCTTGAACAAGGAACCTGGCTGATAAAGGTCACTAAGAAGAAAAGGAAGACCCTCAAGTTCAGACTCGACACTTCCGCCGCAAAAGTTTGCTGGAATCAGACCGATCCGACCAAGCAATTTTACATCGATGACGTTCGCGAAATCCGCGTGGGCGCAGATGCTCGGAATTCTCGCGACGACATTCAGATTCCGGTCGATATCGAAGGCTGCTGGATCACCATCGTTTACGACGTTCCTGCAGGATCGAAAGGCCGCTTGATCAAGACCATGCATCTGATTGCTCCCAATGAGTATATTGTCAAACTCTGGACCGATGCGCTCAAAGTCGTTGAACGCGAGCGCATCGAGATCATGAATGCTCTATCGTCGGACGCCACCAAGAGTGAGCGAAGCAAGAAGATGGCCTGGAAAGCGGCTATCGCTCGCAAGAACTCATCAAGTCCGTCCGAAGATCAGAGAATTTATTTCGATGACGCCGAGTGGATCTGCCGCAAATTAGAAATCAACTGTCCAACCGACACTGTTCGTTACAACTTCAACAAGGCGGATACCAGTATGGTTGGCCACCTGAACTACGCTCAATACGTGCGCTTCGTCGACCTTTTTAAAGTCCGCAAGGACTTCCAAGCCGTCTACAATGCAGTAAAGCCTAGCGACGAACTCGAACTGAGCATGGAAGGCTTCTTTCGCTTCCTGCGTGACGTCCAGTGCGTCGACGTTGACAAAGACCGATCGTACTGGGAAAACAAGTTCGAACATTTCTGCAGGATTCAGGCCTCGAAAAGTACAGACCAGCTACCAGCCACTTCGGTACCCAGCATGAGCCTGCAAGCCTTTCAGAACTATCTTACATCTTCAACGAACGCCTGTCTGGCATCCACGCATACTGATGCAACGCTCGATCGCCCCTTGAACGAGTACTTTGTCTCTAGCTCTCACAACACTTATCTGTTAGGAAGGCAAGTCGCAGGCATGTCCAGTGTTGAGAGCTACATCAATGTACTTGTCAAGGGCTGTAGGTGTATCGAAATTGACTGCTGGGATGGCAGAGATGGCAGACCTGTTGTCAACCACGGAAGAACCCTGTCTACCGAGGTCCTGTTCGAGGACTGCATTTCTGTCACTAACAAGTACGCTTTCACTTCGTCATCCTACCCTCTGATCATCTCGCTTGAGGTTCACTGTAATCGAGATCAGCAATTGATCATGGTAGAGATCATGAAGAAATACTTTGGCGATACTCTCCTACTGTATCCGGTCTCCACCAACGCAACCATCTTACCGTCTCCGGAGGAGCTTCGCAATCGTGTCCTAGTCAAGGTCAAGTCGACACATCCGTTCGGCGAAGATACAAGCTCGCAGGAACTGCTAAATGGTCGTCGCTCCAGAAGCGCAAGCACCCAACAAGCACGACCTGCTCTTGATACAACTAACCTGCCCATGTCTCCACCGACGCAATCCGGCGCACTCGAGAGCCCGCAATCAAGAAACGCCACGTCCTGGTCAACCCCACGAGGATCTTCTGCAGTATCTGTGAACCACATTCCTTCTGCCGGCAGCTCCGGAAGTGAGAGCGAGGCTGCCACGCCTCTACTCGACAGCAACAAGAAGAAATACAAGACAAGCAACATCATACCCGAATTGAGCGAACTCGGAGTGTATACCTGCGGAATCAAATATTCTACATTCAGCGCTCCCGAAGCTCGCAAATATAACCACATATATTCGTTTGCTGAGAATACGTTCAACAATATCTGCAAAGAACCCGATTCCAAGCACCAACTGGAAAAGCACAACATGCGGTACCTGATGCGCATGTACCCCGCCGCTCGTCGAATTGACTCGTCAAATTTCAATCCACTCCAGGCCTGGAAGCGAGGTGTTCAAATGGCAGCTCTCAACTGGCAGACATATGATGTCAATCTTCAGATCAATGACGCCATGTTCGCTGCCGGGCTCGACAGAACTGGCTACGTCCTGAAACCAGAGGAACTCCGTCAAGCAAAGCACCTTCCTCTTGTGGATGTCATGGCCGACAACCAGTCAACAAATGAGAAGAAAGGAATGAAATTGGCAAAGTTCTCTGTGGAGATAATATCAGCTCAAAGGCTACCTCGGCCGCGCGATCATAACCCCGAGCAGGGCATGAATCCATATATCGAATTTGAGATGTACTCTGCTGAGGAGCGCGCTCGCGGTATTGCTCGAGGTGAAGGCGGCACTGACGCTTCGGCTCGTGACGGGTTTTCTGGCATCGGTACTCCCCTTCGCAAACGCACCAAGATTGCGGAAGGTAATGGATTCGACCCTGTCTTCAATCAACCAATTTCGATGACTGTTGAAACCAAGTATCCAGGCCTCATTTTTGTCAGATGGACTGTCTGGAATTCTCCCGACGGACGCAACTTGTCGCCGAATAGTACCATGCTTGCGACGTTCACAGCCAAACTCAGCAGCCTGCAACAAGGATATCGACAACTGCCACTTTTCAACGCGTACGGTGAGCGCTACCGTGATGCCAAACTGTTCGTCAAGATCAAGAAAGAAACGCCGATCCCACTGCATGCAGATGAAGTGTCTTATACCTTCAGAGAGCCGGCACCGAGCCCTCGGATCGAACCCGCGCGAAGTGAGCGTTCATGGCCTCGCAAAATATTCAGCCGTACACCGAGTCAGCGTAAAAAGAGCAGAGAACCTTCTCCCTACGGCTCATTCAGTAGAACATCTAGTCTGGACCGAAGCCTGACCTGACGGGTGAGCTCACACAACGATGCAACACACCATCACTTCATTTGTCCACGTCTGTACAACAAGAACGACCTTTTTTTGTCATATATCTTCGAGTTTGACCAATCGCTGTCACAGAGGATACCCGAACACCAGCTATGTCTGGACATACATTTTTCGATTCTTGTAAATCACCGCATTATCATCATTGGATATTTCATTCTTGGAAACCAGAGAATTTCCACTGTCATTACTATCGATGTACTCCAATTTCATGCCGAGACCATGTTAAACAGCATTCATGGCTCGACGGGCGTCAACTTGAAACTTTTATTTAGCATACCCTGATACCCACCATCGCCCCTCAGACCCATGGAAAGAGGAAAGACACGACTTTCCAACGACGAAATACAGACCAGTCGACGAACCGACGCTTACTATTCTTGTACCAGCCTGGTGTTCTGTTGCCTTGATGGCCAGATCACAGGCCTTTGGACATCTACTTCAACACCGCATCCAGTCTTGCTTCTGGACAACACGATGACCGGCTCGCAACGTCGCGATCGGTTACCGTACCCCTTTGTTTTTCATTTCTTGCCACCTTGACCAGTCGACCTGGCTAGGTGCAGCCATTTTTGGCTCATTCTAACTACCATTTTTCGTTTTGAGACGATGACGCCGACGACAGAGGGAAGAGAACCAGCTTTGTCTCTGATGACTGAATCGAATGATTCACATCGCAGCGAATCCCATTTTTATCTTCTTGCCCGTTGATCGCAGACAATGATGTCGCGACGGGGTTGTAGTTAGTACAATGAACCGCGCATATGTGCGCTTTCCGATGCCTTTCTGGCGTCATCTACCGATTCTGCTGAGCCTTCTTCCGTGATATCTGTGATTGGTATTACCATGGTAGAGAGGTCCAAGTTAGTATCATCTGTTTGGAGGCGAAAGTCATACACTGATAGTCGATAATGATGCCGTATCTGTACGCTTGGCACAGTTGTCAAGGACTACAGCGCTGGAATCGGCAGCAAATCCTGAACCGTTAATAGATCTGGCGACTTGCGCATCAGCTGATTGCTGATTTACACCAAAACTGCCAGTGGCCTGGACATGGGACGTCGCGAACATGACACGCTGCAAGACAAGAATGTGGTAGATGTGAGCACTCATCGAAAAGATGCTCTTGTGAAGTGTGTTTGATAAGTATACTATCTGAAGGCCATTTCGACCGATCGCTAAACCGTCATGATCATCCCATCACCCTGCCTGAGTGCAGAAACGCCGTAAAATCAAATCCATCGACCGTCTACTGACCACCACGGAGTCTCAGCACCAAGTGCAGGGTAGACTCCTTCTGGATGTTGTAGTCAGACAGAGTGCGACCATCCTCCAACTGCTTTCCGGCGAAGATGAGACGTTGCTGGTCTGGTGGGATACCCTCCTTGTCTTGGATCTTTGACTTCACGTTGTCGATGGTGTCTGACGATTCAACCTCGAGTGTGATTGTCTTTCCGGTCAAAGTCTTGACGAAGATTTGCATACCACCACGAAGACGAAGGACAAGGTGGAGAGTAGATTCCTTTTGAATGTTGTAGTCGGAGAGGGTGCGGCCATCCTCGAGCTGCTTGCCGGCGAAGATCAAGCGCTGCTGGTCTGGTGGAATACCTTCCTTGTCCTGAATCTTGCTCTTGACATTGTCGATGGTGTCAGATGACTCGACCTCGAGGGTGATGGTCTTGCCAGTGAGGGTCTTGACGAAGATCTGCATACCACCACGCAGACGGAGGACGAGGTGAAGAGTGGACTCCTTCTGGATGTTGTAGTCGGACAATGTGCGTCCGTCTTCGAGCTGCTTTCCGGCGAAGATCAAGCGCTGCTGGTCTGGAGGAATGCCCTCCTTGTCTTGAATCTTGCTCTTGACGTTGTCGATGGTGTCGGATGACTCGACCTCAAGAGTGATGGTCTTGCCGGTAACTGTAAACGTGTGAGTGAGCTGAACAAGCGGTGACGGCGATGAGCGGGGTAAACATACGGGTCTTGACGAAGATCTGCATGATGAATGTGTGATGAGTAGTTGATTGAAAGTGGTTCTTTGATGGAAGTGATTGTAAGGTAATCGAGCGAGGTTGAATTTGTTGTGAGAGGAGGAGAGTGTGAGAGATGAGAGCAAGGTTGGAAGGTGGCTTATGTATGGATGAGGCAACAGCCAGTCACGTTCACCGACGGCGTTGTGACGCCAGCTTTCGACGCACGGGCCACTTTCACATCGGGCAACCACGGTTCTCCTGTATTCGAGCTGCTTCCGCCTGCCTGTTTGAGATTCTGCCTGATTAGTCACACGAGCTCTGTCTTCATCAAATTCTCAATTCTAAATCTTCAGACACTCAGCGGCATGTGGCGGTGCTATTGTGCTCATACAGCAGTACTCAATGAGCGTTTAGTCAAGCTGTATCGCCACTGAGGGGCGACCTGGGGTGGATGGAGTCGCATGACGATAGGATTCAGATCAGCCTTATCGCAATCAGCCGATAATTGCCCTGCCCTGCCCCGCCGAGATTGCTCAGACCAGTCGCTCTATTGATCAGAACAGGCGTCGACACATTGCGGTTGCGGGGGTTTCACGAGCATAAACCGCTCCCACCGCTCCCACCGATTCTGCTCTTGTCATTGTTGGGTCACCACAGATTGAGAAGGAAATTAAATGGCTGCCACGTTCGCGGTAGACTGAAGCCCAACAATCTGAAAATTTTCAAGAATATCTGAGCAGGAAGTTCATGTCCATCATTGCGTGGCGCAGCCACACACAGAAACCGGTTGTTGGCTCGTACACAGTCTGATCGAGTTTTTGGAACTGTGAGGTGCCCCATGCCTGACAGAAGAAAACCCGTTGTGAGCTCATATGCACTCGTAAAGCCCGCTCCCGATAGCAGAGCGTCACGTGGCAGCTTGTGACTTGAGGCTGGACATGTGCAGCGTATTTCGTGATTCGTTCCTCCAGAGGCCAGATTTGTGGTACTACTCATACCGTAGTCGCGGGACCAGGAGGTGCAGGTTGAGAATGGTTGATCTCGCCAGGATATGGCTTTCTGCCCCAGAAGACTGGCATTGGGTAATAGCCGTGAATGCGCCTGTCTTTGATGTCCGCGGAAACTTGGGCGACGAAAATGTCTACCTCCTGTTTCTGCCATCCTAATCCCCTTGTCAAGAGGGCGAGACAGAACCCTTCCAGACCGTCGAGAATATTGACTTGATTCCACTTACCCAACTCCTTCATGTGAAGATCTTTGGGCCAAGTGTTTGACGGCCACATGAAGTGAGCTTCTTCAATATCAACAAAGCCAGCGGCCTCCATCCACTCGCGGTAGTGCGAAGAGACGTCGCTTCCCATCGGTCTTCCGAGCTTACGTGCGGCCTCACATAGGAGTATGCCCCATGTCTCGAGATGTGTACCACTCAGAGTATGATCTGCACATTTGAGAGGTAGACCGTAGTCTTGGAACTCGATGTATCCTCCAGGCGCCAAATTGCTGCGACGACGTCAACGTTGACTCTGTTCGAGGTGGATAAAGTGACGCTACTTACTTATATGCTTGTTGGACAACGTTCGAAGAGTCGGCAAAGCAGCCAGCCATGAGGCGGAGATGGATATAATCGAATTCGAGGTTGGGATAAACCCATTCATCTTCAGCGTCGTCAATGATCCACCGTAAATTTGGTGGGATGCTGAGGGAGAACATTGTCAGAGGACTGCTACGAAGTACAACAGGGAGGGTACTCACAAATCTGGTTGTCCCGGGCTGAGATCGATACCGATGACCTGTGTTGTATTAACATCACTGTAACGAGGTCGAGAGTTCGGTCCAGCTCACCTGACACTCGGGGTAGTGATCAGCTATGGAAGTTTAGCCGGATGTATGCCAATGGGTGTGGGGAGCTACATACCAAAGTCCATTGCCCAGATACCGGTGCCGGTACCAATGTCAAGGGCATTCTTGGGAGAGCGGAGCGGAGCTAGATGCAAGCGGCCGTAGGTGAGGTTGAACATGTGGTGTTGAAGGTCTGCGACGTATCAGAACCATGGGGTATGAGTGAAGTTGTGTGATATGGCTTACCCAGCCGGTCGGCCTCACGCTGGAGACATGCTGTCAGCATGGATTAGAAACATTGCGAAGAATATGGGTTTCCTACATCGTCGTTTGGAAAGACATATTGTCCATCTTTGTATGCTGTGGTGCGTCCATTAGCTCGCTAGTGAAAGTGTCGGACCAACTCATTGACGAACCGTGGTAGGTCCTGCCGTGTTCCTTGCGGTATTGATAAATGGATTCGCTGAGAGATGTGGTCATGGATTGGCTGAGGTCGTCAGTCTGTCGTCTACCTGGAGTAATTCAGATAAGCAAATCCAACTCACGTGTCACTACCCAATGCTGAGTCGGCGTCATCGGACTTGGTCACAGATGTCAGTCACCGAAGAGAACATGTAGTGTATGCGCGGTCTAGGCTCACGTCGGCTTCCAGGTGCTGTTCCAATGCTCGAGTAAAGGCGAGCTGATCAATGTCTTCTGCATTTTCATCCATTGTAAGGTTGGTGATGGTGGCGGAGGAGGATCAAAGCAACGTAGTACGCTGAGCAGGACGTGCGTCGATGGCGTCTGTCGTGATGCAGGAAGCACTCAATATCGCAAATGCAAATGCAAATGCAAATGCACCCGAAGCGGTTATGAAGCAAGACCGTAAGTAGCAGTAAAAGCGACTATTGAACTTGGAGGATTTGATTTTTGCTTGCAACAATGGATGAAAGAGAAAAGACACGGCGCGGACCAGAGGATTATTTGCTACATATATCTGGTCTTCCTGGTTACCGACAAATAAATGGGTGAGGCACGGAAACAGTCGAGTTGGAGACGAAGGAACAGACGAGCTCGATTCGACTTGACTTTCTTGCGCTGCTCGATGCGCAAAGCGGGACCGCCAGCTCGCTCCGTCCCGTACACGACCGGATTAGGCATCTACTGTACATGTAGGCAGCTCCCTACCATCAATTCATCCGTCCAATTGGTGTGTATATTCATGTTGGTCATCCCACGCATCGCGGCGACATTATCCACGACGACATCGTCTGAATCTGTGTGCTGGCATCGGCATACTGCATGGTTGAGCTGCTATTGACACTTGACACGCTGGAGTCGTCGACGACTTGAGAGTGCCCACTGTTCGCTCCGTCGGTAATTCATTCATCTAACAAACAAGCCTAGCAACATGTCATCGCTAGCACCGACGATCGTATTCGACCCGATTGGTTAGGTGTACCACTCGCCTACAGGTACGGAACACCTTCGAGATGCAGTGAACCAGATGTTTCTATACCATTCGCATGCAGCACCATGCGTCGGCCACGTGAAACGGCTGTTCCGGCTCGCCACATACCCGCTCACGTTTTCCTGGCCTTGTGTTCGCTGTACTGCATCATCGTGTCACCTTAGGTCAGCCATCTCTATGCAAAACGCTCGACGTGGAAGGACAAAAGGCCGCATCGCGTGCGTGTGTTTCAAAAGGGGAGGTTGTTGCGGATCATTAATGCGGACCTGATGATCCTTGTCGTTTCCGCTGTCATCTTCCAAAGCGACCACGGATTAGACATGTCGATCACTCAGTTTGCTTCGACAGTGAAGATTAAACCCCACACGACTTTATTGCCGTGTCAAAACTGATGCCCATCTTCATCTCCGGGCCCTCGCTTCGAGTTGTCAGTACCGAGGATTCATTGGACGGCAGAGTCTACAATTCGCCAAAGTGTGGTCATTATCGCAGCGCCCATGAGGATGAGCAGCCTGACACAACATGAACACTATGCATATGAGCGTTACGCAGATTTGCTGCACAAGGAACGGCCAACTGCCGCCTCGCGTGGCAGTCTACCGCTGAGCAGGGGTTCGCCATGCATATTCATGCAGACCACCAATTCGTACAATCCAACATCATACCGACCAAGTCATGCAAACGTATTCGTCAAACGCGAGCCACTTGCTTGGATGAAGCCGCAAGTCACCAGCTTCACACGTGGATGGAGGACAGAAGACGTCTGTTGAAGCCCGTCTGATCTTGCAAGACTTGCAATATCGCGACAGCGAACCGCATTGGCCCCTCGCATGGCCATCTGCACTGTGGCAACCTTCAGACAAAGTGTGGATGGCCGGTGCTCGCAGGCTTCCGAAGCACGTCCAAGCGAGCTGCAACTAATCCATAGTCATGGCGTCCTTTTGTTGGCGTTTGCCCTGGCTTATGCGACTCTATCCACGCCGGCCTGATATCGAGAACTCTAATTCGCAGCACATGCTCCCACTCCTGCTTCTATCCGCTCCACGCTCTCTCGCACCCTGCTTTTCGAGCCATGTCTGAAGTCACCCCCTCCATGACTTGACTCAAGCCCATTCCTGCTAGTCGCGAAAATCAGCCTCAACTCATCGTTTGGCTGAGTACTTCACGGCAGATCTTGCCTTGTTCTTGCGTCCGGCCCGCGGTATCATCATGTGTTGGCACAACAGATATTAGACGAACATCGCCAGCTCCTCTTCCTGCGCTTTTTGCGTGCTCGTTTATTCGAGTCCCATCACGGCGGTTCTGCCTACGGACTTACTACATACTACAGTAGCCTTTCGCTCGCCATTACCTCGTACTGTCGTACCTGCACCACGGTCCCAGCTCATGCACCGCTACTGAAGCGATCAGTTCTCTGAGACGACCAACGACCCAGCAAGCATTGCTGCCCACTGCGCACAGCTCGAAATCTGCTCCGACTGTAAAGTATACCGACAGTGCGCATTCACTGTCGACTCTTGGTACTCGTTTGCGCCGCCTTGCTTCAGCTCCTCCTTGGCCAATGTTACCAGCAATCGCCGTCGCCATCGGCGCTCTGGTCATCTTTGTACTGGCCCGCACATGCCGTCAATATTATGCCCTCAAAGAATTCGGTGGACCATGGAGTTCTGGCTTTTCAAGGTTATGGCTGCTGTGGGCGAATGGCTGTGGTCGAATGAATCTGGTGTTTACACAAGTCAATGACAAGTATGGTAAGCTTTAGCCCATTTGTTGCTTACTGCACTCGACTCTCTACACCATCTACAATCAACCTCCCTTTTCTTTCTACGCATTCTCACAAGCCATGTTTTCCGCCCCAATTTACTTCTGAATATTCCTTCGAACCTACTCTGCAAATTCGCAGCGCAAAAGTCATCGGCCCTAATGCTGCGCTCTGAACATGCATGTACCAACAGTGCTGATATGAGGTAGGGCCCACAGCAAGAGTTGCCCCACATATGCTCATCACCAAAGATGCTGAGCTGATGAAGAAGATGAATGCTGTACGCAGCCCTTTCACAAGAGCAGAGTGGTATACGGCTCTGCGACTGCATCCGACAAGGGACAATATAACTTCCATTACCGACGAAGCGCTTCACACCGACATTCGCAGTCGCATGGCGCCTGGCGTAGGTCCATTCGCGCAGCCCTGTTATGTTTGTCGCTGATCTTGGTGCTACAGTATTCCGGTAAAGAAAACGTGCATCTGGAAAAAGATGTAGACGATCAACTACTTGCCATGTTCGAACTTGTCAACAGGAAGTACCTCTCAACGGATGACAACCTGCGGCCTGTGGACCTCTCCAAGACCATCTCTTACTTCACCCTGGACGTCATCTCCAAGGTTGCTTTTGGACAAGAGTTTGGCTTTATAGAAAACGACGACGACCCATATGGATATATTGCGAACCTTCAAGAGTTCCTCCCCGCCATCATCGTGTTTGGAGCATATACAGAGTTGCAGAAGATTCTCCGATTGCCGTTCTTGAAATCGGTAATGCCAAAATCAACCGACAAACGTGGTCTTGGCCGTGTCATGGGATTCGCCGCGGATAGGGTCGGCGAACGCTTTGGAGAGAAGCCACTCGTACGCAAGGACATGCTTGGGTCTTTCATCAAGCGCGGACTAACCAAGGAACAACTGGAATCTGAGACTCTGACGCAGATTACCGCTGGCTCGGATAGTACAGCATCGGCCCTGCGTATGACACTGTACTACATCACGACCAATCCAGAGGTTCAAACACGTTTGCTCGCCGAAGCAAACGATGGTATCGCCGCTGGAAGGATATCGCGGCCCGTCATCAGAGACAGCGAAGCCAGGAAGCTGCCATATCTCCAAGCCTGCATCAAGGAAGGACTGAGAATGTGCCCACCCGTCACTGGTTTGCTGGCAAAGGAAGTACCCAGAGAGGGCGCTTACATCGATGGCAAGTTTGCTCCCGGTGGAACATGGATCGCCTGGAACTCCTGGGGAATGCAGCGTGACCAGGACATTTACGGCAAGGATTCTGAAATGTTCCGTCCGGAGAGGTGGTTTCCGCGGGACAGTAGCAACTCCGAGCGCGCTCGTGTGGATCGCATGACAGAGACTGTCGGCCTGGTGTTCGGGTACGGGCGATTTGGATGCTTAGGCCGTGGTGTCGCCACCATGGAGCTCAACAAGGGCATCATTGAGGTCGGTCAAAGTCCTGCACTTCACACCACCACCGTTCACTGACGAACCATGTTTAGATTCTCCTCCGCTACAACCTTCAGACCTGCAACCCGCTCTTTCCGTTCATCGAACGCTGCGTTGGTTTCTTCTTGCACAGCAACATGTTTTTCCGCTTCACCGAGCGAAAGGACGAGAAGTACATCAGCTCGGAGCGCCAACTCAATGGCACGGTGGGAAACTTCGAGGTCGCTGCTCTGCCTGGAGCACCGGATGAATAGGATCATCGCCGAAACGATATACGCCTTCTTCTCCGCCGTGAGGTTCGACCGGAACATCTCACAGCTCGTGCATCAACCACGACGACCCTCTATCTAATTCTCAATACTGGTGTTCAATGCCTTGCATCGGATGTGATTCGACTTCTGACTCTGTTTCCTTGGATACCCCGGCATCGGCGCTCTGGTAGAGCACGTTGCAAAAAGTCTTCGTACATGTTGCGCAGCAGAAATGCTATCTGTTATGGTGGTCAACGCGATTGTCATGTTGATGGTTCGAAAGATGCCAAGATAGGAGTGTAAATAATGAGATTCGACAGATATGTTCGATCAGGACCCCCTACCTTCACAACCTCCTTCGCCGTGATTGCTATCTTTCGAGTGGACGTCGATCGTGGATAGCCTCCGCAGGATTACCGCTTGATACTGGGCACTGAACGACCTACACCATTCTATCGCATTATCCCAATCAGACTTGCTCTTATCTTATGGAAAGACTTTCGTCAATGTCCATAAGTCTGTCATCCATCTTGCCCACCCGTACGTGATGTTCATTGTTATTGTGGAAGCGACAGGTTACAATCGTTCGTAGCTCTGTATCGACGGACACCCCAGAGCGAATTCGAGATGGAGCTGCATGATCGATTTGCGAGAGAATATCCCGGACCGTAATAGCGGCTACCAGTAGATTGGCGCAATGTGGCGATGAAGGCGAGAGTCTCCCTCGCATTTCGTCTCATCACACAGGGGCAATTTGATAGCATGCTCTCGTAGCATCTCAGATGATGCTCGACGCGAAGGTTGATCGTGGCCGAGTCTAGCGCCGCAGGTATGCTCGTACAACGCGTCGCACTTTCCTTCGACAGCGATCGACACGGCAAGTATGCTATCCGAAAGCAAGTACATGTTCACTGTACTCTGATCTGCGCCCCCCTGCTTCGACATCAGAAAAGTTGTCCCACCGAGCATGGTCAAGGAATCTGCGTCGTATGCAGTATGTATCGCAAACAATAGATTGCTGTTCAGGCAAGCATGTCACTTTCTGCACAACCGTATGTATGATCAAAGCGGCTAAATGAAAAATCACGATGCGAGAAGACCAGATCTTATCGTCCAGCCAGTAGAAGCAAGAAGAGGAAAATCTCCGAGCTGTCAAGAAGCGATCAGCAGACCCTGAGGACGGACAGCCCTGCATCCGAACCAAAGTCAGCCCCCCACGCTGATTAACCACTCCTCACCTCCCCTCACATTGGGCATCCCGTCCCATCCGCGCAACAAGCCACCGTTTGGAGAGCTCTTGGGAGCTTCACGGTAGCTACTGCACAAGCTTTGTTGCTGCACACCATCAGAATCAACAGGAGTAAAAGCCAATACGTCAATTTACTACGTATGACCACTGCCTAGCTCTCCGTTTAGCCGATCGATATAACCAGCGAGCACAAGTGCCCACTACGGCAGTTCAATAGTGGTTCGCGTCGCTTCTCATGCCTCCCCTTTGCAGTGGAACTCCCGACGATCGACCACACATCATTTTTAAATAAAGAGCTCTGACCAGTGCTGGCAATAATCCTCTGTGGAAATTCGATGCAGGTCGACCGTTGCGACGCGCGGAGAGACAAGATGACGCTAGCGTCTCTGATGTCGATAGCGCGGAGCTTGGCCATGGGCTCTTCCAATCAAGGAGGTTGCGATGACGGTAGGGTTTACTGCAAGATTGGTAGAAACTGGTCAAGGTGCTTTATTGATGCGGGGATGGCTAGATCGATTGGTAGAGGTGGGTCACCTGACGACCTCGCTTTGCTTTGTGCGATGATGCCGCTGAATCGCTGCACAGAGAGCGCCGTGAAGACCTCGAGGTTATGGTGAATTTGGTAAAAATGGTTGCACAGTAGATTGAGATGAACATAAGATGCCATAAAAAAGTAGTTTTCGAACAATGAAAAAGAATTATTATTACATGCTCCGACTCCTTCGCCCTCCGTTCTACACAGCAATCTACAACAAGAAAGCAGCAGCGACACCGACAACGGCAAGCGCAGCCTCGGCACCGAAGTTGGCAGCAGCGTTGGCGGTCTGCATAGCGACTGGGGATTTGGTGGATGAGGCAGAGGCCATGGAGCCGTTACCGGCAGCTGGCACAGGCATGGTGATGTTGCTCTGGTACATGCTGCAGGTGGCGTTTGGTGCAAGAGGGCAGTTGGGGGCAATGCAGATGGACTGGAGCATAGCACCCGATCCTGGGATGATGACAGCTGGTGGAGCGCAGCGGTAACCGAAAGCCATCATAAGAGCCTTGCCGACGGTGTTGACGTCGTCCATAGAGACACCGAAAGAGGCGGCGGAAAGACCGACCTGCTGGATGAAGTAGCTGACCTCGTAAATGTCAAGGTCCATGAACCTGGAGAGTATATTAGTATGTTGAACAACTCAATGTCCGCCTTTGATACTTACTTGTGGACCTGGTACATAGAGTTGTCACCCATGTACTTTGGGAAGGCACCCATGCCGTACTGGGAGCATCCGAGCAGGACGCCGAAGTACTGGTACAAGTGGGTGAGAAGGGCGTACTGGGCCGACATGGTGTTGTTGGCTGGCATGTTCATCATGAGGGGAGTGGCTCCTCCGCCGTCAAGGAAGTTCTGGGAAACTCCGACGCTGCCTCCGTTGTTGGTAGAGTTGAGCGCACCATTGAAGTATGGGAGGAGGTTGACGGCAGTTCCGTTGTAGGTACCCTTGGCCAGGATACCTGGAACCATGATACCGACGTTTGGCTTGGTGTAGTTACCAATGACGGCGGTGTTGACGAGGAGGGTCAAGAGAGTGTACTGGTTCTCGGCGGTGTTGTTCTTGAGAAGGGCGGTGGTGTACTTGTCGCAGATAGAAGGCTGGGTCTGGGCGACAGCCAGGCTTGCTGCAGAGAGCACGGTAGCGATGTTGGAGAACTTCATGTTGATGATGTTGATGAATCGGGAATGTAACGAGTGACTGTTGGAACTTCAAGTTCGCAAGGGAAAAGTGAGAGATATATAAAGAAGGAGATGTGAGACACTGATGAGCTTGGGGCTGTGTTAGACCAACGAGCTGGTCAGCATTTATAAGGCTTACATTCCGGCGGAGTGTGAGTGGTTTCTTTGGTAAACAAACTTGGCCCATGACGATCGTCAGGTATGGTGCGGCAGGAATGTCACCAGAGCGAGGCCCAAAGCAGATGGGTTCATCTCAAAACGGTCTTTAGCTTCAGTATGAAGTGAAAGCATGATCATGTATAGCGTGGAAAGGGAGTAATGGCAGATATGAGATTGGTCAAGAGGGTGCGCGGGCAGTTCACGAACCGGAGAATTGAGTACCCGTTGTGAGACAACGTCGTCAAGCGTCAACGCTGCTATGACCCAGGCCGCGGGGTTTATGATTAGCAGCCACCAGTGTCCAGGTCCAGTGCATTCCAATTTTGATCGGCAGGACAAGCTTTCATGACTTCACGTGGCTGTTGAAACCCCATGGAGACGGATCAATCCTGATGGCCCTGTCTCTGTTTGATACTTTGACTTGCCCGAATATTGCCTGGCGACCTGCGACCTTTGACCTGCAACCATATTCTTTAGCCTTGGCGTTTGCTTTTGGGAGATCGATAAAGGCTTCGGCTGCTTCTGGAGATTTGCTAGGAATGGAAATCGGTGGGTAAGCTGCAGTCTGCAGTCACTTCAGTGCCAAAGCATCATTTTCCCGGCGTTGACGTTGTCACATAGGAGGAGATCAAGATGCAGCACCAAGATGGAAGCCATAATGATCGGCCAAACGGTCCGGAAAACACCACAGGAGCGCATGAGAAACGCATGTTGAAAGGCTCTCAAGTAGCGTGGGAGGGTAAAACGGTGAAAGGACGAAGTCGAAGGACAACAATAGAGTTGTCTAGACGGCAGATGCTTGTTTTCGAATTTGGAGAAACGCGTCGTGTATAGGGTTAAATTGACTGACAAGAGTAGATCAAAGTGCCTGGCAGGCGCATTGGTGGGTTCATGTTGCTTTGTGATGACCACAACGTGAGTGCAGCAAAGGAGGTTAACGGAAGGGGGTCCGTGATTTCGCTCGGCTGAGACCCTGAACGAACTTTGGCCAATCTTGGCGCTAACGAGTCAGCATCACGCAGCGAATTTCCGGCTCGCTCTCTTTCTCTGTCTCCCTCAACAATGATTTCGCCTGCTCACGCAGGATCCACCTCTATTGTTCATCTCAACAATCATTTACATATCCTCTCGTAGTATCGAGCCTCTGTTACCTTGTAACTACCTCAAAAGAATGGTTGGACTGTTTTTCGATAGTACACATGCCGACTGACAGCTCGGATGACTAGCTGCACCTGGAGGACGATGCAAACGCCAATGGTCGGCTTCAGCTTCAGCTTGAGACATGATCTCGCTGTTCTTCGAGTTTCAGGAACGAGACAGCTCAGATTCCATCTGTCCAATCGCGATGACTATATTCCCTGGATGCTGCAGTAATCCTTTACGTGCTGCTGCTTCAAGCTTTGCTCCTTACGCACAAGCCTATTGTCTGAATGGTGGAAGGAACTTGCCGATTGCAGCACAGCCATTGACCGCCTCGAAGTGGGACAGGGTTGATCCCACCATCTCGTCGAAACAATGCATCTGCGTTTGCTCCATTCACGAACATCCAATAACTCACCACGGCAAGACCCTCCTGGTCGTTTGTGCGCTGTACAGGTACAACAGTGAATCATGCAAGCCTCCGATCACGACGGGGCCATCTGTCTACAGTACCAGCGGAACATAGCGTGATCTTTGCACACGGTCAAACTTGCACGACCACATTTATTGCAACCATCGAGACCACCAGCGCTGTATTACCATTCAGCAAACAGCACTATGTTGCTCGAGTCAAGAGCGACGCATCAAGCCAACTTACCGTGTCAATCTCTCCAAATAATCCCGATCCAAAATCACCGAGATTGTGCGCATCCTCCACGGGTCCTTCAGGTTGTCAGCGGAAGTCGTCCCGGAGCTTGCCCTTCGAGACTGACCTTGTACCTGTATACCGTGCCATTTCGCCAGGAACCAATTATGGGACAAACACGTATGGAACCATTGTTGTGCTTCTGGAAGGATAACCGACTGGTAGTTGCCATGTCGCGTGCTACAGCAGCCGTCCTCCCGATCCGCCAAACCCTGTGCAATGACCACCACTACACTGCTTTTTGTACATTTCTTGCACCACGTTGGAAATTTTCAAACTTTCATGTACTCTTTTGTTGGAGCACTACTCTGTCCTCCAATCACCGTCCTTCCGTGGAATGTTTCAACTATCAGGCGTGCGGGGACCATTCATGACCAACAATAATCCCGTTCAAAATGCTGAGGTAGGACTGCCAATGCTCGTAGAATACGAACGAATGAATCTTGCCATTCAACGCAAGACGTCGTATCCCGCGCTTGGTGGTTCAAGGGCGCTTGGTCGCCAACAGCTTACCTGGAAGCCTGTCACTTGCCTATCGGATGTTGTTGCAAGCTCTCTCCGAGGTGGTCTGCATGAATTTGTGCCTGTTTGTACATACCATGTTTGCTCGCCTCAAGAGGATCAGTTCACCCGGGAACTATGCTCTTGTCTCACGACAGGTCTACCTCTTACCAATCTGTCGGTATTGACGTTCTCGAATGCTTCCACGTCCATCGGACGCGCTCAACAGCGAAGCAATTGTTGGAGCATTGGCGCCTCAAGGTATTTGTTAATTTGCCATTCGCAGTCCGGCGTGCGGGACTGTTTAGCTCCAGTCAGCTGTCACCGCTTTTTAACTTCTGATGACAGCCCCACGTCCCCCTCTCTGATGTTACTCTTCTATCATCTGTGCTGCTGCGCTACTGTCTTGGACCCTCGTGACGTTCCCAAACAATTGTGCCGGTCGTTTCGGATCTTTTGGTCGCTTCTGTTTGCGGATTGCTGCATTGGATTAGCGACACAGGTTTGTCTGGCGGTCTGGCGGTCTGGAGGTTCGAGCCAACCATATGCAAACGAACGATCCACCTTCGGGTCTGAATCACGGATGGTTTCTTCACCACATCTTGCCTGTCTGGTAGTAGAGTGGTTGGCCTGCCTTCCCTGTCAACATACTGGCGGCTCTTGTCCGGACGCTATGGCCGGCATCTCGCCTCCATCCACCTTTTCGACGTGGGAGCATGTCATTTGCTGTCTGCACCTCAGTTGTGTGCGCACACTAAACTCACTCGCCTTAGGGTCACACTATTTCGTCCAAGCAACCTCGTGGGTCTGATCCTTCTGCTCACGGTTCGTCAGTGATTTCGCGGTCTCAGCAATCAATGCAATCAATCACAGTCGATCAATCAATTAACCATGCGGAGCCCAGAGACAAACAACCAAATACCGCGTCTCTTCACCGGTCTAACCTTATTACGTCTCACCCTCTACACACTGTCGCCTATGCTTTGAGCACTACTCGCTAGCTCTTCCTTTACTGCGACTCTCACGCTTTCTTTTTGTCCTTTCCAACCGTCATTTCCAAACAATGCTGTCTATGCAACCTCAAATACCAGTCCTCGCCCAAAGCGAAAACAAATCGAAGTTCCTTGAGCGACTTGGACTCGATGATGAATCCGAGGGGTCGAAAAACGTTTACTCGATGATGAAGGTACAGAACTGCTCTTCTGCCGTATCATTATGTTCCGAGATCAGCACTGAACGCACACAATTACAGGAGGAAGCTGTCGCGGGTCGGGCTCGGATCACAGAAGACTCAAACTCGCTGATGCCGGGTCTCAAAAACGATCCGAATGTACGGCCGCCATATTCCGTCACTCAGATCTCAGACGTCGCCATGCACCGAGAAACGTTATATATCTACAGACACGCCAGACCGGAGACCAGAGCCCAGTACGACCGAGGCCATTACATCGAAGGCGGCAAGGAAGAAAACTGGATTATCAAATGGTCACTCTGGCACGTCTTCCGGTACCGCGATAACCGCAACAGAGGGAGGACAACCCCAGGGACGAGCCATAGAGGCTCCCTGTCGAGTGGTAACAGTAACGTCAGCGTAACTGGCAGCATTGAGCAAAGCCCAAGTAAGTCAATCTGAACTTCAACTTTCATCACGAGATACTCACACGCAACCAGCCGTTTCAGCTGCCATCGCCATCAGGGACCGACAAGATAGCGCTCATGCACATTACGATCCTGTCAGAGATGTCTTCCGCAGATCATGACCATTGCAGCTGGCTGCAGTGCCAGATGACAAGCGAGACACATACAGCGATACTGCTGCTGGCGATCGACCAAACACGATCGAGTCCGATGCTTGAAACGAACGTCCTGAATCAACCCTATCACCACGTAACCGAACCTTGCTGCCGGCGGTCGGGCTCCGCGCCGTGTTGAGATGTCAGCAGCGTGACATGCGAAGCGAGTCCAAACAAGCGATCGATGGGCATGGACGTTGTGGAGGTTCGCAGAGAGAGTCTAGATGAGCATAAATACCCAGAGCACCAAGGGACCGTATAGTTGGCGGCTCCACTTCGGGTGACATGTTGAAGCAGTTTTAATTTCATGAGATATGAAATAATCCACAGCGATGATGGATCTTGTACCGTTCACACCGTGGAGTGACGCTTTATATCGTGTGGGCATCACAGGCGAGCGATCTTCTGTACAGATGGCTGACGATCTTTGGAAGTCGAGATCTGCCAATAAGGTAGATAATATCCATTTCTTGATCTAACGTGATGCGCGCAAACGGCCTTGAGAGAGCGCGGGATGACACTGGTCTTTGGCCCAATGCGGCGGTTCTTGCGATCGGGTAGTCGCATTTGCCGAGCATACTGTGTAACCCTTCGTATGCATGCATTGGTAAATGCCGGTGTAACCACCCGCGCTCGATACACTGGTTCGTATCGTAGAGTACTAGTCTTGTGTCTGTGCCTGGTGAAGTCTTGATATTTAAGCTTTGCTCACCGCCAGCGAGTGGAGTTCGGACATGTGGTGAAGTGGGGTCAATGATTTTATAGCAGTGAGAAAACATTACCTTAGCCGCGTATCACGTTCGACACTTGATCCAGATCACCACTCCGGAAGATGCCATCTCTATATTACCGACCACACTAAGATGCATCAATGGACGAGCTAACGATCTGAGCACATGCGTAACCATGCGTGACTCGAAAATCGATTCCCGCTACTCATGCTGATGTCAACTGATGATGCAGTCGTTCTGGGAAATAAGCGAGCACGTGGATCAATCAGAGCTTAGGGCAAGCGTGGTTGTTTCACTAGGTATGAAGCGAATCGACCAGGCCGTGCATTGGCTTCTGAAGCCGATCCAATATTCATTGACTAAATGAACTTCTGCTTCGCTGGCGCTCTATCAAACACTTCAGGTACCAATGCATCGTTAGATCTTTTTCACGGCAGAAGCTGCTTCGCTCACGCCGCACCAATGGGCAAGCAAGACGTGCATCTCCGACAACCACCAAGCCATCGAGCTTTTCTACATGTCGATCTCGACAATTCTTGGGCTTCCGAGGGCATGCCCTCTGAGAGTCTCCTGCAGTCTCGTATCGAGATCATCGGACAACAGCAATGCCATTCGAACATGCCCATGTGCAGGGCGAGCTTGTCGAGATGATCATCACCTCGTACGGAGTGGCCTCGGCCACGTTGACCGTGCGATCTTACTTTGAACAGTACTTTCTTGCCCGTAGTGCTCATACAAACTCGGCATCATTGCCAGATCGAGACCGGGGTTCGAACATTACCGTGATCATCAAAGTACACCTGGAGAGCATGCTTGCGTACAGATAAGACTCGGTTTTGCTCACTATAGGAGGTAGTATTCGAATACAGCGCGATTCGCCATTCAAGATGGGCTCAGGCAGCACCGCACACACTTTCGAACAGCCGTCTTCGATTGAATACATCGACCGATCACACGAGATACCTTGTCCGCAAGCAGAGACATCGAGTGAAAGCAGCGGAGCCACATCCGTCGTGTCAGAGGCTCTAACTGCTAAACAGCAAGTCTTTCGAGTACATCCTTGTCTTTTGAGTATACAATCCGGTACGTACGGTCCAGAGGTATCTCTGCCTGTCACAATCAAGGTACCCCTCAAAAGCATAACCTAGTTCGGTACCCCGGCATAATCGACTTCGAGTGCCAGTGCCAACCTTGAAAACGCCACAGATGCAGCATCTTCAGTCATGAGTCGGCGAGGTCGTTGATCTACAGTGTCGATGTACGGTGCATTCCAATCACAACAACAACCAACAAGCCATGGCGCAGCCGGTGGTTGACCGATTCGTGCACTCCGTTCGCTGACCGACATGCGGCCTACCGCTGTCGACGCGCGAGTACCCTTGTATAGATCTTCCGGACATTCACCGATAAAGAGGATTACTTCCCCATGCGCCCTGCCCTTAGAGACGTCTATCAACCTCGAACATCTACTGCATGTAACGGCCAGGTAACTCAGAAAGTTCTGCTTTGGCTGCTTATCTGGTAGGCTCTTGTGCAGGTCCTAGATCGAGAGCTGCTACTGTGCTGTCAGCTGCGCCGCTCAATTCCCTTGGTATCTCTCAGCCTTTTCCTTTGTGGTGAAGCATATACAATGGTGCTTGGATGGTGCTTGAAAGAGAGAACGATTGACTATCCAACAGAACGTACATGTATGCGGTTCAGCCCGCAATAGTGTTCACTAAGGTAGCCTCTCCCCAGGATTTCATTCATCTACATCACACGGAGGCCACCCTGTCTGGATCTGTGAAGAGCCCTCGATATGGAACACTGAACAGAATCAACAGATAAGCTGTTTAGAGTCTGTTACAATTTCCAAGATGTCGGACTGACGGCTCGTGTGCTGGCAGCCAATTTGATGTCGTGAATCAGATAGTAACTATGTCAATGGTGTCAGTTGTTCAGCAGGACAGGCGTCCTCGCTGCCAGGCACATTCACTTTCGTCCACGACCCTGCTGGTCAGAACGATTGTACCAATGTGGGCTCAAACGGGCCGTGTGGTTTCCTGATAGACGGAGGTCGAGGCGGCTAATGGTATCTTTGATCATCCTCATTTGTAATCATCCTACCTTTTCAACATACTTCGTGACCATGGCGGGCCTTCTATCGTCCATGTCTTGGTCTTTCACTCATGAGTTAATTGTCCTATCCTGGCGTACAGCATTACAGCCATGTACTGCCTTGAACCTTAATTCGTCGATGGCCAGAGTCAGTTTGATATACCTGTAAGCCATCTCCCACGTTACTTTACAGCTTCGTGTTTTGTTTTCGCGAACTGCTATACATGTATGAGCTGCGACGAAGATACATTTTTGGTGGTTGTTCACACCACCCGATTGAACTCCTCCACTCGGAGCACTATCGTGCCGGCTTACCAATACCGCTATGCCCTTTTGGGAAATTGTGGTCAGCCTCAATTGTGTGATGGTATCGATTATCATGCTCTTTTCGCAAGACAACAAACGCTTCGCGACAAACTAAAGCACATAGTCCTACACGACTTTATCTTATACTCATTCATCCAGTACTTCATACTCCTACTGTAGTACCAAACTCACGACCATTTCATCATGAGTTCCCTATACCAGCAAAGCGTTCCCATGATGATCAGATACATGAGAAACTTTGGAGCAATGCTCAGGAAAGCCGAAGCTTTTGCCGACTCGAAGGGTATGAAGCACGAAGAGATGCTCAACCACCGTCTGATAGAGGACCAAAAGCCGTAAGTCTCCTTGCTCTAACCGGCAGCGACGCACATGCACAACATCACAACATATCTGACGTACTACAGCCTGATCTTCCAAGTCCAGAGCTGCAGCAACACGGCCAAATTCCTCGCGGTGCGCGTCGGCGGTATGGAGAACGTCGTCCTCGAGGACAACGAGACCACGTTCGAGCAGCTGCACGCCCGCATCGAGCGAACCGTCCAGATCCTCGAGTCACTCGAACCCAACTGTATGAACGGTGCCGAAACCAAGGAGATCATTCTCGAAACCGGTTTGGGAAAGTTTCAGTTCGTCGGTCAAGAGTACGTGACCATGTTCGCGATTCCAAACTTCCACTTCCATTTGAGCACGGGATATTGTTTGCTAAGGAAGATGGGCGTCGATATCGGAGCGCTGGATTATATGAAGGATGTTTTCCACAAGGTGGAGGAGTAGAGTGCTTGTCATGAGGATGAGGTTAATGTGAGATATGATTGACTGCGACGAATATCAGCCTCAATGCCCAACGGCATGCTCTGTGACAATGAGACATGAATCGATGAGATATTCTTCTATTTGACCTCCAAAGAATGAATCGGGAGTTACGGCCTCAAAAGCCGACGATCGACAAACCAATAGCCGACGTCATCATACACGGTCCGCCAGATTCACATGAAAGTTAGTTTCGCTCCTTTACTCAGCATACCTAGTGGTAGTCTCCGCTGCTCAAGTTTCGCAGCGCAATTGTTCTGTTCTTGCTTGTTAGATCTTCGGCATGATCGCTGCAGTATCTTCGCATTCACACAGGGGTTCAAATGTCAACATCGGTAAACGATGATGCCCAGGCAAGAGGAACGCCAGCAGCAGCCGCACTACAGGCGCAGAAACGCGCCGTAGCGCCTGACGGGAACTACAAAGGTTTTGTCGCTGGTGTGTTCAGTGGTATAGCCAAGCTGAGTGGTGAGTCTGCACGTCTAGTACCGAAGGAGGACACCTCACTAACACCTCCTAGTCGGCCATCCCTTCGACACGATCAAAGTACGGTTACAGACTTCGAACACAGGACAATTCAAAGGGCCATTGGAATGTCTCAAGCAGACATTGAAAAATGAAGGACCGCAGGGATTATATAAAGGCGCGACACCCCCGTTGGTGGGATGGATGTTTATGGACAGCTTGATGCTGGGCTCGTTGACATTCTACCGGAAGGTGCTGAACCAGAATCTTTTTCAACCATACAAGATCCAGCAATTACCGCAGGGCATACCACTATCTGCCGACGACGAGAAGCTGCCCACCATCGGTCACGCAATTGCTGGAGTCATGGCGGGTATGACGGTCTCGTTCATCGCTGCGCCAGTCGAACACATCAAGGCTCGGCTACAAGTTCAGTACGCCGCAGACAAAACCAAACGACTGTACTCTGGTCCGATCGATTGCTCGAGAAAGATCTTATCGCAATACGGTGTCAAAGGTCTCTACCACGGCCTCGGCGCAACACTGCTTTTCCGAACCTTCTTCTTCTTCTGGTGGGGTTCGTACGATGTCTTCAATCGTTGGTTCAAGAAGAACACTAAGCTGTCCGATCCGGCAATCAATTTCTGGGCTGGTGGTCTCAGTGCGCAGGTCTTTTGGATCACGAGTTACCCTTCCGATGTTATTAAGCAGCGTATCATGACAGATGAGCTAGGCGCGAAGAGGAGGTTCCCTCGATGGAGAGATGCGGCGAGGACGATATACCAAGAGACAGGATGGAAAGGGTACTGGAGAGGATTTTTGCCTTGCTTCTTGAGAGCATTTCCGGCGAACGCAATGGCGCTGGTAGCGTTTGAGGGTGTCATGCGGACACTCAACAAATGAGATCGTAAGACTGCGTTCGATTCATGCCGGCTATAGAATTTGTGCATTTTGGATACCTCGAAGCGGATACCCCCGGCCACTAATAGACATCTCTACTTCTACCCCATGATTACATGTTGTCTTCACAAAATCTGCGACCTCGTGGTGTTCGCCACGGCCAAATTACTGAAGATGCTGAGCCAAGCATGTTCGGTGCTTCCGCATAACCGTCAATTGCTCAACCGCCGTGCAGTAAAATGGCTGGGTTCGTAGTCTTCGACGTTGGAATAGAAGACAATGGTTCCAGCCTTTATCGTTTGCGCCGGTTACCCTGCGTCACGGCTCTACAGTATCAACGTGCCACGGCATTCGTTAGCGGACCTGTCAAGTCGAAAGACTATGTACTTCAAACACTGTATAGCAAGGTTCTAGTAAGTTATTGGTACGATATTTACAGTAGGAGAGTTTGGGTGGCAGGACCCTGCAGAATTTAGACTTTGGTTTCTGCCGGGCTATACAGATGGAGCTAGCCGCATTAGGAACTCAGCTTTGCGCCTCGATCTGCGTCCAATAGGGGATTGACCATCCCATCACATCAAACACTACTTTGTGTCTTGTGTTTGTCCAAGAAAACACACCGCATCGTCCATTGAGGCCTTCCTAGATCTCTGTGGTCAAGACTCTGCCTATCGCATCTACGACAGACGAAGCGCTCATACAGAGGACCCAGGACAGCATTCTGCAGCGCTTTACGCTCGTTGCACAACGTTTAGTACAACGGCCGTCTATTAGCGCACGAGCAATCTAGTTCGCTGCCAGTCTACTTGCGCCTCTGAAGCCGAACCCATACAACCCTTTTGCGTCCTCTCTCCCTTCTTAGACGAACATACACCTCCAGACCTTTCTCTCCTTCAATCTCGGTCGCGTGTTCATTTACACACCTTCGAATCACGCTCTTTACGACATCCTTCCTCCTTTCGAGATCATCAAGCACTAGACCCACCGCCGATCCCTGTCGTTAGCCTGACACCGTAACCTTCTCCTCGACAATCACAGCAAACATGGGTTCAGGTGTATCAAAGATGCTGGCCAAGATCTTCGGATCAAAGGAGATGAGATTGTTGATGCTGGGTTTGGACGCAGCAGGAAAGACGAGTAAGCGCTCCCTTTGGTACAACTGGCAGCCAGACAGGACAACGACCGTGAAGTGTCTACGAATCTGCTCTGGCTCTATAGCACTTAACATGGAGATCAATTGACTAATACATTTTTCCTCAGCCATTCTTTACAAGCTCAAGCTCGACAACGATGTCACCACAATCCCCACAGTCGGCTTCAATGTCGAGACCGTGACCTACAAGAACACCAAATTTAACGTCTGGGACGTCGGTGGACAAGACAAGATCCGTCCTCTCTGGAGGCATTACTTTTCCGGTACGCTACACCCATCACCAAAAGCCTCATGGTAGCCCACCCGAGACATCTCGCTTCGGGCCGCTTGACATCTACCAGATCACGAGACTAACAACCATTCCAGGAACCCAGGGTCTGATCTTCGTAATCGACAGCAACGACCGCGACCGTATCGAAGAAGCGCGCTCGGAACTGACGCGCATCATTCAAGACCGCGAAATGAAAGACGCGCTCCTCCTCGTCTTCGCCAACAAGCAGGATATACCCGGCTGCATGAAGCCAAAGGAGGTGTCCGACGCACTGAACCTGGGCGTCGTGGCCAAGGACCACACCTGGAAGGTCGAGCCCAGCTGCGCGACTACCGGTGAGGGTATCTTTGAGGGTCTGGCTTGGCTGAGCAGTCACGTGCAGACGCCTGCGAAATAGATGCAAAGGAACGGATTGGATTTTTCGTGATAAGGCTTGTTGAATGTATACCCCTCTCTGCTAGCTTTGGTTTTTTCTTTGGGAGGGAGGAGTGGGTTGAGAGAAGAGGTCTGAAGGACATTTGGGTGTCGGCATTTTGTTGGGTCACTTTGGGTAGTCGGCACTGTCAGAGGGAGTGCTGGGACTACCAACAGGGTTCTCTATTCATCTGTGGGTTTATTGTAGCGAGCGTATGGCATCACTTTATATATCTTTTAAGACATGTGCACTACACGAGCTCTCTGTGGTGGGAAGTATCGCCTGATATTTTGGCTACTCGACTACATCTCAGTGGCATTTCCATTCGCGGGTTTCAGCGTGATCCGCACTACACTTTCTCAAGCATGAAGGTAATGCTTCTCGAGGATATGACCGTCTACTTTCCTAGCCATGTGCAACTCAGCGGCCAGCAAGTGACGAGCCACGCCTGTTTACCGAGTCCGCTTCAAGACTCCTGCTCGTCCGTCTCGGGACGCTCGCTCGTTGGTCGGAGAAAATCTACTTCTCAATCAACACGAGCCGTCTCTCGACCTCGGTCTCCCGAGACTCATCCATCTCGCCCTCAAATCTCAGCTTCACGGGGCCCTGCTCCTTGCCTTTCCACGCTGTCGACACCTCCGCTTTATAGAACGTCGTCGTGTCCGGGTACTGTGCCAGAACATGCTTGCCCTTTGGCAGATCTGGTAGACCTGCGTTGTTGCTCGGTATCGGTACCAGATGGCTGACGCTCGCTCGATATGGTGCGGGGATCTCGCCTGTTCCTGGAGCTGGATCGGGGTCGGCGTCCTGTATCTCGTACCGCCGCTGTTTACCTTCTCCGATCACGCTGGTTACGCGGCATAGTATGCCTTCGCCTTCCTGCGCACGACCTTTGTTACGGTAGAAAACCATATCACCGACCGAGAGAGTTAACCGTGACCGCACCCCGTTTTCGGACATGGGCGTGCTCGTCTTGATCCCCTCGACACTGCTCGCGATACTGTCACCGTCTTCGATCTTAACGGAGACTTCGCGTGTTGGCGGCTGTGCTGAAGATCCTCGCGGCTTGGGCTTGCTGCTGTTGTCAGCCGCACTGAGCCGGTTTGCAGCTATCCGAGGAGAAGGCGCGGCCGAGCCTTCTTCTGCTTCGTCGGTCGCTGCTTTGCGTTTTGGCGGAGCGGTTGAGCGGCCTTTCGATGAGGCTGAGGCGTCGCGACGAGATTGTATTTGCGAAGAGGCTTGTGATGAGAGGTCTTCGGAGGCTTGACGAAGACCTTGCAATACCCGTATACTATCGAGAAGATTCATGTCGTCGGATTTCCCCTCGATGATATGTTGGACTTGCTCGGAGATGCGGACATTTTCACGGTAGAGACTTTCGAGACGATCGTCCATACCTGCATCGGATGGCTTGTCGGCCGCGACGAGTTCTGCCTGTCTCTGCTCAATTTCCACGATTTCTTTGCCGTTGCTTGCTGATTGTGCCTAATAGATGTTGGTCAGGTGCTGATATTCTGGCAAACGTCGGAGCGCAGCATGGAAGGCTATCATAGAACAAGTAGCAATACATACCACCATCGCATCAATTTTCTTTGCGTCTGCTTTAATTTGACCCCATAATCGGCGCTCTTCATCTGCATCTTGATTGTGGTTGGCGCGTGGGCCTCTGTTACGAGAAGCCATGGCGATCACCGCCTCAATTCAAATGATACCTTGAGTAGCACCTTTGACTTGTGGCAGAAGTTTGCGCGTCAAATAAATACAAGGAACGACCAGGCAGTATTGTAAGTAAGGAAGACATCAGAAGATCAATACTGTAGACGTGACATGCGTTAATTGCGGCTCCTCGATCCAAGTAGCGCTCGGGGCGGTCCGCTCAGGAGATCTACATGCGGGGGAGGGGCACCTTGCGTCCATCAAAAGCATGTTGCTATTTGCGTCACACCTACGGAGGGAGCGCGGAGCTCCTTACGAGCTGACCCACGCGCCTGTAACTCCTTTGTTTCTAGTTTCTACAATTCTTTCGCGCTGAATATATTTGCGACTTTTGTCTTTACTCTTCCAATAATCAAGTAATTGCTTTCGCTTCTCACTCAAGATGCAGATTCCCTTGTTGCGACTACAGTGCGGTAGGAGTGACCGCCCGCTGCCTTCCGAGCCATTACTGACTTGATGCAGGCTGCAACAGCTACGAATGGGGTACGAGAGACTTGTCGCACGGCAGCAGAACGGAAGAACAGTATGCTGAAAAGTTGTAGGAAAGGTTGGCAAGGAGTCCGCTGCTGCCCGCTATGCTGCCGCGACACCTTCTAAGGACTTTTCGATTCAGGAATCCAAGCCTTACGCCGAGGTCAGTCGTTGCAGTAGACGAGCCGCATGAACGACAGCTAAGAGTCATAGCTCTGGATGGGCACACACCCGAGTAACCCGTCAAGTGACCTCGAGACCGGCCGTACACTCCTCGACATGGTCCAGGACAACCAAGCACTCCTCTCATCCAGCATCGCCGAAAAGTACAACAACAAGCTCCCTTTCCTCTTCAAGGTCCTCTCGATCAACAAGGCTCTCTCTATTCAGGCACACCCAAACAAGAAGCTAGCCGAGCAATTGCACAAGAAGGACTCGAAGAACTACCCCGACGACAATCACAAGCCTGAGATGACCATTGCTATCACTCCATTCGATGGGTTGTGCGGTTTCAGGCCCTTAGCAGAGATCTCGAATTTCCTTGACACCGTACCGAGTTTGCGCGCGCTGATCGGAGAAGACGAGGCGAAGAAGTACCAGGAGACCGTTAAAGGCAAGGAGACAGCGAGCGACGAAACCACGATGAAGACGAACAAGGAGGCATTGCAGAGTGCTTTCACGAAGCTGATGAACAGCAGCCCAGAAGATGTCGCGTCCAAGTCAAAAGAGCTCATCAAGCAAGCAAAGGAAGAGGGAGAGAAGTTCGCTGGCGGTGGTGGACCCAGCAACACTGGCAAGGAGCTTGCTGACCTGATGGTGCGCCTCGACGGTCAATTCCCGGAGGACCTTGGCCTCTTCGTGACGTTCTTTCTCAACTACATCAAGCTCGAGGTTGGCGAGGCCATGTTTCTCAAGGCTGACGATATCCATGCCTACCTGTCCGGAGGTAAGCCGTGCTTTCGTTCCGACTTGTGTCGCATCCGCTAACAATCTAGACATCATCGAATGCATGGCCTCCTCCGATAATGTCGTTCGCGCCGGCTTCACACCCAAGTTCAAGGACGTCTCAACCCTCACCTCCATGCTGACGTACTCCTACGCGCCCATCTCCGAGCAAAAGATGGATCCACAAGACTATGCCTACGTAACACTCAACCAGATCGGCTACTCATCGGGCAGCACCACGACGCTCTACAACCCACCAATCGAGGAGTTCAGCGTTGTGCGCACAGACTTGAAGCAGCGAGGCGCCAAAGCTACCTTCGAGGCAATTGAAGGACCGAGCATCATCATCTGTACACAAGGCAAGGGCAAGATTAGCGTTGGACCAAAAGTGGAAGAGATGAAGGAGGGCTATGTCTACTTCGTTGGCGCCACAGCAACGGTGATCTTGGAAGGTGAGGGCACAGAAGAGGGATTTGTCACTTTCAAGGCTTTCTGTGAGTTGGAGGGGAAGGAGAGTAACGAAAAGTTGTAGAAATAAGAAATGACATTTTCTTTTACCAAAGAGTAGATTTTATGATGTACGAGACACCAGATACTGTCCAATCTGTTTGCGCTTGTCTGTTTCCGTCATACGCTGTCATCTCCAATGTGCCACGAAGCCACCATTTAGGCAGCCTCAAATCATTTCTCTTCGAGATCGCTCCTCAACACAGTCTTCATCATACTCGTCATATACTTCTCCATGCCCCGCATAGTCTTCGTCAAGCTCGTCAATCTTCTCTACGGCTTCTCCTGCATCTCTGGATATTTCCGATCTGACAGCAGCGATGTGTTGCACTTGCGCATCCGCATTCCGTGGGAACTCGTCGATAATTTCTGCGTCCGACTCTTGGCGAGTATCAGTCCATGTCACAGCATTTGATCAAACATCGCGACCATAACGACGCTACTTGAATGTCGAGCTCGAAACGACGCCTGTCTTCTCATTAGAGAATGAACCGTCTTCAACCCCACAGTCCACCCTTTTCTTTACTGAACAAGTCCTTCCAAAACTCGCGGAAACCATAGCTTGGCCTTTTGTCGTCTCGAACATTGACGCTGCCACCACCGAGCCGCTCCAGCACACCGCCACTTTGTTCTTTGGTCACTTCGATCTTGAGCTTCGGCGCCCGTGCACGAGATCTGATCTCGTCCGCTACCAGAGGCGCAACATCTGCGTAACATGATTGCAGCTCGCGCTCGAGGTTGTAGTAAGGCTTCTTCGCCAGATTTGGTGCCATGAGATTGTAGGATCGGGTGATGCTGTTGAGATTCTCGACCGCTAAACGATGGTAGGATCGCTCAATCGCGAGCCAATCAGGGTCGCGGAACGGGGGAACTGAGGGACGAGGTGGTGATGGTGCTGATACAGTCTGCGCCTCGGCCGGAGTGACTGTAATCTCTGTTTCGGTCCCTTGTGTCTGGCCTGTAGAGTCGACGGCCTTCTCCGTGACCGTGATTGCAGAGGGTGTGCCATCTGCCAGACCCTCCTTCAACTCACCTGCCAGTGTAATCTGTGACACTTGTCCGCTCTCATCGACAGTATTGATCTTTTCAACCTTGGCCTTTTGCGGGTTCTCGATTAGCTCTGCAGCCGCATATTCTTCAGCTAGCCGTATCTGTTTCTCCAGACCTCCGCCTTTGCTTGCAATCGTTCGAGCGACGTGCCGTTTCCAATCAGCGCGCAGACGACCACGAAATTTTGTTGCAGTCGACACGAGTTCTTGTTGCTTCTCGATCCAAGGCGGGACGATGTCTTGCCTCTGGATAATCTTGTTCATGAAATACTCCGTCGTGTCAAGGAAAGGACTACTGGCATTGTAGTCACGTTCAATCTTCTGCCCGCGAGGAAGGTTCTTGAACTGGCCCCTGGCGATAGCATCTTCTATCCGCTGATCTGCGAGCGACGCGAGTCCTGAGATAGTAGCCGGGATGGCACGAGCCCCAGGCTGAAAGCGTTCCTTTAGTTGCTCCCTTATCTTCTCCCTCTCCTTCTGGTCCAGATTCGGGTCTTTGAGGAACGAATAGATGGAAGTTTTATCGCGCGCACTAGCCAGACGACCACCAGTGCTAGCTTTTGTCCTTGACATACCGGTATCCACCTTCTTCGGCAACCTCACACCGCCGGTACTCCTGGCAGGCACTTTCAAGGGCTTGAAAGAGTCGTTAAGCATGCGTAGAGATGCATCCTCCACACTCTCGGTACCTGACCACGGCTGAGCTCCAGCTATGTCTCGTGTTCCAGCTCCTGCATTTGACGAGAGTCCCGCCGTAGCAAACGCTTGCGCATTTGAGCTTCGAAAGCTGGCATCCTTGATCCTCTCCTCAAGTTGCGACTTCAGGTCCTCACTGAAGCCGGCTTCAGAGACAGCCTTTCTCGCACTTCTGCCACCAGTTTCCAGTGCCTCTTCACTCATATTTGCAAGTCTTCTCGACATCGCTCCCATCTCCTTCTCGCCAGTCTGGCTCTTTTCGCTGCCATCTCCGGAGTCTTGGTGTGGCGATGTGCTCGAGAAAGGTCTACTGAACCGCTTCGTACGGAAGGCTCGCTGCTGAGCACTGGCACGCAAGCAGCGAGCACAGATATAGTCGCTGGAGAGCACTGTCCCTCGCATCCGGAATGTGATCAATGTCGTGATAATATGAAGTGAGGCGAAGTAAAGTGGACGATATAAAGTCCGGGGAAAGCGAGGCTAACCGTCATGACGTTTTGCCGCGAATGGCAGGTTTGCCGAACATCAGTCGATCTTTTGTAGAAAGCACTCCAACGCGCTGATGTTCTAGACAATGGACGATGCCCGAAGATGATGCCCAGCAAAGGCAGACTGAACCAGTAGACCAGTCAAATACGACAGCGCCGTCCACATCGCGCGGTAGAGACTGGAAGAATGCTTTTCGACTGCCCAAACCACTGAAGGAGCTCTTTGAGAAGTTCCCGCTAGTCACGTATGCGCCGAATTCAGACCCATTGCGCGCACCGAGCAGCAGGGACAAGCACACTCTATACGTGTTCACCTCAGACAGCGACGCGATCAATGGAGCACCTTCCTTCAACCCGAGCTGCTTGAAGTGGCAGGTCAGTCCACCCTTCTTCCGACCTGTGCATTCAGACTGACACGTCTACAGGCCTACCTCAAGTTCCACGATATAGGTTTCCAGACCGTCAGCTCGAACAATCATGCTTCGCCATCTGGAGTCCTACCGTTCTTGTTACCGGCTCACTCGTCGAGCAGGGAGCCTGCGAGACCGATCGCTTCCAACAAGATCGAGAGATGGGTACAGGGCGACAACGAAGAGGGCAAGGCAAATATCAGAGCGGTGACGCACCTGGCGCTGATAAATCACAATCTGCGCCGAGCATGGGTATGTTCATACACAGCGTGTACGATCTTGAGGAGAGAGCGCTAACATGCCAAAGCTCTATCAGTTGTACATCCAGCCCGACAATTTCGCTTCCGTGGCCGAGCGTCTCTACGTTGACCCAATATCATCGAATGTTTTCGTCAAAGCAGCTACATCGCATCATCTTCGGAACGCTGCGCTCGAGGAATTGAAGAAGACAACGCCCAAGGTAGTCGAGGAGGATATTCTGCGCGATGGTAAGGAGGCCTTGCATGCCCTGTCTACACTTCTGGGTTCGGATCAATGGTTTTTCGGCGTTGAAGAACCGGCTCTTTTTGACGCTTCTGTATTTGCATATACCCATTTGTTGCTCGATGAAGGGATGGGGTGGAAGGAGAACGCGATAGGGGATGCAGTTAGGGGATTCTCAAATCTGATACAGCACAGAGAGAATGTACTCGGCCGGTATTTCTAAAAAACTGAGCTATGTCAAATTACCAAAACTATGCTGAGCGCTAGAAATTATGTATATGTATCCTCCCAATGAACATGTGCGGAAATGGTCGTGGCGTCAAGTCTCTCCTAAGATGTCTGCTGGCATATGCGTCAAGGTGTAGAGGACGAGGCTCCACCCGACTGCTGTGGCTCTTCTGACGAAGTGAACTGCCCGAATACTGATGTCGATTTCGCCATCGGAGTATCGACCGCAGTCGGTGGCTTCAAACCAATCGCAGGCTCGTCCGCAACATCCCCGGTCGCAGGCTCCGAACGTCTGCTGGCTCTTCGCGCGGGCTCTCCACTGTGGTCATTAAAAGTTTGGTTCGGGCCAGGGATGACGTTCTCTTTCAAAAAATCGCCCTTTCGCTTGACTGCTTTCCATTGTTCATTGTACATATTTTGATCAGCTTCAGAAAGCCACAAATCCCAGGCTGGTGTTTCGGGGGCCGCCTCCAAAGGGCGAACCCAGGACTTTGACTTCGATCGTTGGATTGCGTACCATAGCGTCCGCGTAAAACATTTTGTCTCGGTAAGTTCGGGGTCCGGGATGTCTTCTGTATGAGCCAGTTTCATCTTTTCGGGCTGATTGAATTTTGGTTTCTGCTCGAACACCATTTTCTCGAGAAGCGCCCCATTCTTGGCGATCCTTCGGCCCTTCGAGTCTTCGTGAGGCTCGCTCAAATCTACGGCATCAGAGCCCCTGAGACGCCAGAACGCTTCTTCTGGTAATAGTGCGACTATCCAGTATGCACCATTCAGTGTGAGATAGGTAAGACCGATGACAGCCTGCATTTCCCAGCTACAATTGCCGAGCAACACGACGGCAACCATAAAGGACAATGTACCAAACCCTACAGCTATTCGCGCGTGCTTCTCTTTGAAATGATACTTACATCGGTCCGGTCCCATGTAAAGCTCTCGTGCAATGTTTTCGTGACAATGTACGACCACAAAGGCACCCGATCGTGTCTTTAGAACGAGATCTCCAGGAGGAACAATGTCCTTAGTAAATCTTCTATCGAGAGTAGGCTCCCACCATCTTGCTAATCCTGTCAACGAGGAGGTAAGAGACAGCAACCCGATGGCAAGTGCTGCTGCCCCATCTTGAATCAGGAATGCCCAAATGAAGATCCAAACGGTCCATAAAAACGAGACCACAGTCAAGATCTCCACAGGATTATACCGTTTCGACTCGAGGAGGGTCCGCCAACCAGACATGTCCACTGGAGTTTGGCCAGTCTGGGGAGGAGTCTGAGCAGCATTCCGATCAACAGTCTGAGCAGCCGGCGGGCTATCCGAGTTCGTGGAAGCAGCAGACGGGTTTGAGACGGGACCCATCTCAACACTACCATCGTCTCTCTTGACGGGAGGCTCGACCCTAGCGGTACCGTCATAGCCAATAGCCCATTCCTGGAACTGTAGCGGTTCGAGATTATCGATGTCGTGGATCAGATTTGCAGCGAAGTTGAGTTCCTCTACTTTGGGAGCTGAGAATGCGCCAACGACTTTGACATTGGGAACAGGCGGTAATCGCAATGGTCGATGAGCTTTGAGTAATCCTTGAGGTGCTGGTATAAGTCTCGGCAGAATGCAGAGCCAGGTCACGGTAGTCCTTTGGGCATGAACTTCCATAGCCGACTCGCCGATAACGGCGAGAAGTGAGACGATGTCCAGATGCCATCCCGAATTAACGTCCCGTGTGCCTGGGAACCAGCCATGAATGCCGGTAAGAGGGTTTGTGTAGGCCATAGTCGCCGACCAACGTAGGCCGAGGGGCTGCAGACGACAGAATACCGCCTAAGCAATCAGCATAGAGAGAAGATGGTGAAGACAAAATAGAACTTGGGCTGACAAAACAAGATGAACAAACGAAGAGTTCCTAGAGAAGCTGATGGACAAGCCCAACATACAGAAGTGAGAACATTCGACCTTTAAGAGGGCCAGCGTAACACATAAAATGAACCATTCCGATGCAACAACGCGAAAAGCAAGATGTAGCGTGCATGAACAGACAAAGCGCATTGTGCATGATCAAGGCAGCTGCAGGTCAGCCGCACGCAGAGGTTCAACATTGCATGCGTGAAACATCATGCAATAGAGCTAAGGCATTGTCGATGCCCTACAATCTCTTCTGGCCATGCAAATTGAAGTGCCCCATTGGACAGCACTGGCCGCCTTACAACAGATAAGCGTCGGCAATTGACACATACTGTAGAGCACTGACTGGTGCAGGACGAATAGGGGAGACGGCGCTTGAGCATGAGGCACGTTAAACGGATGTCAAGCCTGGTGAGCACGGGCCATACAACAGGTGAGAATCCCGGCCCCAGGCTCACGATTCCACGCTCAGGTCGTATGTCGCGCGGGTCGCCAGAGCATGTGGGAATGTGAAGAAAAGACTCGAGACCGCAAGATGAGAACAACAAACCGGTGTGTGGCACAAGTGGCCATGAATGCCCAAGTCGAGTTCTGCTAACTTTACATCAAGCCGTCGTGGGCGAAAAGGTGCTGACCGAAGTTGCAGCACTGAAAAATAAGTTACAGGCAATTAAGGGCGTGCATTGCAGTATTGAAGGCGGTGAGTGGTGCATGGTTAAGGCGGCGCAGGTCAGCCGCACATACTGTAGAGCTTCGATAGTGCATGCGCTCTAACAGGCGGTCAAGTTGATTGCATGATTGCTACACATGCCACCTTTTACGGCTAGTCACAACACAGCAAAAGCAACATCCCTCGATGAAACGAGTAACATGTTGTGTTGTAGATGCGCAGCATGAGAAGAATTACTGGAGGTACAAGATGTGGGGCGGAGTAAGAAGTTGGAAGAGGAGGAACACGGGAAGTCAGGCCGATCCAGACGGACCGCATCATAAGCACACCCGCCATCTTCAGCCTCCTCAAACTGCGCCAAATCACGATATCGCGCCCTTCGTCCTACACAGGGTTTAGTGCTCGCAGCGACCTAAGCCACCTGATCTCGTCTGAACCGGTAAGTCTTTGTTGCGACCGTCCTTCTTTACCAATGTACTGTAGGTAAATGCGTCCGTCATCTCGCAACACGAAAGATTTATGATCAATCAACGATACATCTCCGCCGTCGATTATGATGGGTGGCCTCTTATCGCTGGTCTTCTCAACTGCTTCAGACGCGTACATGACGGTGACACGATCGGTAACCCACGCGCCAGCAGCAGATCTCTCTCAATCGATTCAGACAGGCGCGTATTGGAAGCTCGATGAAAACGAAGCGCTACAGTTACTTGCGAAAGCATTTGCGCCGGAATTCGAAGCGCTCCTAAATTCGCCTGCAGCTGCCGAGCAAGCGGCGTCTGCCTCAGGAAATGCGACTAGCCATAATCGACCCTCGATGCTGCTATTCGGTCAGAATTGTGATGAGATTGACCGAACAATCACAGGCGTCCTTTGCCTGAAATGGGTGCTGACCGGGGACTATGAACATTTCACACAAGGTCAAGACCCAAAGCTGCGACTTTCGCGCGCATCTTTCCAGAGGTTCCAAGAGCTTTGTCAGGAGACACTAAGAACGCCCGAAGACATGTTTGGATTGCTGACAGCCACTGTGGTAAACGATCTCGGTAAGGATAGCACGCTTGCCGCAAGAGTCGAGCAGGCTACTGGCATACCGATGCTTAAGCAGAACCACGATATGGTCCTATTCGAAGCAGTCAAAGCAGACCTGGTATCTTGTATGCATGAATTGAACCCGCAACAACGGGATTATTTAATGGTTGGCCTGAAGATGGGTTGTCGCCTCAATTTGGGTCAACTAGTACAAGCGGAGAACGTCCCTGGCAGTCTCGACGTTATGATCGAGCTAAAAGATCACGAGCATGCTTTCGAACTAAAATTTCTCGAGCAACTATGTGACGTTGCTGGCGCTCTTGGCCACGTCGACGCAACTTGCTCCAAATCGATGATCGAGCCAGTATTCCAGGCGTTCATGACTGTGCACAAGGTCCTGTCCGACATACTTCACGATCGAAGCTCGCTGAGAGAGGCATACGACGAAGTACTGACTCAGCGCGCTGACTTTATCGAGGATGCTGGCTACAGGAGGTTGACCGTCAAAAGCCCCGAAGACCGTGCTCTACTTCGCTTGATGACCATGGGCCGAACTGCCAATAAGGATCAAGCTGCTTGGTTTGAGGATGCATTCAATTCACTGGCGCCTGATATCAAAGAGAACTTGGTGAAAGGTCTTAGCGTAGATGGCTGGAAAGATGGGAAGGCAATCCTGCCTTACTACGTATCAGCTATTCTGCAGGCAGGCCTGCATAATACAAGGGACGAGTCAGCTTCTGCCAAAAGCAACGCGCTCGCGAGTATGATGCGCTTCCTTACTAGGATCTTGGCTGGCACATCCCCTGATACGGGCGCGAAAGGGGAGGTTGTCGAGCACGACCTGCTATTTGCGAAGGAGAAGATCAGTAGTCCTGAGTTCAAGATGGATCCCTCTGCACTCGACGAACTCCCGGTCAAAGATACTGCCATCGCTCCGTGAAGTCCAGAAGAAGCTAGGACCCGGTGTAAGGTTTCTTGGTCACAGGCGTGCTTATTTGGTCGCACTGTTTGCCTCCTCCGTCTGCGGTCGGATTTATTGTTGGGATGGTGTTCGTGCTTTGGCGGCTGAGGAAGCGAATTGGGATCTCTGTACACGTGAATGTTGAAAAGCTCTGTCAAGGGACGACTCATGAGGCGCTAGTCAATTACTATTAGGATATACCCCTTTCGCAGTATGAGGCTGTTGTATATTGACGTGCGTCCAATTCAATCGCTTCTTTTACAGACAGAATCCCACAATGCAAACGAGTCTTTTCTCCGAATACTACCCCTTCAGATCCATCTTCATGGCTTCATAACTCTGAGACCGTCCCGGGTAGGCGTCGCGGCGCGCTTGAAGCTCTGTGCCGATTGTCAGCCTGCTGTTCACCATATGTTCTTTCACTATCTGTCAAGAGCCGACGTACCTGATCGCATTCTTCCCAAGCTCTACCGGCACCGAAACCAAGACCGACAAATGCTGGCCATGCGCGTCTCTTGAAAAGGAGGACGGAGAAGATAACACCAAAGGATGCGCCGAGAGTTGAGCGGATGAGCATTGTGCTGAGACAGTGGTCCCACTACGTACTTGTTAGTGTCCGTCCCGACTGCCTGCGCTTGCGTCCGTGTATTCTCGACGTGCCTTCTCGTTCAAAAGAGCCTCGCTCATAGGTCTGTGAGGTCGCGAAAGCGCTGGAGGAGTCGCGGGGCTGGTTGGGGAGGTAGCGTCGGCCATTGTGAAAAAGGCGAAATTCTAGTGGTTTGATTGATCCGAAGACAATAGATTCGTATGTTGATATTGACGCTGCGAATGATTCTCGATCTAGTCCTGTGATTGGGAAACTTTGGACGTGAAAGCAGTCGTCGGCATGTCGGAAGTTTGGGAAGCTTTGGCCAACATCTCCCCAGGTTCTTTCTCCAAGAATATTTCACATGCAACATTATTTTCTTTGACTCTACAATAATCGGTGACGAAGGAGGGAAGATGTGGCAACCAGCGTAGCAACCTCCTATTCATCATGGCACGAAACGAGGACGCTCACAAGTCCTCATTAGACAGACTTAAGGTCTTGGACAAAACCTTCGACACACTTGGACAACGAGTAGACGAGGCAGCGCGCATTCTCAATATCCGACTTGAGCATTACCAACAGCCAGCGCTTGCAGCAGCCGTGCCCAAGCAGAGACTTGACCTGCTGAGCTATGGACGACATGAATTTGTGTTGCGCTGGATCTTGGAGAAGCTCAAGACCCAATCTGAGGCACGTTCGAGCGCCGAAGCATGGTCACTCACCTGGCATGTTGTTGAAGACATGTCCTTGGCCAGCTGCGTGAAGGTCCTCGTCGCTTCTGGCGTGATGTCATCCGTCCGGGATGCTCTCAAAGAGCGCTTTTCATCCGAAGGATTGTCATCACCTAACAACGGCGTCCCGCAAGAGAGTCAGGAGTCAGGCAAGGTCAGCAAAAAGAGCAAGAAGAGGAAGTCAACTTCGGATACCGATGTTTCCGGCGTGAGCGATGATACGGAGAACAGCATTGGTTTGTTTGCGAACATTGCCATGCTCGTACAGGTGATGGTGAGCAAATCTGGTAACTCCCAGACAGGCCAGGATACCGTACTCAAGCACCAGATGCATGCGGCACTGAGACTCGACGGTGAGGCACGGACCCAGATGATGAAGCATTGGCTTCTTGCTCTGGTCTGCATTGTTGGTAGGCCGAAGAACAAGCACCTTTCATCCTCTGCTTTTCTGTCCTCGAACATATTCCTGCTTCTTGATGTTTGGAATTTGCAAGCTCTGCCCACATCTGCTGAGCGAGATGCGAGTGTCCAATCTTTCTGTACCGAGTGCGGGTGGCCGTTGTTCCTACTACTGTCTTATTTGAGAACCGAAGGAGATGCACACGACTCGCCAGACGCTGTATCACCAAGGCTGAAGGATGCTATCGAGGGTTTGGAACATCTATTCGCTGCCCAAGTTCTGATGCCTGCACGCAAAGCTGTGCTCGAACCGACTAGTGAACCCACTCGTACCACGCCGAGTGAAACGAGTCCGCGACTACTGGACTTCATTCGTCCCATTTGCGAAAAGGTAGAGGCGCTCAGGGAAATTAAAGACTCCGATGTCGACGGACAGAGTCAATTCCGCGTTGCACAGCTCGGCCTGTCTGGTCTGCTGGATGTGGCTGTGCGGTCAACCCGCTTCAACACACCAAGGCGCAAGCAGCATGAACTGCCCTGGATCAACAGCCTTGTAATGGCGCTTCAGTCTTTGACAAGTCAAGACACCTCGATCGTTGTACTAGGAAGACAATTCGTATCGAATTCCTCTCTTGCTGGCATGCTCGGTATTCTGTTGGAGCGCAAGCTTTCACTAAGCGCCGAGACATTGACGTCCATTATAGAGCAACACTGTCATTTACCCTTTGACGCAGACGGCGAGAAGAACTTTCCTCCTCCTGATTTTGCCCTGTTGGCGAAGATCGTCTCTATGGACGCAGGATTGTTCACCCGTAGTGCTAAAGGCGATAGTTCTCTCGCAGAAAGGACTTTTCGTGCCTTGGCAGTGTATGGCTCGTTCTCTCGCGTGGATCCGCCTTCCCTTATCAAGAGCCCCGAGGCTCACGCAATGATATCATTATGGCGAGACGGAATCGCAATACCACTCATGCATGCCTTTGCACGCAACCGACCGCTCCTTCAGTATCTGAGCCTATGGCATGCGTTTATACCAAACCTTGGAGACGAAAAGACTTACAAAGAGTGGTCCCTGTTTGCTGATGAGCAGTTGCAGAGCGCGCTACAGGGTACACTGGAACAGTCTTTGACCACCGACCAGATTACTCAGGTATTAAAGGAGCTAAGTGACGGTGGAAGCGGCTCTTGCAAGAAGATTGAACAGTCGAATCACTCTGGAGAAGAAGAAACAATCATACGGCAGACGACTTGCGACCACGATTTGTGCTGGCCCTTGGCGCTGCGAACTAATCATGATAAACTGTTCGCCACGAAGAACAGTTCCGGTTCGGACCTTATTATACTCAATGCTGTACTCGGCGCAATCCATTCGGATGATTTGATAAAGCAGCTCAGCGAACCATTCCGCTGCTTGATCGAGCACGTCTCGGGCGATATCATTAGCGCCATTCACGTCAACAGGAACAACAAGCCGTTCGACCAAGCAGACGAAGTATTCGAAGAAGTCTATCAATATGCTTGGGCATGTTTGATCCGTCTCAATGAGCTATGGCTTCCGGTCACAGCCGACGATGATTACTCCAATCGAGGATTATTCATCAATGGCAATGCGGAGACTGCAGCTGTGTATGGCATGGGTACGAAATACACGACTCTGGCCACAGTAGAAGCTGCGTTTTTCACAATCTTCAAATCGAATGCTCGGATGACGTCCAACGACCCGAAAGTCAAGTTCCGGGTGGAAAGACGTCTAGCTATTGCGCTAGAATACCTCATCCAGTTCGTCGCTATGCGGAATCGCATGCCCGAGTTTCAATCTGCATCAGACCGGATCTTGCGTGAACTTTGCGGTGACGACGTAGAGTCCCTACGGAGAGTCAAGTTGAGTCCTACCAACGACGAGAATACCCTTGATGTCGCTTTCGGAGCTCGAAGCGTTGCTGCATTATACCCTTTGATCCTGGCTAAGGTGCTCGGAAAGCATCCTCAAGTTTGGCCGCTCTTACCGCAGATCCTAAGATCCGACATTCTTTCAAAGATGGTGTCGTCAGAAAATCAGTCGGCAGACTTCAAATCAACTATGAACGAGCTCATTTCCTCAATCTGTGACTCGAGTTCGAAAACGATCGGGAGTCAGTCCTCGCGAACGGCTACTATCCAAGACGAGCTCCTTGATAACCTCATCGAACTTGCTGAGAAGCACCCAAATTCAGGATGGTTCGTTGATGTTTTGGTTAAGGTTTGGCCTGAATCATTATTGTCACCCCAACAACGGCAACACGTGATCAACTGGACGACTACAAAGCTGGCAAAAGGCAAAGACGACGACTCGGAGGACGAGAGACAAGATCCGTCGATCGCTGCGCTCTTGGCTATCATGGTCAAAGTGTCCGGACAACCATTTGGCTCGCCATCCGATGTGTTGGATGGAGATCGCTTATGGAAGCTCACGGAGAAGATTGAGCTCGAAGGTCCCAAGGAAGTGGAGACCCAGGCGCTTTTGTCTCGTTTCTGCTTCAATATCTTTAATATTGCCGAGAAGTGGTCGGAGGAGACGAGAGATTCTTTACTCGAAACGCTGTCGAAGAGGCTGGTCAAAGGATTGAAGAAGGCCAAGTCTCGTCCGCTGACTCCAGCTCAGATGTCGCTTGCCTCTTGCTTCGTCGCTTTCGCTGAGAAAGAACAATTGTCGGCCCTAAAATTACCTCACAAAGACCCTGATATGGTAGAGAGCTTGTCAAAGCAGCTTCTTGAAGTTGAAAAGGATTCTACGGGGAACTCACAGATCCTACGAGATGTGCCGCTATCGTACTGGAAGAGAGGCTCATCTTCGATTGGATCTGCACTCAAATCTGCGGTGGCACACGCATTCGAGGCCAGTCCAGCGTCTAATAGTGAATGGCCATCTATGGTCGTTCAGCATCACGCGGACAGTCTTTCCTGGGCTCTGTCTGCTGGCGAACTGGACGGTGCCGACGCACTACAGCTTGTAAGAAGTCTCGTGGGGCTACTGGGTCAGCACCACCTCTCCCCTACGACGTATGCCATGGTATATGATGCTTTCAAGCAGGCTTGCCACGATTACATGGGCGACAAGATGGCGCTCATCGATGGACTGATGGTTACTGATATGAAGGATCAATCACAGGCACTCACACTCGTCAACGTGCTGATCGACTCGCTCAGCAAGTCTCAGCTGGATGCAAGCGGCTCGTTAGTACCCGCAACAAAGTTGGTCTCCACCCTTACCACAAGGCTTGCACAAGAAAGCAGAGTCCAGATGCACTCTGGTTTAGCTAAATGCGTAACCACCGTCCTCCGCCTCAAGCCATTCCTGATCAATCAGCACAACCTCGAATCGCTTTTGGCCTGTATTCACAAACTTCTCACACCTGCGTCTCCGACTTTGTCGGGCAAAGCCGCCTCAGTTGTCTACACGAATATCTGCACATTGATGCAATCGGTACTTCAATTCCACCGCTCGAGCCTCGGTGGCCGAATCCATCTTATCACCCCAATTCTCATCCAATTGACATCCTGCCTCTTCATTCCACACAGAGGCAACAAGAACCAAAGTATCTTTCGCCATCCGTCCTGGCTCTCGGCCGACAGACCACTCGTTCCGATCCACGCCTCTCGATTTGCGCGCGTACTCACGCTTCTCTGCAATCCACCTCAATCGACAATCTCCCGCCGACGATCAGGTTTGGTCGATGAGACGAGAAAGGTGCGTCTCTACGTGGGCCAACACATTCAGTATGTGCTACATGCATTTGTGCGAATGCTGCTTCATGGACGACTCGGAGATGGTGTCAGGGAGAAGTTGACACCGGGACTGTGGGCAGTAATTGATGTCATGGATATGAGTGGCTCGGAAGAGGGTAGGGTCAAGGTATTGGGTGCTAGTATGAACAAAGCTGAGCTGGCGCTGCTAAGGAGAGAGTTTGAGGCATGGAAGGCTGGCGGTAGCTGGAGGGGTTGAGACTACGTACGAGCGGTCGAATCGAGTGACAATCAAACATTCGTTGAGCGTCTCGGGATTGAAGTGTTGTAAACTTGTGGCATAACTTAAGAAGCCGTACAGGTGACAAGGCTGAACCAAGACGCCGGGCCATGAATGAACTCACGGTATCTGTATCGCTGAAGCGCGTATTTACTTTCCATCGTTCTCTCTTCTGCTTCGATCGAGTAGTCCATACAAAAACTCATGCACATTAATTATCCATCAGATAGTCTTGGCCGTCCATCATGACGAAATGAGTCAATCCAGACACCCCTCATTTTCCGTGGTCAAGGCACCGGCAGCCTTACCTCGTCCAAGTGGCTCAACGTCAAAGATACTCTTCCTCTCAGGGCGCATCTCACCATCGACACACGCAAAAACATGGCAAGACGAGCTGATCAGCCGGCTACAACACCTGCCTCTGACGATCCTCAATCCCCTGCGATCAGACTGGGACAGCACGTGGGAAGCCAAGATGACCTTTGCACCATTCAGAGAGCAGGTCAATTGGGAGCTCGATGGGCTTGAGGCTGTACATATCGTGGTCACATATTTTGCGCCTGATAGTGATTGTCCTATCACGCTGCTTGAATTCGGGCTCACGGTTGCGGAGAGGGCGGAGAAGGTGGTCTGTTGGTGTCCTACGAACTACTCCAAGAGAGGTAACGTGGAGACTGTCTGTGTCAGGAAGGGTATCAGGGTATGCGAGACCATGGACGAGGTTGTTGCGGTGGTCTGTGGAAGGGTCGCAGGAGTCTGAGTGCTTCGCGTCCGTATACTTGCATAGAAGGTTGAGCCTGCATAAACAATGCATAACTTTATACCAGTCTGCATCAAATGCGACAACATCTCCGTTTCGCGTGTGTCATGACTGTGACTCGTAGATCAATTGATGTGTGTGTCCCTCGAACACATGATTAATTGGTAGAGTACGAAAGAGTATAGCTGACTTAGACGATCGCGCATCGTGCCTGATATTTGTCGAACAGTCAGACTTCACATCGAGTCAAGTTTGCTTCGATTCTGTGGTCCGCAAATATATAACACTACATCCACCATGTCGTCAACAGAGAATGCTTTCATGCAGCCGGGCATCTTCGAGAGCCTCCAGCAAAAGATTGATGAAGATGGAGCTGTTCGCGAAGTACGAAATGCTCTTTCAATGTTGCCGCTGCATACTGACAGATGCTGCAGACTTTGCGTGATATCGTCCAAACGCTAGAGAAGCAAGGTCCGCAACACATATCAATCAAGGATTCCAATCACGACTGATACCTTTGAAAAGACCGAGCAACTCAATCAACACTGTCCAGAGCACACTCGACCGCAACTTCGGAGCGTACGTAACATCATGATATATCCGAGCCGCCTATGTTGACATCATTCAAGTACAAGCACTCGTCCAGTCCGCCGAGTCATCCATCAAGAATGAGGTCGACACTATCTCGAAGCTTTCTCGGGAAGCATCAAAGTACCCATACTACAAGTACAATGGCATGTGGTCACGCCAGATGCAAGACACGGTATGCGCCACCCACAAATCTTCACATCCCTTCCAGAAGCAAATGATCCCGTTACTGATATACTGCATCAACAGTGCTTCTCGATCCTCTTCACCGGCTACCTAGGCGGCTACAAGAGCGACAAAGTCACCGACGTCGACACTAAGAAAGCAGGCGGTCGACTGTTGACGATCGAAGAAGTGGGCGAACTCCTCCACGTGCCCGTCAACCTGAAAGACCGCGACGAGTTCCACCTGACGATCGAAGAGTACCTGCACGCCATGATCAGTCTCATCGACGAACTCGCCCGCCTGGCGCGCAATACTGTCACGATTGGCGACTATGAGCGCGCGGCCGCGATTGCGATTTTCATCAAGAACATCCACGCCGGGTTCCAGATTCTCAATCTCAAGAATGATAGTCTCAGGAAGCGCAGTGACGGTATCAAGTACCGTGTCAAGGAGGTCGAGGATGTGGTTTATGATTTGAGTTTGAGGGGGTTGGTCGCTAAGGCCACTTAGTCTTTCAGAGTCAAAAAGTTCATGGGTAGTGAGGGGTACAGGGGTGTGCGAAAAAGAGGTCTTTGTACAGAGGTAGCTACATAATGTGCAAAACGCCGCCCGGTACGATGAAATCAAGCCTGACCAGAGCCTGTGGTATCAAAAGTCACATCCCACATCCTCGTTTTCTGAGCATGTCCAACTACACAACAAACCCTCCATCCCATCCAAGTTCAGGCATAACGATGCCGCGGAACGGATCCATCTCATCCTCATTGCCCAACACATCGATACCGTTGCCTAACTCATCCGTACCAAAACTGACCACACTCTCACTGACAGTAGGCGCAGATAGCGGCGCAGGATGTCCTAGATCGCCTACTCCGAGTGCCCAGATATCGTGATCGTGATGACCCCAGTCGTAGCTCGCAGTATCGTGCAGAGGCAGCATAGGCAGGTTTTCGTGGCTGTTGTGCGCAGAGTGCTGCTCTGGGCTAATCGAGTAGAAATCGTTGCGGTGCTGATGGTGATGCGAGGGACTGTCCTTTAGTGCTTCGGCAGCGGGCCCGCCGTAGATGTTGTCAAATATGTTGGTTTGGCCGTTGTCGAGGCTACCGAGTAGGCGCTCCCAGTCTGTTGGTTCTGGCTTGATGGCGGTGGGTAGTGGGTGCGAAGTGCTTGGTGGTGGAGTCGATTCGGCGCTGAAGGACAGATAGTCCAGGTTTGTCAGGCGGCGGTTCTGTGGTCGCGAGGACTTCTGGGTCGAGTGTTGTGGCATCAGGGGCGAACGGGTGCTTGATGAGGCTGACGGTGGTTGCGTGAATGTGTTATGCGGGGAGCGCGAGGGCTCGGACTGTGGTGCTTGCATGTTCGAGCTGAACGGCGATAGATTCGGGAGTGATTGCGCCGGGACCGAGGCACGGTAGGGAGTGATTGTGGGTTCGGTCGCACGGCGGTGGCTGTTGAAGGGGTCTGCGCGTGAAGCAGAAGAGCTGAATTTCGATGTCATGGCCTTGAACTGCTGCTTCAGCGCCGGAGGTATGCTCGAAACATGTGGGGCTGGCATCGCTCCGTCGGAGTTGTGTCGTGAAGGTGTCGCTGACTTCGTCGGACCACGAAGCGTGGGCGCCGGCAGGAAGGAGCACGCAATGCGGCGGAAGGGTGATGCAGCAGGTGCACTGATGTGGTTCAACTGGCCAATGACCACGGCAAGCATCTTCTGGTTATCTTGCAGGACCTTGCTTCCGTCCTCGAGATCAAGACCTTGGAATAGCAAGCCGAATCCAGAAAGGACCAGAAGCTCTTCCTTGTTCAAGCAGAATGAGAAGGTTAGACCGCGCTCGGTCAGAAGTTGCAAGATCTGAACGATTGATTTGCATGATGAGGCCATGGCGATCTGCGAAGATGCAGATCGGTGGCCCAATGACGCGCAAACGGCAGGTCTGTGGACAAGGGAGCGAATGTAGTGGTATGTGAGGGACTATTCCGTCGTCAGAGAATGTGCACAAACAGAAAAAAATCCAGGTCGATATACGTACTAGTAGTGGTGAACGGCTGCTGACAGTGCCAACACTTGGCTTGTCCTGAGCGAATGGAAGTTTAAGGTGAGGCGCAAGAGATGCCTGCCATTGGTCAAGCTCTTCAGCCAATGCCGAGAGCTTCTGTAGAGACAACTCGTACGAAGGTAGTGCTGGGTAGACCTCTTCCAGGACCTTGGAGAGAATGCGGGAGGCGCGGAAGAGCGCAAGTGCGCTAGAAAGTCGAGTCGACTCTCCAGGAAGAAGCGGCTGGAAACCACGCTCGGTCACGTACTCGTCGTCTGCATCGACGGGTAGTTCGCAGTGGACATCTTCGTCTT
>Ga0268246_10000153_pt1 | contig 50602 bp, 65 predicted proteins | sample AgamicOrSfe_FD_200242 | JGI IMG/M metagenome (GOLD analysis project Ga0268246, IMG submission 200242) | Agave microbial communities from Guanajuato, Mexico - Or.Sf.e (v2) (version 2) | ecosystem: Host-associated > Plants > Phyllosphere > Phylloplane/Leaf | place: Guanajuato, Mexico | collected...
CAGTCGACTACAATGCGTGCTCGAAGTGCTCACCTCGCCCAAGTGTACGAGGATCGCGTTTACATGAACAAGCGATGAAAGTAGTTTGACCGGAAGGTACTCTGCTTTCCTCGTCTAGGGGTTAGGACATCGCCTTTTCACGGCGAGAACAGGGGTTCGATTCCCCTGGAAAGCAAGGTTACGCCAGTATCGCGTTCTATGTGGGGTGCGTAGCTCAATGGTAGAGCAGCGGCCTTTTAAGCCGTTGGTTTCGGGTTCGATCCCCGACGCGCTCAAATAATTCTTTTTCTTGGGGGGAATAGTACATCGGCTAGTATTCTATGCTTCAAACTTAGAGAGGGGGGTTCGATTCCCTCTTCCCCTGCTGCACTCAGTACAATTTTCGTGCTTTTGGGGAAATGGTGTAGTGGTAACATCTTAGACTCCAAACCTAATGACGGGGGTTCGATTCCCTCTTTCCTCGCAGATTTTTTATTCCCTGGAGTATAGCCAAGCGGTAAGGCAACGGTCTTTGGATCCGTGATGCGAAGGTTCGATCCCTTCTACTCCAACATAGCACGTGCCCCAAGTCGATACTGCCACCTTCCTGCCCATCAATTTTTGAACTTTTGTGATTTTCACGGGAGGTTTTTTACTCCTGAACACCTCGTCACTTTATACCCTGCTATCAGCGCTAAAAGTCGGAGCGAAGCGCGTGTTTTCGCGCTCCTTTTTTGCCTCGACCGCTCGCCGCACATTTTCTAATAGCCAGTCTCCTGTATGAGGCGGTCTGGTAGCCTAAGCCAAGCAGTTAGGCTTCCTGGTTTTTTAACCAGTCAGCTCTCGCAGCGTTTCCGCCAGATGCGCTCGTTTAATCTTAACTTTGGGCCGCAGCACCCCTCGGCCCACGGTGTTCTCCGTTTAGTTCTGGAACTAAGCGGAGAGAACGTCAAATCAGCAATTCCGCACATCGGTCTCCTTCATCGCGGAACTGAAAAACTAATTGAATACAAAACCTATATTCAGGCGCTCCCCTACTTTGATCGACTAGACTATGTTTCCATGATGGCACAAGAGCAACTTTTCTCGCTGGCGGTAGAGAAGTCTGGATTTGCATCTATTCCTACTCGCGCGCAGTATATTCGTGTTATTTTTGTTGAAATCACACGAATCCTTAATCATCTGATGGCTGTCACAACGCATGCGATGGACGTCGGAGCACTTACTCCGTTTTTATGGGCTTTCGAGGAGCGCGAAAAGTTAATGGAGTTTTACGAACGTGTTTCTGGTGCGCGGATGCACGCGGCCTACATTCGTCCTGGCGGTGTGTCTTTAGACATTCCACTGGGTATTCTTACTGACATCTACTTATTTGTACGGCAATTCAACGATCGCTTGAACGAGATGGAGGAACTTCTTACTGATAATCGTATCTGACGGCAACGACTTGAGGGCATTGCTCTTGTTTCAGCTAAGGAGGCTCTTGGCTGGGGTATGAGCGGTGTATTATGTCGCGGATCGGGTATTGACTACGATCTCCGTCGGGATCAGCCTTATGAGATTTATGAAAGTCTTTCTTTTGAGGTCCCTGTCGGTAGTCGTGGCGATTGCTTCGATCGTTACTTTTTACGTATGGAGGAGATGCGTCAGAGTATTAGTCTTATTTCTCAGTGTTTAAATAAGATTCCCGCTGGTCCTATCAAATCGGATAATCAAAAAATGGTACCGCCTGCACGCTTACAGGTTCGTCGTTCAATGGAGGCGGTAATTCATCATTTCAGGTATTTCACAGTAGGGGTTCCTATTGCTCAGGCTGTGGAGGAATATACCTGTGCTGAGGCGCCCAAGGGAGAGTTCGGGGTTTATATTGCCGCGAACTCTACCTCGCGGCCCTATCGGTGTAAAATCAAAGCTCCTGGATTTCTTCATCTTCAGGCGATTGATTTTATGACGAAAGGGCATCTGATTGCTGATGTTGTTACAGCAATTGGTACTCAGGATATTGTATTTGGGGAAGTTGATAGATAATCATGAAAGGAATCGTACAGCGTATAGGAGAATTTCTCATTCAACATTTAGACACTTTGGCTGCTCTCGTCGAAGAGATGAGAACCGGGCCTTGAAAACTCATATTGTCACCACTCGCCCTTGCAATTACCCTCGTAAAGGGGGTTGTCGTTAACCTAACGACGATGCATATTGTCGCTACGTGTGTTAACGGCATCATTAAAATAGCATTAGATTTTTGGCAGAACTACACGAAAGTTAGCTACTCACTTGTGCATGATTACGCACAGCCCTGTGTAGTCGTTCTTTTGTTAGAGCTAGTTCTTTTTATTTACTTCTTAGTCTACTGTCGTAGGCAGTCGTATTTAGTTCTGCCGTATGTAATTACGAAATTTACTTTAATAGTAAGCTGCTTTACTTACATGTCAGATTTCGATAACTTATTATTGGTAATTCCGGTAGTAGCAATTATCCTTGTAGACGTTGCGCTTGCTCTACGTATTATTAATATCTGGGGGTACGGAATTTATTTCCGTGGTGCCCACTTCTATTTTTTTCACTGAGGTAAATACTTTGATTATCCTTTTGCAACCCAAAATCGTCGTATTTGTGTTCGGGTGTGCAAAACGGCGTATGTGTTCGTGAGAGTTCTTCTTTTGCTGTCATGACTGCTATTTGATGAAGGAACATTCGCTTATCACAAACGCTGATCAACGCCTCGTACCCACGAGCAAATAGCTCAGTCTCAACTTATTGTTGACGTTTTTTCAATTGGTGCCTGATTCTGTCTTACGGTGATTACTTCTTCTTGCATCATGTTTATTATAGGCTGCTGAATTAATTTTATATATAATATTTTTAAACGTGCAATTATGTTTGTGGTTAATTTTATAGCAGATAAAATTCGTCGTCTGCCCTATGTGGCGAATTATCTTGAACAGCAAAGGCTTTTAGCTTTGGCCCGAGAACGCCGCAGGAAAGAGCGTATTGCTAAGTTCGAGGCCCATCGGAAGCTTCATCCCATGCTTGTTAGGACCCGCCCTAATGTGACGAAGTTTTTTAGCATCACTGCACTCCTACAGCAGGTAGCGGAGCAGCAGGACAATCCTACGAATAAAGCTATTGCCATGGGATTTCTTGGGGCAGCTTTAGGTATCGTATGGTTATGAAATTATAGTAAAACTTCCCCATCAGCACCTGGCCCTGAAGTATCCGCCCCCGTCGAACCATTGATCACTCCTCCGCATGATCCTTCACCGGAATTAGTTCCGGCGCCGGATGTTGTCGTTCCTGCAGAGGCTGTTGCGAACGTTGCCCCCGTGGAGTTTTCCGGTAGTACGATGTTTTCGAGTGACTGCGTTCTAAGGAACGGGGATGTGATGAAGGCTAGGGTGGAAAATTTAGAGGATATGGTTCAATTGCTGCGCACTGACTACGCAGACGGTTTGACTGCTGCTGACGTCAAAAAGTTCGCCGATGTACTCTCCGAGATGATTTTACCTTTTAGAAGTCAGGGAAAGTTATCCAGAATTGTGGCTAAAGAGACTCTTTTGCGCGCGGGGTTACAACCACCCGCCCGCCCGCAGGGATCTAGTTTTGGCGGTGACGTTTTTGATTTCCTGCTTCCGTACTTCGAGTCCGATAACGTTTGCGGTTTGATTTATACTACTGTTCTGTTTGTTTCAATTGTACTGTGTGTTTACGCCGTTTGTTTCTTGCGGCGTGGCGTTGCAGAATATTCTTATATTAGTGGCCTTCGCGCTGGTACTAACTACTTGTCGCACTTTTTTTATAATCTCATTAATCAACTTACTATGTTTATTTTTGAAAATAAACTTTTAATTAAAAAAGCTAACTCATTCTTTAATTCGCTTACTGCTTTAATCCGCTCGTCCTGAAGCCGTGTTTTTGACCAGACAAAACTACAACTTTTATTACCTACGATACCAGTCCTTGTTGATACGTGCGAAAAGCCGTATTCATCAGAGGACTACATTCGTGTACTATACAACACCAAATGTATTACCAAATTCAAGAAGTTTCATCCCATGCTTGTTAGGACCCGCCCTAATGTGACGAAGTTTTTTAGCATCACTGCACTCCTACAGCAGGTAGCGGAGCAGCAGGACAATCCTACGAATAAAGCTATTGCCATGGGATTTCTTGGGGCAGCTTTAGGTATCGTATGGTTATGAAATTATAGTAAAACTTCCCCATCAGCACCTGGCCCTGAAGTATCCGCCCCCGTCGAACCATTGATCACTCCTCCGCATGATCCTTCACCGGAATTAGTTCCGGCGCCGGATGTTGTCGTTCCTGCAGAGGCTGTTGCGAACGTTGCCCCCGTGGAGTTTTCCGGTAGTACGATGTTTTCGAGTGACTGCGTTCTAAGGAACGGGGATGTGATGAAGGCTAGGGTGGAAAATTTAGAGGATATGGTTCAATTGCTGCGCACTGACTACGCAGACGGTTTGACTGCTGCTGACGTCAAAAAGTTCGCCGATGTACTCTCCGAGATGACTTTACCTCTTAAAACTCAGCAGAAACATGCCATGGATATGGCTCATGAGATTTTCGAGCTTGCGGGGATGAAGCCTCCTGTCGCCCGGCCACCAGTGTTTGTTCGACCACACAACCCTCGCGGTTCCAGTTTCAGTGGAGACATTTCTGATTTTTTGACCTCCTTGCTAGAATCAGATACCGTATCTAATCTTCGGTACGGCATCCTCTTTCTGCTTGCCTTAAGCTCTTTGGGTGTTTACAGTATTATCCTCGCAGGGTGGTCTAGTAACTCAAAATACGCCTTTATTGGGGCTTTACGGTCAGCTGCACAAATGATTTCCTACGAAGTCGCCATTAGTCTTATTATTCTTCCAATTGTTATTTTAAGTGGTTCTCTCGATCTGAGTATGATTACGCATATGCAGCAGGTCACCACTTGGTTCTGTTTTCCGCTGTTACCCATCGCCTTATTATTTCTGATTGCGATGCTGGCTGAAACAAATCGTACTCCTTTTGACTTACCGGAGGCGGAGGCGGAATTGGTCGCCGGTTATAACGTTGATTATTCGTCCTTGCCTTTTGCTATGTTCTTTCTTGGGGAGTATTGTAATATGATTCTTATTTCTACTGTGTTTTGCTTGCTGTTTCTTTCCGGCGGGTTAAATGCTCTTGGCCTCTCTTCTGCTTTTGTTTTGTCCGCTAAAGCTGCTATTACCTGGGTATTTTTTGTTCTTGTTCGTGCAACTCTGCCGCGATATCGTTATGATCAGCTTATGGACATTGGTTGAAAGGTATTTTTACCCGTTGCTGGTTCGTTTTTGTTACTTGTTTTTGGTTTACTCGTCGCGTGGGACGCTCTCCCCGTGACAAATGAACTTCCTAGACAGTACTGAGTCACCGAGTAGCTGACTACTCGGACGGCACAGTCAACTTAGTCGTTGCTAGTCGTCGTGAACACGCGCTATCGGAACGTATTCAGCTTGCGTTGAGTGCTTTGACCTTTAACTGTGTCAGTCGACTACAATGCGTGCTCGAAGTGCTCACCTCGCCCAAGTGTACGAGGATCGCGTTTACATGAACAAGCGATGAAAGTAGTTTGACCGGAAGGTACTCTGCTTTCCTCGTCTAGGGGTTAGGACATCGCCGTTTCACAGCGAGAATAGGGGTTCGACTCCCCTGGAGAGCAAGATTACAGCGTATAAGGTAATACTAGTCCGTCGTGTTTCTTGCCCCCTAGGGACTCCTTTGAAACAACCTCACCACCCCAAAAAGAAATATTATGATTCTTCAAGCCGCTAAATTTATTGGTGCAGGCCTTGCAACTATTTCTCTTGCTGGTTCCGGCGTCGGAATCGGAATTGTTTTCTCCTCTCTTGTTTCTGCGACTGCTCGCAACCCTTCTCTAGGTAAACAACTTTTCATTTACACTATTCTAGGTTTCGCCCTAACCGAAGCAATTGCGCTATTCGGTCTAATGATGGCATTCCTAATTCTGTTCGGCTTCTAATTAGTTAGTCTCCGCTTGACTGAACGCTAATCGTAGTCCGAGGTGCCTTCGCGCGCTTACAAACTATTGGGGGTTTCAACCTTGTGCCAGCGCTCATAGCTGCTGTGCGATGTCTTATGCATGGTCATGACACATCTAACCAACTTTAAAATTTCCTCTATTATGACTCACGTAGCGGACGCGGCTTACTCCCAAGCAACCCCTAAGACAACTATTACAGCATTTATTCGCCGGTGATTCTTTTCCACTAATCACAAAGACATTGGAACTCTGTACTTCCTATTCGGTGCGCTTTCGGGTGTTATCGGAACACTACTAAGTGTTCTAATTCGTTTGGAGCTCTCCTCCCCGTCTAATGGCTTTCTGCTGGGAAACCATCAGCTTTACAATGTTATCGTTACAGCTCACGCTTTCATCATGATTTTTTTCTTTGTCATGCCTGTAATGGTGGGTGGTTTTGGAAACTGATTTGTGCCGATTCTGATTGGTGGCCCTGACATGGCTTTCCCTCGTCTAAACAACCTCAGCTTTTGGCTGCTGCCGCCGGCGTTAACTCTACTTTTGATCTCTTCTTTTGTGGAGGTCGGTGTTGGAACTGGCTGAACCGTTTATCCACCTTTAAGTGGAATTGAGGCGCACTCTGGACCAGCCGTTGATTTCGGTATTTTTAGTCTTCACCTGGCCGGTATGTCCTCCATTCTAGGTGCTATTAACTTTATCGTAACTATTTTCAATATGCGTTCACACGGAATGCCGCTATATTCTATGCCGCTTTTTGTTTGGAGTATTTTAATTACTGCGTTTCTTCTACTTCTTTCTTTACCTGTCTTAGCGGGGGCCATAACCATGTTATTGCTTGACCGTAACTTTAAGACTGTTTTCTTTAACGCTAACGGCGGTGGAGATCCGATTCTTTACCAGCACCTATTCTGGTTCTTTGGACACCCCGAGGTCAAACAAAATATAGGCCTCGTAATGTCACTATTTGCTGGAACAACTTCGCCTTGTAGTTTTAAATACTCCAGCGCACCTGACGCCATAGTAAAAAAGTTAAAACGAAGAAGTCAATCAGCAGGAAACCCCATCGTTGGGGACTCCTCAGAGACTATACGTGACAAGACTGTAGAAAATGTACGCCCCGTTTCTGTACACGTGCCCACTCACAAGCGACCCGCGAACGATACCGATTTCGGTTATTACTTAGCGGGGCTTATCGACGGAAATGGGCACTTTAGCGTGCAGAGGCAGCTTGTTATATCGTTTCACTCTAATGATATGTCCCTTGCCTACTTTGTGCGGCGTACCGTTGGCTTTGGGCAAGTTTATCCTGTAAAGCGTAAACAGGCGGTTATCTACGTTGTTTCTTCTTTTTCTGGAATGGCCCGCATTTTAAGCTTAGTTGGGGATAAACTTCGCACGGAGCATCGATATTCGCAGATGAAACAAAACATCTTAAGTTATCCGGCTTTTTTGGAACTTCCTGCGCATGGAAGTTTTAAATTAAACCGGGGGGTTTGCTTTGATAATTACTGACTGTCTGGTTTTTCAGACGCGGAGGCAAGCTTTCAAATAAAGCTTCTTTCTCGGCCTACGAAGAGAGAAGTGCGATTAAACTTTCAAGTCGATCAAAAAACCGAGGCCGTTCTTATTTTGATACGAACTTGCTTGGGCGGGAATGTCTATTGCCGCCATAAGCAGGGTACGTATTATTACGGCTCCACGAGTTTCGGGGTTGCACGAAAGGTGATCGCTTATTTTGATAACTTTCCCCTGCTTTCGTATAAGCATGTCAGCTATTTGCAGTGACGGAAAGCTTATTTGCTTGTTCAGGGGCGTGTTCATCTCAGTAGCGTTGGGTGGAATGTATTAAACAGGTTAAAGGGTCGTATGACTTCTAAGGCTACTTTGCCTCAGTCTAAGATAGAGTCCTAACAAGTGCGTGAGCCCTTGCGTGCTTAGTATTCCTTGCATACGCCCGCGAGTACTTCGCCAAAATTCTGCTATATCCTAATTTTGCCGGCTTTCGGTATCGTTAGCCACACGGTCGAAACCTTTTCACGGAAGTCTATCTTTGGTTATCTTGGAATGGTTTACGCCATGCTATCCATTGGCTTCTTAGGATTCTTGGTTTGGGCGCACCACATGTTTGTTGTTGGTCTAGATGTAGACACTCGTGCTTACTTTACAGCAGCAACCATGATTATCGCGGTACCAACCGGTATTAAAATTTTCAGCTGGCTGGCAACCATGTGGGGTGGTTCCATTGATATGACGCCCGCAATGTTTTTCACTGTCGGTTTCATTTTTCTCTTTACTGTTGGGGGTGTTACCGGCGTTGTTCTTGCAAATGCTGGCCTTGACGTTGCTTTCCATGATAAACGTATTTTCGAAATAAATTTAGTAGTGTTCGGGGGAACAAAACTTATTAAACAGCACGGCAGTGAGTACCTAAAGGCTTTTTGGGTTGGTCTCATGGACGGCGACGGTAGTATTCAGGTTAACCACTGACGTCAGCAGTCTTTGCAGTATCGTTTAGTTATTAAGCTTAAATACACTGTGGCAAACGAGCAAATGCTCCTACTTCTTGTAGGTGTCGTTGGTGGCGGTGTTAAGCGCGTTTCGTGAAAGACGAAACAGGAGGTTTTGTGAGTTGCTCACGCTAGGCGCGAGATTATCGCTATCGTCAGGATCTTTGATCTCTACCCGCCGCTCACGGGTCGTTTGATCTATCAGCTCAAATTTTTACGAGAAATGTTAAAGCTTGAGCAAGATATGGTCCCCATGCCCAAGGTTGTCGCTGTCTATCTTTCAAGTCGGTCATCAAAGTTCGCTGGCTTATTGGGGCTACAGACGCAGTCACCGGAGTTTTTCTTGCAAAAGTCTTATTTCGCTGCCTGATTGTCAGGATTTGTGGAGGCGGCGGGTTGCTTCTGCGTCCGTACTGTCGGTCAGCGTTCTTTTTCAATCGGCCAAAAACATGGCAAGGACATTCTATTAGCCATTCGTTCTTACGTTGGAACACGCGCGAATGTTCTTTCACGTGCCCGGGAACCGTTCTTTTTTTGCTTCGAAACTTATAGCCGTGAATCGCACCTTCGTTTAATAGCACATTTTGAAGCGTACCCGCTACTTGGTGAAAAAGCGGAACAACTTAACATTTTTGTCACCCCGGCATTACGAGTTTAAAGTAGAGTAAAGTGTCATGTTGTCACAGCACTATGAGGCGCGTAATGCGCTTCGGTAGAGGGCTATTTGCCTCTTTGCTAACGGTGAACGCTTCTGGAATGATCCCTAGCAAGGATCTGCAATAAATTCCGCTAGCCAATACCGTGGAAACCAAACTTTCGCCTTTGTGCAAAGAAGTAGGTTCTGTAGAGACTATACGTGCTGCCTTTTCCTGATTTAATTTGGGTAGAAGGAAGATCTAGTCCGATCCTCGTCGCGAGATGGGTTTTTAGTTGTTGACTTACTACGTTGTTGCGCATTTCCACTACGTTCTCTCTATGGGTGCCGTCTTCGCGATTTTTGCAGGTGTTTACTATTGGTTCGGCAAGCTGGTTGGTGTTACTTATGACGTGCTGCTTGCTAAAGTTCATTTCTGAACTTTCTTTATTGGGGTTAATATTACCTTTTTCCCTATGCACTTTCTGGGAATGGCCGGTATGCCTCGCCGAATCTCTGATTACCCTGACTCCTACGCTACACTAAACTACATTGCTTCCTTGGGATCTATGATTTCTGTGGCAGCGACTCTGCTATTCTTCTATATTATTATTGACGCTTTACTTGTTCAAAAGCGTAATGCGGCAACCTCTAGCTGGGCTCCTGAAGAGGCAATCCAGTGCTGCCTAAGTATTACCGCTGTCTCCGAAAAAGGTGATGCAGCAGCGACTGATCAGCTGGGCTTCCAAACGCCGGCAACCACAATTATGGAAAAGATTGTCGATCTGCACCACGATCTGATGTTTTTCATTATTGTAGTAGTAGTCTTTGTTAGCTGAATGCTAGGTCGTCTTCTGTATTTTTATCGTGTTCAGAACACTGCAACACCTCGAGTTGCTTTCGCACACCATACTACTCTTGAGATTATCTGAACCTATGTTCCCGCTGCAATTCTGGTTATGATTGCTGCGCCCTCCTTCTCTCTGCTATACTCGATTGACGCGCTAGTCGCTCCCAAGATTTCGGTTAAGGTTATTGGCCACCAGTGGTACTGATCTTATGAAACCACCGACATGCTTACTGGAAAAGATATTAACTTCGATAGCTACATGTTACTTGAAGCAGACTTGCCTAAGGGTGCTCTGCGCCTTCTTGAGGTTGACAACCGCCTTGTTCTACCTGTACGTACTAATACACGCGTTATTATTACCGCCGCTGATGTTTTACACAGCTGAGCAATTCCTGCCCTCGGCGTTAAGATGGATGCAGTTCCTGGGCGTCTGAACCAGGTTAGCTTACGTTTAGACCGTGCAGGAACTTTTTACGGACAGTGCAGTGAGCTTTGCGGAATTAACCACAGCTTCATGCCTGTCGTAGTTGACTCTGTTACTTTAGAGCAGTACCGTCGCTGAATTAATAAACAAGACTAACTCTACTTCCTTCTTAAAACCATGATTCCAGAACCTTTCATTGTTGCTGATTTTTGCATAGATCTTACCGTAACTGATAATTTAGTTCACGTTTACCCTGTGCTGACGCACCAGAGCCTTCCGGCGTGATTGTTAGTCAGTTTCTGCCTATTTTTTCTTGGACTGGTAGGGATGGTTTTCAATTACAAAAATTTTCTTGTCACCATGATGTCCGTGGAATGCATGTATCTAGGTGCCGTAACTAGCTTCGTTTTCTACGGTCTCACGTTTCACGACAACACTGCTACAGTTTATGGTCTTCTTGTGCTGATTTTCGCTGCCTGTGAGTCTGCAATCGGTCTCGGGCTTCTTGTATCAATTTATCGATTTGGTCGAACGATCGGTTTCAGTTCGCTGACCGCACTTGGGGGGTAATATGTTAGCTATGATTTTTCCAAGTGCACTTCACAGCCGTGCTTCCGTTACTTTGTTTGGTGGACTAGACTGAAATCACTTAGCATTAATAGTATTCATTTTTGTTGCTGCTATTCTTTGCGTTATTTTATCGGGGCTTTCTCAGATGCTTTCTAGGAGCATTGCTCAGGATGCTGAAAAGAAAAGCACTTACGAGTGCGGTTTTTCTCCCCATGACAGTGCAACCCGCGCGCCTTTCGACGTGCACTACTACGTCGTAGGGATTATGTTTCTTGTTTTTGACGTGGAAATCGCGCTAATTTTCCCGTTTGCCAGCTGCGCCGACGAACTTACTTGAGTCGCATATGCGAACATGGCAGTTTTTATTATTGTACTCGCCGTGGGTTACGCCTATGAGTGAGTACGCGGTGCGCTTCTTTGAGCGGTTAAGCTTTTACCCGAAGTTCCTGCTCGTTGAAATCTTAACAACTCACAGTGATAAACTGCACGTTATCTCCTCTAATATGTTTGTTTTTATATACGGTGCTGTGTTTTTGGCGACCCTGTAGCTCAATGGATAGAGTTTTCGCCTCCGAAGCGAAAGATAGCAGTTCGAATCTTCTCAGGGTCAGTTTTGCTTCCAATAAGTCTAATTCTCCTATATAGTTGGGGCCCTAGTTTCCTATACTTGCTGACCATGTTGAATTCTCACCAAAGTCCCAATACGTCTCGTACGAAAAAAAATAACCCCAACTTGTCTTTAATCTGCCAAGGGCAGAAGCACGCATTCCACATTCTCGACGCATCCCCGTATCCGTTTCTCGTGTCTTTCTTCCTTCTTACGCTTTTAGCTCCGACCACCTTTTACGTTCACGGACACGAATTACCCTTTGGTCTGCCCCGAGCAGACATTATGCACGTAAGTTTCTTTGGATTGTACCTAACTGCGATGAGCTGGTTTATTTCCATTGTTAAGGAATCTAGCCAAGGTTTTCACACCACCAAGGTACAGCACGGGTTGCGCACTGGTATGCTGCTTTTCATTCTTTCCGAAGTTATGCTTTTCTTCGCGTTCTTCTGAGCGTTCTTTCACTTCAGCCTAGTACCTTCTGTCGTAATTGGTTCTGTTTGGCCGCCTGAGGGTACTCAGCATCTCAGCGCTTGGGGTCTGCCTCTTGTGAATACTCTACTGCTTCTTACTTCAGGGCTAACTATTACTGTGGCACACGCGTATATTCTTCGAAACAACGCTGACGGATTTGCTTGGTACCTATTCCTGACCATCCTCCTAGGAATTACTTTCTTATTTTGCCAAGCGTATGAGTACAAGTATGGCGTTAAATTCTCCTGACGTGAAAATATCTATGGTTCGATTTTCTTTATTACGACTGGATTTCACGGTGCTCACGTAACCATTGGAACTCTATTCTTGACGTTCTGCTGAGTGCGGCATTTCCTAGCGACCATGCTCCCTGCAGATATGGCTAAAGGTGCGGCATTTCCTTTCGTAGTAACTATTGCAACTAGTTTAGGATACAATCCTGCCAGAGGAAGCGCCTGAGCTTTCCGACCTCGACAGCACTTCGGATTCGAAGCAGCAGCTTGATACTGACATTTCGTCGATGTCGTCTGATTATTCCTATTTTTAACGATCTACTGGTGAGGGGGAGCATAGTATGTATTTGACTTCACCTATCTTAGTGATTTTATTGCTTTTAGTTTCTACACTAGTTTTTGTGCTCGTTGTTCCGCGAAACGATCACGGGCTTCAGTCTCTTCGTACGATCACGCTTTGATGCTCTCTTCTGGCATTGGCGGTCGGTCTCGCAATGGGCTTGAGCTTCGACAAAGCAACTGTGGGCTACCAATACATGTCTAGTATTGGTTTTATTGCTGAATATAACAGCGCGTTGGCGCTTGGGGTTGACGGGCTATCATATGTATTTCTAGTGTTGACATTATTTACCTTTCCGTTTCTGTTTCTTGCCGCCTGAAATGTCACCAAATTTCCGAATCATTTCTTCGCCCACCTGTTTGCAATGGAGATCCTACTAGTCTTAACTTTTGTTACGATTGATCTTTTCTACTTTTTCGTACTGTTCGAAAGCTTGTTAATCCCTATGTTTCTGTTAATTGGTGGGTGGGGTGCCCGTACTCGTAAAATTAAGGCTGCGTATTACTTTTTTCTCTATACTTTTTTTGGATCGTTGTTCATGCTTTTTGGTATGATTTATTTATATCAACTAACTGGTAGCTTAAACTACTACATTGTATTAGCGGAGATTATTGATTTAAAAACTCAGAAATTTTTATGGGTATGCTTTTTCTTAGCGTTCGCAGTTAAGATGCCCCTCTTCCCTCTGCATATCTGGCTTCCTGAAGCGCACGTGGAAGCACCTACTGTGGGGTCTATGCTGCTAGCGAGTCTTTTGCTTAAGTTGGGTGGTTACGGCTTACTGCGCTTTTCCTTAACTTTCTTGAGCTCCGCTTCCTTATTTTTCACTGCTGCGGTAGCCACACTTGCTATTGCAGGTGTGATTTACGGCTCGTTGTCGACAATGCGGCAGATCGACATGAAAAGAATTATTGCTTATTCTTCAGTAGCGCACATGAATCTCGTCGCTCTAGGAATTTTTTCGTTCAACCGTATTGGTATCGAAGGCTCAATTTATCTTATGGTTGCTCACGGCGTAGTTTCTGCTGCATTATTCTTTTGCGTGGGCGTTGTTTACGACCGGACTCACACGCGGTTGCTGCGCTATTACGGTGGCTTGGTCACCGTAATGCCGTTGTTTGCTTCTTTGTTCTTCATTTTCAATCTAGCAAACATGGGTTTTCCGGGAACGCCCAACTTTATTGGTGAGCTTCTGCTACTAGCTGGCGTATATAAGCTCGCACCAACTGTTGTCTTCCCTTCAGCGAACGGTATCGTATTTAGTGCGGCTTACTCAACGTTACTATTCGCTCGCGTCTGCTTTGGTACACTTAAAACAGATCACATTACAGCGTTCAAGGACGTTTCTCGTCGAGAGGCTACAATCCTAGTTGGTTTACTCAGCGCGATGGGCTTGTTAGGTCTGCGCACAGATATAGTTTTCGCGTATCTTGAATCTGTTGTTTGAATTATTACAAATTATAGCGGCCCGTTCGATGACGCAGCTGCTTCCACTGTTTTGGCAATTGGTGGTTTTGCTTGGTCACCTGCAAGTCAGCAGAAAACTTCTTTGCTGCCTGCTTCTAGTAAGTGTTTTTACAAAACTACTAGATCTTCAAACACTAATGGTTTTACGCAAGGGCGTAAAATACTCGCTAGAGTGTTTCACGTTTCTTGTGGCCGAATGATCTCCTTTTCAGTATGAGTGTCACCAAGAGATACGGACATCTACTCAGTATACGTAGTTACTCCTGACGGGATTGTAATGGGTGTTGCCCCTGCAATGGGTAACTTCTTAGAGGTAAACGATTCTGCACCTGCGAAAACACGCGCCGCACGCGCGGACGCATTCGCGCAATGTAGACTTTCTAATGCTGAACGAAACCGCGTTGAAAAGAAGGCGGTGTTTGACGCCGCTTTCACAGAGATGCTTCTTGTTAAGGGCGAAGAGTCTTGTGAAGCTATTGTGAAAGCTCACGACGATCCTTTTGAGGCACTTACAGTAGAAGATCGTATGCCCCCCGCTGAGCGTCAAGCTATCAAGGCACGCTACGAAGCAGCCAAAGATAACTTTGAAATCGCTAATAAAGCAGAGCGCTTGGCAAAACGCGATGCCCTTTATACAGTCATGCAGCTCGGTAGGGTCCGTTAAAGTTACCGTGAGCACATAAAAAGTCATTTGCTTCTCCTTTAGGCGCCCACCCACTAATTTGCTTGCTTATCCTGTTTAGGCTTGGTTAATCAGTTTTAGTCCCAAAATGCGTTTTCGCCGCTGGCAGGGATGCTCTGATAGTACAAAAGCTAGTGCCATGATTAACCTAGCGCTCCCGCTACTTTCTGTTTTCATTCCGCTTTTGAACTTTGTTCTGATGCTTACTTTTAGCAATACAACTCGTAGCTGACGTCACATTTCCATAGTAGTTATCGGAAACATGTTCCTTTTATTCGGGGCATTGGTTTCTGCCTTCCCTTCGATTGCTCGTGGGGAGGTCTACAGCACCACTCTTGGTAGCTGAATTCTCTCTGACCTTTTCGAAGTTAACTGGGTGTTTTCTATAGATGCCTTGACTTACACTATGCTACTTGTTGTTTTGGGTGTTTCTACGCTTGTTCATCTGTACTCAACTGAATATATGAGCGAGGATCCTCACGTAGCACGCTTTATTAGCTATCTTTCCCTGTTTACTTTCTTTATGCTTATTTTAGTTACGTCAAACAACTTTGTAGGCTTATTTTTAGGGTGGGAGGGTGTCGGGCTTTGCTCTTATCTGCTCATTAGCTTCTGGTTTACACGTGTCCAGGCAAACAAGTCCGCTATTAAGGCCATGGTAGTCAATCGTGTTTCCGATCTGTTCTTTACTGTCGGTATTCTAGCGATTTTCTTCACCTTTCAAACGGTGGAATTCAATACAGTTTTTGCGCTAGCACCATACTTTGTTGAAAACGCAGTTATTAGCCTTGCGGGGTATTCGATACCGCCGCTGACGTTAATAACTTTCCTTTTATTCCTTGGTGCGATGGGTAAGTCAGCGCAAATCGGATTGCACACTTGGCTTCCGGATGCGATGGAAGGTCCAACACCTGTTTCTGCCCTAATTCACGCTGCGACTATGGTTACTGCCGGTGTGTTCTTGATTATTCGTTGCTCACCTCTATTCGAATGCGTCCCGAGCGTACTACGCGTTATTGTCTTGGTTGGAGCTGCCACCGCGTTCATGGCTGCTACTTCTGGCCTACTTCAAAATGATCTAAAAAAAGTTATTGCCTACTCAACTTGCTCGCAACTTGGCTATATGATTTTTGTATGTGGACTTTCCTCGTACACTGCAGGGCTATTTCACCTATCCACTCACGCTTTCTTTAAAGCTCTGCTTTTCTTGAGTGCTGGCGCAGTTATTCACGCAGTTGGCGGTGAACAGGATATGCGTAAATTCGGTGGTTTGGCACGGATGTTGCCATACACGTATGCTGCTTTCTTCGTTGGATCGATTGCTCTAATGGGGGTTCCTTTCTTGTCTGGGTACTACTCTAAGGATTTAATTTTAGAGCTCGCCGGTGGTACTGTACCTTCCGGACCTGAATTCGCTTATTCCCTAGGTCTGATAAGTGCGTTCTTCACCTCTTTTTACTCTTTCCGGTTGCTCTATTTGGTCTTCTACGGAGAGTCACGGACTCCACGAGTGCCACTGGAACATACGCACGAGCTGTCCGGTCGTATGGCGGCTGCTCTTTTATTACTAGCCGTTGGTAGTGTATTCTTAGGCATTCTGGGACGTGATTTATTCGTTGGTCCAGGTACAGACTTTTGGAATGGTTCAGTTGCTGTTGAACAACGACTGGCGCTTGCTCAGTTTTCTGGTGAGTTTATCCCTACCACAACAAAGCTTATTCCTTTGTTTAGTGCTATTGTTGCTACCAGCGCTGTGTTCTTTATTTACGGTTCACTAGCTCTCCAGCACGCGCCCTATGGTCGTTTTTCTCCGCTTTTAGGTTTATACCGTGCTTTATCGTACAAGTGGGGGTTCGACACGGTTTATAATCAGTTTGTTAATCGACCTCTACTGGAGGGTGCATACAATATTACCTTCTCCCTTATTGATAAAGGGCTGCTAGAGGTTGCTGGCCCAACCGGGTTTGGTCGACAAACAATCCTATTTGGTCGCTTACTCGCTCGGGCGCAGACTGGCCGCGTTTACGATTACGCGGGTTTCATGCTAGTGTTCCTGTGCCTCGCATTTCTTTTTTTTAATGTTTTCTAATTGCTAAATATAATCAATGCAAACCGCTAACAAACAAGAATCGAAATTGCCTAAATTAACTAAAAGGTTTGTGCCTGATGCCGTGCTCGAGGCCAAATTACTAAAAATACCAACAGTGGGTAAAGCGCAATTAGTTTCCTTGCTCGGCACCCAGCTGATAAAAAGAACGATGACAAGAAGCGCTATCCTTTTACGCCGCAAACTAGCTCATAAAACTGTCAATTTGAATAACCGTGTAGTCCGGCATAAAGTAGCTCGTCACCGCCACGCACGCGCGGTTCGTCGCCTCACTGCGACGGGGTCTCTTATCATTCTTCATCGAGCAACTACAACCCCACTTAAACGGAAATCCCAACGCACCGCTATTCGTAGCGCTTTTCGACAGTATCGACGTACGCATTCACGCAGCAGCAATAATCTTCTTAAGTACTCACGAAAAACGCTACGTGCTTCTCGGTTTATAAAATATTATCGACGTTTTCGCGCCTATAGTTATCGCCGATATGTAGTGGGTGCAATTAAGTCTGCAGTCCTCTCTAGAGGGCATTCTAGTTTTCACGGTGGTCAACTTTGCGGACTCTACGCGCGTAAGCAACAAGCGCGTGAAGTAGCAGATCTTTGTATTTCTAGCTCCGAAATGCTTCGCAGACCCCCAGTACTAGTAAAAAAAGCAGGATTAGTTTACTGACGTTACTTACAGCACATCGGGGGGGTTTCCTTGCGTGCCAAACACAGGGTTCTTGCAGTAGGAAAGAAGCTAAGGACTAGCGGTCAAAAATCATTAAACGCGCTGTTACGTTCACGTACGAAAACTGATAAGTTAAATTGGAACTCGCGGAAGAATAACGAGAAAAAACAAAAAGGTAATAGAAAACGGGATAGTAAGGTAGTCGTACAAAAAAGAAAACTGCCAGTTAAAATAAGAAAAAGGTGAAATCGTCTACATTTTATGGCTTATCGCAGAAATAGCCGTCGTCGCACAATCCTGCTTACGCGTCTTCAGCGAAAGAATCAAATGGCGCAGACTCTTTGGTGGTCATGCTTGACGCAGTTGCGTCACGGTGCCATTAGCCGTCGCGCACGTCATCTTGCACGGCGTAGCCGGCATAATCGTCGTGGGGTGACCAAGTTTTCGCTGCGACTGCGCCGCAGACGCCCTTTGTCCACGCTTCGTAGTGCAGTGTGGTGGGAAGACTGACGCTTATACCGGCTACGTCGTGTGCGTCGTACTCTTCGTACACGACCACGCTCGTTCACGCGTCGCGTGTTTATTTCTCTTCATGGTGTGCGCGCAGCGCTAAAGTCTGGCACTAAAATGAAGTGAGTTCTGCTTCAGAAGCCTGCTAAGCGAACTCTACTGTTGGCAGGTAAGAAAACCGTAGTGCCCACTACTTTAGCAGAACTACATTCGCGTCGAGTTGAAGGTCGTAATCGACAGCAGCTGTTATCTCTGTATTCTCGAAAATTTAAAAACCGTTGAGACGTCCGTATGCGGGCGTGAATTCACGCCTATGCACATTCCGCCCGCCGTGAAAACATCGCTATTACCAAACTCGTAACACACGTTTCCGGCTCCGTAAGTTCGTTATCAGCTGGCCGACAGATAACGCGATTGTTACCGGTTATTAGGGCTGGAATTCGTCACCGGATTCGTATTTACAGACGACATCAGCATCACGCTCGCCGTAGTTACCTTCGTCCTAAGCGTATGCGCGCTCGCCGCGTAGTTAGTTATCGTCGGCGTGGCCGCTTTGCTCGTTGAAAGCATTATCGCCTCGTGTCCTGAATGCGTTACCGTAGGAAAAAGCTTTTACGTCGCCAAGTTTGGGGGTCTTCCTTGCGTCCATTGGGTCAACGCCTACGTGTTACAAAGCAACGTAAAAACAGGTGTCGAGGGGTACTTCTGTCCGCGTTAGCACAATTAAGATTAAGTAGGCAGCGGTCAGCGGTTAAGCACACACGGCGCGTAGTACCTAAGGCTTCAAAGCGTCGTGTGTTAAAATGGTGTACACCACGTGGTACATTAGAGCGTGCACGGCATGCAGGAACAAAAAAGCGAAGACGACGCTTATCGGGCGGGAAACGCCGTCCGTTAAAAAAACAAAGACGACAATTGCTAAGGAGGCAAAAAGTACGGCGCCGATTTGGTAAGCACCTGCAGCGACCAAACCGTCGGCGTTGAATTCCAATTAAGAATCAACTTCTCAAGAAAAAACTCTATACCCGCCAACGGCGGGGGGGCCGAAAAAACCTCCGCTGACAACGTAGGAAGCTTAAACGGGCTCGTAGGTGACGCCGCCGCTGAACTAAACCTCGTGGATGGATGGTGCGCAAGCCGTGATATCGCGCTGCTCGATTTTTTCGAAGCCCGGGCAGCCGCGTATTTGGGCTACCGCTCTACGCTAGGTATCCTCGCGTGTTTCGTAACGGCCAAAATTCGAGCACTATATACAGGAAAGGCAGATCCTTCCGCTACAAGCGACTATCGCTGCGTTTTAAAAACAAAATGTGTCGTCTACGTCTAATTCAGCGCGGCAGGTTGCGAAAAGTAGGTACACACCGATTAGCTGCCCGTCTTAAACTCCGCTGACGAAGTCTACGACAATTGCTTACCTTGCGCAAGCGCGGTACTCGTAAATTATACGTTCGAATAAAAAGGAAGCGCCATAAATTGAAGACGCGTAGTGCACGGCCGCTAGTTGCCCAATTTCTGAGCAACAGGCGTGGTGTGCGTCGACTAATCACGACTCTTACCGGCAGCAAACATTTGCTATTAAAACAAATGACACAAACGCGCCGTAGTAGAAAAGATGTTCTTGCTGCGGCTGTGTGGCGGCGTAGACTTCCGTGGCGTCAGTTACGCACAAGGGCGCGCTCGCTACGCAATTACGTGCGTACGGAGGCGCGCACGCGCCGTAAGTTATCGAAGATTAGGTCCTTTCCCCAGTACTTGCTGCGCGCGCGTCGTTACTTGTGGCGGCGCCCACAATGGGTTACTCGGGGCTCTACTAATAAACGATCCTTTCGTCTTGTTGTTCAGCGTATTGGCAAGTTAGCTCGCTGGGTTACTCGCCGTCTACATGCGAAACGTCGTCCTGTTTTTGGTCAAACTTACCACTTCTCTCGAAACTTCAGATCCGATAGCGGGTACCATCGTACTCGTAGATGTTCTCTCACGTACTCAGCTACTCGCAAACAGCGATTGTGATTACGCACCCCTAAAAGGCGCTGGCGGAGATTTTTCGGCCGTTTTCGTCGTTACAGGCGCCAGCGTCCGATACCTTCGTCGCTCGCTTTAACACCAACCCGAGGTCGTCGACTTGCTGCACCTAGGCTGCTTACACTACAGCGAGTTGCAATTGCCCAGACGCGGGTTTTGCGTAGTATACGCCGTGTACCGCGGTTTTCTAGTCCCGCGCGCACGGCACTTACTACGCTTAGCAGTGAGTTGCAGCACACTTTTTATGTTCCTTATAAAATTACGAAGTATCCAAGGCCGCGTACCTTGAGAATTTTAAGAGATTTTGCTAGTCGCTACATAACGGTGTCACGTGTTCGTACGCGCCGGCGCGCCCTTATACTAAAGGCAAAGTTTTATCAGCGCCGTAGACACCCGCTTACGCTGCTCCCCTCTACGTTTTCTAAGTTCTGATGGGGTGTGGACCAGAGGCACCAACGTCGCGCTAAGCGCCATCATACTATAAATACTATTTCAACGTACTTTAAGACTCTCTGCCTTGCTAAAAATCTACGCATCCAGAAGTTATTTGCCAACAAGTTACGTACAAGTGGGGGGCTAAGCCATAGGTGACTTCGAGTTCGTATTAATCGGCAATTCAACTTTGATATTTTGTTACGTGCTACTCTTTGACTCCGGCGGAGGTATAGAATAAACTTCGCTGCTAGTCGCTTACGCACAACCAAGTATCGTTCCGGTGTCGTTGTTAGACAGTCATACAATTATCGGTTACAAAAGCGTCTTACTGCGCTTGCGCAGCGTAAACTTCATGAAAGCAGGGCAGGGGCCTCCAGCGTTATTTTAATGCCCGGCGAGCAGGCACGGCGATATAATTTGTTTTTAATAAATCTTAATCATGCTTACGAGTCTAAGTTGCTCGCACACCGCGTACTCAACAACATATCGTGGCACGCATCCCAGCTTAATAAATCGTCTTCGGGGTTTGATAGATCATGTTTCTTTGCGGATGCGTGGCGACTAGAAAATCAATCTACGAAAGCTTGTCGTATGTATCGGTGCATTGTAGCTGCTATCTTGCACTCGTCAGAAAATACTCTGCTTGGTACAATTCCCGTTAATAAGCGGGCACTTACTGAACAAGCTAAGCTTGTTCAATACACGGAGCAGCGCGTAACTCGATGTATCTCCAAACTTCGTAGTACAGTAACCGTTGTGCACAACTCGAAGTTTGCTCTTACGCCGCGACGTAAAGTGCGTCTTAGTGATTATCTCTATAAAATAATCAACTTGTGGCTTAAGTATTCTGAACAATGTGACAAACTAGCATCCCTTGCAACAAGCAGTTCGTCGTTTGAATGGCACTCGACGGGTTCGGACTTTCGTAGGCTTAGGAATGCTAATTCCCGTCCTGCTTACCTGCCGTACCTCGACAAGTACGAGAAGTAAGTTGATTCACGCCTTGTAAACGGCCGTAGATGACTGTAACTGGGTTTTAGTAAGATCATCACTATAACACTAGGTTTAAATTCTATCATTTGATAGTTTTAATCGTTAGCAGCGGCTAACTTTTCAATTACTTTTAGCCCAGCAATCAAGCTGTTGCCACTGTGCGTACGTTATTTTATAATATATATATTATCTAAAATGTGAAAGCCACAAAAAAGAAAAAGATTTAATAAGCCCCGTAAAGTGCAGCAGAAAAGCTCTCCGTTTAACTTAAGACGAAAAATTAGATCCCTTACTCGCCGTAGTAGAAACCTTGACCGGTTTTACATAAAACGTGAAACAGGACAGCGCTTCCCTCGTTTCAAGGTTTCAAGAAATCGAAAACTTCGATTGTCACCGTACCAACTACAATGAGTGGGCTCTGTCTCTACTCAACTTGTGCGTTGTAACGCTGCTATGCTCCGAGACTTCTTTCATAATAAAATTAACCCTCGTCGTAAACAGCAGTTGCTGCGTTCGTACGTAGCCCCCGCCCTGTCATGGCGCTCAGCTCGTCAAAAATATCGAGCACGCTCTGTTACACAACAGCGTTGGTCTGCTCGTCTATACGCACGGCGTCAGGCACGGCATTTATTGCGTCGAGCGCGACTACTACTGCGCCAGGGTAGGGTTTCCCGTCGTCGTCGAGTTGCCGCTTATACGCTAGTCAGACAGTTACGGCACACGTTATACCTTAGAAAACTTATTGGCCGTCGGCGTCGTAGTAAACGTCTCCGTCGGCGAGTGCCGTATCGTCGTCGATCATCTAAACCCAACAAAAAAAGGTACAGCTCACGGTCTAGGGGTTACGGAAAAGGTACCCGCAAAAAGCCGCTGCGTGGCTATTGAAGGCGCAGACAGCAGCGTCTTGTGCGCAAAAAAGCAAAAAAACAGGCTCGCCTTACTACACAGCCACACAGCAGTAAATTTTCGCGGCGCGCAAAATATAACAAGAAATTCGGTGAGCGAGAACTCGCTGAAATCCGTCGACGAGGATCTCTTAAACGCAAAGCCCGTCGAACTCTTAAAACACATGTGCATGTATTGCGCAGAAGGGCGTTAAGTAGGTTTCGTGCTGTACTTCATGTTTGGTCTAGACGAGTATTTCGGCGGAAACGCAGGCGTGTCCTTCGCACGGCCAGCCACCGAGCACGCACGCACCTTAAATGGCTACAGCGATTGCGTCAGGCAATAGTTTGACAACGCCGCGACGAAAAGGTTATTCATAAGCGGCGTTGGTGGTGGCGTGGGCGTAGGCAACTGCGAATGCGTCGCTGACGCACCCGCAAGCAATCCTCACACATTAATACTAAGGATTACTGACAACGTAATAATCATTACTTGCTGGCCTCAAAGCGCCCTCGCCACAGTTACAATACCAAGCTTTCTGCTCTGCAGGCTACAGCAGCTAACCAGCGTAGATACTTCGCTTTGCGGGGGTCCCGCCTACGTCGGGTGTACGTGACAACAGGTCACCAGATGATAAAACAAGTTCCCTCTGCGCTACACACGCCAGCGGCTTTTTTACGTACGCGATTACGGCGCCTAGTTCGTTCTAAAAAAACATCCTCACGAAAGCGCGTGTGTACGCCGCGGCAGTTACCGCACGTAAAACGACGATTAGACACGCGACTACTTGAACTTTCGACTCCTCGCCCCAGCAGCCAGTATTTTGCAGCACCTATTGTTACGCCAACTAGACATCTTACTGCTGCTCTTCGTGGTACAAAACTTTCTTCTGCGCGTGCGTTTACTCACGAAAATATATCTTACCAGTTAACGCGTCGAGTTCAAAGCTCTTCTCGCCGGCTGCAGAGACTTAAAATTCAACGGCAGGTGCGTACCAGCGTAGTGTTGAGCGATACCTCAGCTAGTAAAGCAATTCTCTCGGAGGCTTCTGCTCCACGCTTGCTACTACAAAGTCGTGGGTCGTTGTCTACTTTGGCCAGTGCCCGGCTATATACTAATCAGGTCTTTAATGAAGAGGCGCTGCGTACTACCATTGCGCCCCTACGAGCAGCCCAGGCTGCTAGGGTAGAAGCAACGATCACGCAACGACACTCTTCACTGTTTTTAACTCGAGTTTGTGGGCCGGATAACACTTCTGTGGTAACGTACCCCCAGCACTTTGGTTTTTTAAGAAACGGGCCGCGCCACACCCTGCGTAAATACACACGCGTTGAGCTGCTGTCCGAGAGATCCGTAACACGGCAACGTAGCCACTATATGGCTGCCCGTATTATCCACCGACGGCCAAAACTGCGCTTGCCGAACACTGCGCTCACACGCGCTCGTAGTCGAAAAGGCGGCTTGATTGCGTTTGCTCAAAATCCCCTAAAGCGACCTAGAACACTAGCTGGGCGTAAGAATTTACTCTTACCGCCTGTAAACTTTTACAGTACTGTAAAGAAAGTTCGTGGACCTGGACACGCTATTCATTCGCGTACGCTTACGCGGTACACTCGCCGGGAGGACGCTCTTCCCATTTTCTGAATTCGTCCGCATAACCGGGTAAACAAGAAAGCTGTTACTCTGGTTAGACGCAAGCGCTTTCGTCTCTACAGACAAAGTAACAATCGATTTAAGGGTCGGCGGCAGCGTTCACAAAAACGCGTTGTTCCTCAGCAGGTCGCACCGCTTGCTGCAATAGTAGCTCCCCCCGGAAGTAGTACTGCGCTACGGCAGAAAACTACTGCCGAACTGCGAATTCAGCAAGCATCAGCAGGTATTTTGTCTCTTAAGCCGCGTTACCACCACCCAAGACGCATTACAGCAGCAGTGCGTCAAAAATGACGGAAATGGCGGACATCCCGAAAGGGTCGGTATTCGGCTAGGTTACACTTGACCGCGCCCCGTCACATTTTGGGGCGTCAGGCGCCGATGCGGTCTCGATTAAATTCTGTGGTAGCTCTCAGCGCTGGTAAAACCGGGTCTGTTGCAACCAGGCTGCATAGTTTGTGACAGGTTCGAAGCACTAACGCTGCGTTAATAGCTGAACGAAATATGCTCGCGTGATCACCGCAGCTGTCTGTACGCAGCCGCCGCTTGCACTACCCGCGACCGGAGGGTTACCCTGTACCTCAAAAGCGTTTGACCTACACCGCACGCAAGAATCGTCGAAAGGCAAACGCACGAAGGCTCAGACGCGGAGCCCCTCAACGCCGGTATACGGACTACAACAGTGCTAGGTTGCATTACTTCTATGGGTCGGTAGGGAGCGCCGGATATTTGCGTTTTCGCCGCGTTCATCGCTCGCACTCAAAGAACAGCCGCTGATGACGTCCTACGCTCCGTCCAGCCCCCTTTGCTCATCCGTTCAGTCGCCGACCATTAGTGGCTACCCGTTATTTAAAAACATTACATCAAAAAACACGTACACAAAAAAACGCGATGGGATTTACTCGTACGCTTCGTGTTAAGCGGGGATTTATACTGCGTACAAGCTCCCCAAAACTAATCCCCTGACGCAGCTTTAGCTACCGTAAACCCTTACACGGGAATACGCCTAAAATGCTACAGCGATATATTTACAACGTTAGAGGAGGTAAAACTAGCCGCACCCCCGCGGGCAAGTCTGCTATTACTCTGACGCGGTCGACTAGGCAAATCCGTAAGTTACATCAATATGTTTCTGCGCGCGGTGTATATAGCAATCGCCGCTGAGGTGTTTTAGACAACATTACACTCGACTCTGCTAGTAGAGGACAGTTCTCACTCGCTGTTTCGCGGATTCCGACTAGCGTTTGAGCTGCGTTGTATCGCAAGGTTGGTTCCTCAGAAGCGTACGTAGCCGCCCGTTCGATAATCTTTAATAAATTTAAAACATGAATTCGACGCCGTCAAACTGTAGAGCCGGTATTTTCGGTAGCTACTACTAATTTAGCACAGGCTACCTTAGTCCAGTTTCTTCGCTCCGCACTGAGCAGACACACCAATCTGCTGCGTTCTACACGGCACAGTATTCTTCGTAACAGCGCCTTTGGTAGTCGTGTACGTCATAAAGCAGTCCAGCATCTAAAGTTGCGTGAGTTGACAGGGGCTAGTCTTGGTTTTACTCCGAGTCAGTTACTGCGTCGCGAACGTAGCAAGGTGTATAAGCGCTGGCTTTCCGGTGTTGAAGGGAAGCTGAAACGTACCCAAGTAAACTATACACCTACAAGTCGTAGTCGCTATACAGATAATATATCTACAATCTACGGACGACATCGCGTGCGCTTTCCGGCATCAGGCCGTCGCCGCAGATCCTATGATTCCCTTTTACACTCATTCGCCAAGAAGAGTAGTCCCGGGCACTTTCGGCGAGTATCTAAATTACGTTTTCTTTGAGCGCGTCCTTCGTTAGCTACTGATTTCCAGGAAAATCTGAATACACTTACCCCAATGTTTGGAGCTATTCGACGCAGTTACGCAGCAAGGAAGCTTTCTGCTGTAGCGTATTTACCATCCGGTATGCGCGAGCTTCTACTCTCTCGATCTATAACCTCGGCCTCTGTGTTCCTATCAAAGAGCGCGGGGATTGGTGCAAAACGACGCTTTTTATCGTTACCTCTTTATAAGCTTTTTGTATTGCGTCGGCGCGAGCATCGCAAAGTATCCCCCCACCGTAGACCATACATGCATAATGTTCGAGCAGGCCTTCTTCGGCGCGCCTTACGCCATCGCCGAAGGGAGCGTGTGTACGTTGATTTACGTATTTCTGCACTCAATCGTCGATTACCCCGTGACAAGCCGTTGAAACTTTGAAGACTTCGTCGTCGTCGAAGTATATTGCGTTTGGGCGCACGTCGTCGCGGGCGCTATAGTCGTCGTAATTCACAAGAGAGGAAGAAGCTGCGGTCATGAACCCTTAGCTACCTGAGTGTTGTAGGTCCTAGCCGGGAGCAGCGCCGCCCCCACCCGTTACCCCCCGTTTTATCCTACGGTGAGGAGGTCTCCGTTAAGGAGCCAGCGGTACGTAAGCGGGCTCGGGCAGTTCGTGGTTTTAAGCTTCATCCACATCCTCGCCGTGGTCGAAGGAAACTACGCCGGCAGCCGCGCGATGCAACTAGTGTTCCACGGCGGTTACGACGTTGAAATCGATCTTTATTACAACGTATCCAGGGCAAATTACGTCACTGATCTGAACGACGACTACCCCATTTTAAAAAACAGATCTACAGCCCTTGGCGTAGCGCTCTTGCTAAGATCGTTAGCCGTAAATTCCGTGGTAGATTTAGAAACCGTTTCTCTGCAAGTGTTGTTCTTTCTACTGGTGCGTCCCCCCGGCTAGTAAACTTTCTTAGCCACCGTGCTGGTTCTGCGATGACCACTCAGACACGAGATACTACTATGCCCGCAAGTGCAGCTAGCTTAGACACTGTCAGCTACTTACGGGATCGAGATCGCGTCTGATTCAGACGCAAGAGATCTCGCTTTGCGCGTCGCCGACTACGCTCATACCCTCTTCAAGAAGCTCTTTCGCGGTACTACCAGTTCAGCGACGCACTTGAGATCGCTCGCGAGCGTACGAAGAGCACGCTACCTTCACGTCTAGTTTCATCGGTAGCTACTCTTTCAATAACAAGCCCCCTTTGATTTGAATGTCCGGTAACTCGTGTGGTTAAGTCTGAAGCAAAAAAAAAGCAAGAAGCTGCTGCTGCAATTGCTGCCAAAGAACTAACCTTCCGACTCCCCACGCAATACGTCGAGGGGGTAACATCTTTAATCCCAGCACTAATGAACTACATAGTTTCAAAGAAAATTCAAAACAGGAATTTAACATACGAAGCAGCAAAGTGTATGATCCGAAATATTTATTGAAGTCTTCGCGTTCATTTAAACGTTGACCCGTTTGACGGTCGGTTTTTTGTTCGTGACAAGGTTCCTGCCGCGCGAGTTCTTATTTTTGAGGAGATGTTTGAGTTGGCGAAGCAGCAAAAAACTCTCCAGCCTAATCGCGCGGTACTTCGTTACCGCTTTCAGCCAGCTCGGCTGATTCGCGCTAGAAATACTCAGCGCTTCCGTGAAGACTGGCTGCGTGCTTTCTTCCCTTCTCGCCACGCACTATTTCAGGAAAATCCAGAAGACTACGGTAAGTTCCTGCTCGCAACTCATAAACTACGACGATTGAACATTGGGCCCCGCGGCGTTCAAACTTGAAGTACAAGACGAACTAGTGTAGGCCTTGAATCTCGCTCACGTCAGCTTATACGTCTTCGTTATTCTCCTAGAAAGCGGCGATTTGAGACCCTTTTACAGACTACCCGCCGCAACCCCGTGGTCGAGCCTGCACCAAGCGCTCTCGTCAATGTTGCTCGGGAACCCTTTTTCACACGACACTTCTCCACCTATTGTACACGCGGATTAGTATTAACTTCCTCGTGGGTTCATCGACAGAAACGCTTTGTTACGTTAGACGCCGGGTGGCGTACACTACCCCCTGCTACACTAGTACTTGCTCGTCGCCGGCTTGTGCCCCGTTTGGAAGCTCGCGGTAGAACACGATACATTGCTACTGATTGAAAAGCAGCTATAACAAGTCGCTTAGACGGGCGCTTTGGTCGTCTTAAATCTCCACGTAGTCGTCAGTACGTGATTCGTTTACCAAAGAAGCTTGCAAACTTACCTAAGCCAAAGCTGCTGACGGGCGTATATAATTACCGATTGTTGTCAGAGAAGCACGCTCTTGCTAAAAATAAAAAGCCTGATGTTTTACCTCGAGCACGCGTGCGTCGGCGAGCATGATCTTTTGCCTTTAAGCGCGCACTTTCAGCCGATGTTTTATCTACAGCACGACGTTTGAATGCCTTCCGCAGGATACAAGCTACTGTGTTTTCGCAAAAAAAGCAAGCTTCTATCCAGAAAAGTTTTAAAACGTCGCGCTCGGTACTTCACTATCGTACACCCACGGAGCGCACATCAGCGGTTACTTATAAAGCGGCCACTGCGCTGCTGTTTAGTAACGTAGCGCCCGCGCCCGTATTCAAAAAACTTCGCCTTTTGGCCAAGTCAATTCGGAAAGTTCGACATGGCCAATGGCGCCTAACATCATCGCGGCAATTACAACGGTTGAAAAGACTAGAATATAAGGTTAAGCGGGCTCTTCGTCAAAAGTGGCAAACCTTTCCGAAAAAGATGCTAGTTAGCTCATGACGTGGGCGCGCTAGAGTTTTAAGTCGAAGTATACAGGCTGGCCGCTGTCGTCGTAATCGTGGGTACTTTGACTCTGTAGGTGGGCTTCATGTCGCGGGCAGTATCGATCTTTCTGCTGGCGTCGCGGCTCTAGTGCATCGTCGGCAGGAAGCTCCATTTGAGGCGCATCGGCCGCAGCTTTGAAACAGCCTGACGCTTCGTTGAACAAAGAGGTACCGTATTGGTCGCTATTGGATTCGTGACACTTCCCAGTGATTGCGGGATCCTTGATTATCCGGGGCTGTTTCAACAGACGGAAAACTTCTCCGCGATCGGTTTACTGGTGCACTAAAGAAACGGCCGCAGGGGACCGCTGCCAAGCATCTAGCGGCTGTTGCTTCTCGCGCGCCTAAGCAGCACGTTGCCCCTGGTAGGGTCAATTCTAAAGCGAAACAACCTCGTACAACGTCGCAACCTATTTCAGTTGTCCGCAAAATTGTGGCACGCCAACGCCAACATCTTGCAAAACTGGCTAAGCGTTATCCAGCACCTAGTATGCAACAGGCGAACTCTGATTATCGTGATGTTGTTCGCGAACACAAGGAGGAGCGGGCTAAGTCTACGCAGCAAAAAGCAGAGGAGGAGGCTTTGCGGATCAATGAGTACTGGGCACACAAGGCGAAGAAACTTCCGCCAATACGGCAGAAACGGCTGCCTCTTAAGCGCCCTTCAAATCTTTGACTTCCCCATGTAATCTGAAAAGATATTCAACGGCGTGTTCGCAAGTTTGCGTGAAGAGAATCCGACCAGGTTTTTGAACGACGAGGTTTTCGTAACGGTTTTAGGTTCAAGCCGAATGAGCGGCGCAAAGCTGGTTGACTAGAGTACCTGATTTATACACGTGCTACGTATAGCACGCGCCTCAGAGAGTTCCGGCGACGACAGTTTCCTCATGAGCAAAAGAAGTACAAGTGATTACAGCGTGTTCGTAAACAGTTATACTCTGCTCAACGGCGCTATATTAAGCGACGAAGATGACGGCAGCTAGGAAACTATAATAACAAGCTGCACTATTCGCTATTTAGTATTCGTGATCGTAGCGCTGCTCGCAGACATTTCAGAAAGCTTAACGGCAAAAGTAGGCCAAATAATAGTGCTTTTGTTACGCTCGGCCAGGGGCTGACAAATCGTTTGGATGTAACCTGCATTTTAATGGGGCTTGCACCAACGATTTACTGGGCGCGTATTGTTTCTGCGTTTGGTTTGCTGCGTGTGAACGGCAGAACAGTCTATAGGCCTAGCTACCAGCTAAAAGCGTCCGATATTGTTCACATCAATCACGACATAGTTACACGGTTTCAACACTACTTTCAATCATATGCTGGTTGATGACAATGGCGTTCCCAGCATAAACAAGCGACAACCGGTTATCCTAAAAATATGGTTTATAATCGTATAACGGGGGCCCTTGTGTACAAGCATGCTCCCGATGAATCCGATCTGCGCAAGTATGGGCGTATTCGCGCCCTATATTTGCGGTGATTTAAACTGGACTCCGCATAAATATTTTTGAGTGGCTCCGGCCCTCGAGCATTCCTACCCTTTAATTAGCTAACCAGTAGTGCCTAAGCTTCACCCAAGATGAACACCCTTCACCCCCTAAGAACTGCAACACCCGAAAACAAAAACTTTCACCCACAATTTGTTACTATAGATCAATTCGATATGCCCGTACCCGTTTCTAACGTCTGGAGCTGTTCGTACGCTTTTTGCACCGACCAACTCCTGCGCCTATGGATACAAAATACTCCTTGGTTCACTCCGAGCAGATACCGTTCACGTAAGTTTCTTGGGACTGTCTCTTCGTCCTGAGCTTACCGGTTTTTTCAGAATATCCTTGCTAACACTTTTACTGTTTGGTCTGCGCCTACACAGGCAAACGTAAATACAAATTGTAATTTTACACACGTGCCTAGTCACAGGGTCACCACGCGCGCAGAAGTTAACACTGGATACTTTCAGGCTGTTTCTGCGTCAGCTATTGGCACAATAGTTAGAGCGCAAGTATCCTACGAGGATCAGTTACCATTTTTCGCGGATGTTATTATTCTAGAAAATGTAGCTGGGCCCCAGTTCAATCCAACAACAATTCTTATTATTGTCTCGGCTGTGCTGGCTGGGTTATCAACTATTCGCGCGATGTACATTTATTGCGTGTGTGTTGAATCTATACCTGAGCTTCGCGGGAGTACCTACGCCGCAACTCTTTTATCCTGAATACCATCAATGCTTTCTGCCTTAATTTTAATCCCTATCTACTTTCTCCTTCACTGTGGTGGGGCGCGGGTTGTTTTCCCTAGTCCGGCTCTTTACGAGTTATGCCATAACCTCCAGGAGGCTAGCGATCTTGGGTCACTAAAAGGTATCAAGGTTGATCCCTCCGTGCGCCCAGGGGTACGCCCCCCTACGAGTACAGGCATCTTTGGTCAGGGAAGCCCACGCGCTTTTGCGTCATTCACAGACACACGCGTTCACATCGGTACTACTGATCCGAGGTTCAAGGAAGTTGCACACACTCCTATTATGAAGGAACTTTCGGGTACACTTCTTTCAGATATGTTTTGTACGAACGCGCGTATTCGGGTCATTGTCCCTACGCCCCAAATTACAGTAGCCGCACATACCTTTGATCCGACAATTTTCTCACCTAATGACTGAATGAATACGTCATGTATAAAACAAGCGGTATCGGCGCCAGTCGTGCTTGAGTGCCCGCGATATGACTTTTCCAAAGGAATATCTCGTGCTGCTTTGAAGCATTTCTCGGAAATGCAGGAATATGCTCGAACTCCCCGGGGGGCCGCCCTTGTGGCCGAGCAGCAAGCCACAGCGCAGTACTATTCTAAGTTTCGGTTGCAAGCAATGGATTTGCACGTACTAGGTGAGGTCCCACCGAAGGTATACAATTTCGACACTATCACCCGACAGGCGGATGTGGTTCGTGGTATGACACTAGATACGTGCGAAGAACTATATAGTGGGCAGCGCCTTACTCTGTTATTTGTTCATACTCCCGCGCAGATTGAGGCTCAGCATACATTCTCAGAAGAGATACAAGCGATGACTATTGAGGCTATCAAATACGTCAATGAAAGTAGTAAACTAGCTGAGTTCGCTTCCGGGGCAGATTACCTACCCCGTGAGCAAGTCGAGGAACTCCGCCAGCTTTCAGCGCCACTTCGTATCTGTGGCCCAACCCTAACGCGTGCGCTGGGTTCTCTGGAGGCTCAGGCGAGATATTTTGAAACAGCGGAGCTTTTTGATTTTAATCCCCTCGCGCGACAAGCTATTGTGAATCGCGTATTTTTACTTGTTAATAGGGTAATTCTTTACGGGCACAGTACTGATGCCCTTCTTGAACGGCTTCCCACCTATTATACAGCCCCCGACCCGCAGCCCCCCGACAGTAAAGCACAACCTGTCACCGCTGCTGAAGTCTGTAGAGGCGCGGGAGTTGTAGTAAGCAGTAAGAGTAGTCACCCTGAGCACGTAACTTCCGCTTCCGGTAAGCTGTGGTTATGCGCATATACTTAGCGCTAACCTAACCAGTACTATCGTACAACTGTTTTTGGGCGATTTTTAACACGCTCAAATAGGCGCAGGGGACAGCATACTCAAGGTGACTACTCTTTACTCGCTAGTAACTACAATTCCCGCAAACAAAAATTTTATCTTATGCTTTGATCCTCTAGAGCAATTCGACGTCCTTGTATTACCGTTTTTTGGTAGCGGCTTGACAAATCTAACTCTGCTTTTAGCTCTAAATGTACTTGTAATGGGTATCTGATTTGGTAGCTTTACCCCGACCATTAATACAAACTACGACTTCTCGCTATACTCTCTGTACGGCTTGGTCCGTTCTATGGTTAGCGAAAACCTATACATTGGAAAGCAGCAGTACTTTACTGCTTTATTTTATCTGTTTTTTACTGTATTTCTGGCGAATATGCTAGGAATGCTTCCATTTTCGTTTACAATTACTAGCTCCTTTGTAGTGACCTTTTTCTTAGCGCTCACCTATTTTCTCGGTTTGAATCTCATCGCGATTATTCGTTACGGTTGGGAGGTACTGAACTTATTTCTGCCGGCGGGGGCGCCTCTTGTGATTGCGCCATTCCTAATTTTCATCGAGGCAGTATCCTACGTAGCACGCGTACTTAGCCTGAGCATTCGTCTATTTGCGAACATGCTTTCTGGTCACGCTTTACTAAAGATCTTGATTGGCTTTTCCATTGCGCTGATTGCTGCCTACCCTGTTATGCCCATTCTAGCAGCGCTCCCGTGAGTAATTGTTACTGCAGTCATGTTCCTTGAACTTTTGATTGCATTCTTACAGGCTTACGTTTTCACTATTCTAATTACCCTATACATCAACGATGTTCTAAACATGCACGACTAAGCAATGAGTACTTATCTGATCAACTTTCTGATCACCCTTTTGCTTGCTGTTCTTAAGGTTGTGTGCTTATTGGTTGCTATTGCATACTTTACATTAGCTGAGCGTAAAATTATGGCCGCAGTTCAGCGCCGCGTTGGCCCCAACGTTGTTGGGCCATTCGGTTTGCTGCAGCCCCTCGCTGATGGTTTAAAATTAGCAGGTAAGGAGCTTGCGGTTCCTGCGCAAGCCTCAAGCCGAATTTTTCTTTCTGTTGCTATTACTGTTTTGCTCTTCGCTCTTAGTGGGTGGACCGTAGTTCCATTTGGGATGTTTGATCACTCCGAGCACATGAGTAACTCCGAGATTGTTAACGTTTTAGCGGCGACCGACGACGCTTTCTCGTGAGACTGTGATATGATGATGGAACTAACGTTTGTATGTTATTAGCTATACTGCCCCCCGCTACTTGCGGTGATAGAAGCCGGGAGGCTCCGTAGAGTTTTTTAAAAGTTCAAAGTGCGTGGAGGCCTTCTTCTAGCGACCGGTAGTTTAGGGCTTGAAGGCTTATTTCAAAAACTGTTGGGCGATCACAGCAGGTGGGCTTCGTAAAAAAGCGATATTGCGCGAAAGCGCTGTAAAACCTAGCAGCGCTATGGGCGCTGCGCGGTAACTCGACCAAAAAACATCATCTGGGGTTAGTTTCCCACATGTTTGCCGACCTTAAAAATACACAAAACCACTCTCTAGTTTTAATTTCTACTAATAATCAGGAAGCAATATTTTGCACCTTACTGCGTACCCTAACATAGAGTTGGATTTAATATCAATTTTGGTTATTTCGTCCTAAAAAGCCTTACTATCCCTCAGGCAGGCCCAATTTAGCCCCTTTCAGTGCTAAGCTGACTACATGTTTGTTGAGCATTTTGTTGGTAATTACTACCTTATTTATAAATTTATGTGCAAGGTCGCTTATTTGATTAAAACACGCTTTTGTAGCTTTTTGGCCCAACTTTAGAAAACTTAATTTTCAAGGCGAGATGGGGCCTAACTTACTCGTTAACACTTACTTCAGATAATGCGTAAGTAGTTGTTCTGTACGCCTAGGAGGTTACTATTAACTGACTACAAGCGCAGTATCATTGCCCACAGCGTGGGGTATACTGTATCTTGTACTGGGCCTTACTGGGGCCGTCAACAAAACTCCTTTATTGTATTTTTATAGACTCTGTATAGGGGCTTTGGACAGCTTTTTTGCAAATTGTAATGCTAGACTTTGATCAACGTAGTGAGAAGAAAAACATCAACCAATCTTAATAAAAGCGTGGTGTGGGCGTGTATGAAAGTAGTAAATGAAGTACTAAAAATGGGACGCAACGTATATTAATGCTGAAATTGGGTTATTCTTTGTTACGATGTCAGTACGACGAAGTAGTTGTTTAGTGAATAAATAAAAGTAACAACAACAGCGATTTGCTATAGTAGACTAACTTAACCGTACGCAGAGGTTTGAAATAACGAACGAACGGAGGCGGACCGAAGTGAGTGAGGTAATGGAAATCCACGGAGTACGCAGCTATCTAAAAGTTAATTAGGAGACATCCTAACAAATCAAAATAGATGTACACAACTATAATTTAAAGGGTATCGTTCATTTAAATTAAAGCAAAGCGAATTGAGTGCGGTTACGGACGAAAAGAGCGGTTATGGTGAAATTATGAATATAGCCTATCCATAATATACCTTTAATGTAGGTACAATTAACTACGCCAGTAGTCATGTAAATAGACAAGACCGCGTTCTGGGGTAAGATAGTCCTAGGTGGGGGTATCCGCACAACTTTATAGTAATTCGATAATACGCGGGTGTTTACGAACATTTTTTGAAGGTACCCTTGGAACTCTCATATTTAATTTCAAATTTTTACGGGCATAATTCGCTATTCATTGATTTTTTACTACAGCACTACAGTTGTTTATATCGCGCAAAAATTTTGTCGTGACCTGTACTATAAAATTTCTGATACTTGTTCGTACTTCTTAGTTTATAGCATTTGTTTTAATTGAAAGTTTTATTTAGTTATTGCGTATCTGAGTATTTCGTTATATCGATTCCTTATTAATAGGCGTATTTGCTGCCGTAGTCTCTTCCTTTTGTGCGCAAATTTTGGTTTTATCGCTAGATTCGGCGTGTACGCGGCGTGCTGTTAGGGTTCAATCAATGTAGTGAGTAGAAGATGGCTTGCCATTTAAAATGGAGTTTTACTCCGATTTGTGCTTTTTATTAAGATACTTGTGATGTATATCGCAAGTAAGTTAGTTCTTGGGTTTGATCCTAGCCCCGAATGAACGCTATGATTCTATCTTACACATGCGAGTTCAGCGAGGAGTTTTTACGCGTCGCAGCGAACGGGTGAGCAATACGATTACATCGAGCAGGAAAGTTTGGAATACGTTGATTAAAGCTCTCGCAAATTCCGAATACAAGAAAAGGCATACGCCGCTCTCCTATTGGTAATCGTTGTTTTAGCGCTAGTTGGTGGTTTCTGATTGCAGCCCACCAAGGCAATAATGCATCGCTGGTTTGGGAGATTAATCAGCCACGTCGGAACTGAGACAATGTCCGAGCTCCTACGGGGGGCAGCAGTGAAGAATCTTGGGCAATGAACGCAAGTTTGACCCAGTGAGAATTACTCCATGACGAATGCGCTCAGTTTTCTGTAAAGTGGTTTCGCGAGATGAGGACGATGACTTTAACTCGGGATGAAGCGCCGACCAACTTCGTGCCAGCAGTCGCGGTAAGACGAAGGGCGCGGGTGTTATTCGTTTTGATTGGGTGTAAAGGGTAGGTAGGTGGGTTCTGGCTTTCTTTGGACAAAATCGCGGAGTATTCCTATGCGAATTCCTTCTAAAAAAAGAATCTTGTGTTGTGGATGGGTTTAGGCAAGTTCGCCTCAGTAGGGGTAGAATCCTTCAATATGCGAACGAACGTCAGCAGGCGCAGGCGCTTTTCCGGTTACAACAGACGCTGAGCTACGGAAGCTTAGGGAGCAAACGGGATTAGATACCCCGGTAGTCTAGGCCGTCAACGATGAGTATTCACATGTGGGCAGGGGCCGGTTTTGTTGGGAGCACCGTATGGTGGGAGGTAATAGGCCTGCGAGTCCGCCACTACTATTGTAGGGGAGGCGTACGGCCCGACACGTCTTGCGCGCTTGCTCTCTGACTGGGGTGACACTTTTTCCACGTCACCGTGGGCACGGTGGGCGCTGCAGGCAAAAAACGGGTAGCAATCCCTGGGGCTTAAGAAAAGAAATTTTCTGGGTTATCCCTTTTGTTGGTGCAAACGCTTTAAATACTCCACCTGGGGTCTACGATCGCAAGGTTGAAACTCAAAGGAATTGACGGGAACTCTTACAAGCGGTGGAGCATGTGGTGTAAACTGATGATCCTCGATAAACCTTACCAACTTTCAAACTTGAACTAAAGTGGCTCTGACCACGTAACACGTTCAAACTGCGAATGATCATTACTGTAACGACGCTGTACGTACGAACTACGTGCAACAGTGTGCAGAAGTGTATCGCGCACATGTTAGGTGCTGCATGGCTGTCTTCAGCTCGTGTCGTGAGGCGTAGGTTTAATTTCCACGAACGAACAACACCCCCACCACGGTATTAGGCGGGAGCATTCATAACCTTATTTCGTCTGCAATGGGCGATCCAATTTGGGTTTATGGCCCTGATCGTAGGCGCGGTGTAAGCCTGCATACGTTCTACTGTCCTTAGGGAGGTACTAAACTGGTATTGATATAAAAGTCCCAAGGATTTATTCGTAGCCATATCACATAAAAACTACTTCGGTAAGAAGGATGATGACGCGTAAATAGCGTACGGGCCCCATTTTCTAATGCAATGTTAGCAAGGTTTGTTATAAAATCTTGCTGACGTTTCCACGGGGTTGTTCGGCGCCAGACGCTTTTTAGGTTGATTATTATTGGCTACATATTGGTATATTTTTTTTAAAAATTGGTAAAGAACTTGCTAAAAATTTTTATTTTTCTACCGCCCATGAGGTCGGATGAAAGCGGGGATAACGTCAAGCCGTTATGGCCTTTATAAGTTGGGCTACACATTTGCTACAATGAGGATTACAGCAGTAGGGTGCGAGAAAAAGCGTCTCGAAGTAAATGTTCTCTCAGTACGAATCGCTTTCTGCAATTTGAAATGCGTGAAGTTGGAATCGCCAGTAATCGCGAATCAGCCAAGCTGCGGTGAACAGGTTCTGGAGTTCTGTACAAACCGCCCGTCACGGTCTGGAAGTGGGCTTGCCATAAGGGCTGGGAAAGGTCTCCCTGTTATGCAGGGTTGCTCGGAAAAGCAGCACGTGGGTAGGTTCGTAACTGGAACGAAGTCGTAACAAGGTAGCTGTACGGGAACGTGTAGCTGGTATATGGAATAAATTAGATCGAAGAATTCATAGTCACCTAAGAACTTTTACTGTGTGTCGCTTCGCGGAGTAGTGTAGTTGGAAACACGAGGGGCTCATGCCCCCTAATCGGCAGGTTCGAGCCCGCCCTCCGCGACACACTACGAAAGCTGAGCTATTTTTTTACGGCTAGCTAATCATCCTGTTTCGGTAAAAACGGCCCGTGCCGATAAGCGCATTATTCGTACGAATATTACTCCAAGGGCTGTACAGCCGATTATGAAATTGACGATGTTTTGAGAGAAATTGCATACCATCTTAACGAACGCAGTGAGTTGAAACATCTTCTTAGCTGTCGTAGAACACAGTAGAGAGCTTGTCTTGTAGCGGCGAGCGAAAAGCAGGCGGTAGCGATGTGCGCCAGAGTGTGCCGAAGAGTGCACTAGATGAACCGAGGACGTTCTGACAGAGTAGCTTAGTACATCTTGGCCCATATTTAAGTAGGTGGAGTTTTTTCGCTGAACACAGAGGTCGGCCTCTAACGCACGATTGACAGAATGAATGATAACATAGTAGTACTGTGAAGGAAGGTTGAAAGAGCACCACGCACTGCGCGCGGAGTTAAACGCGTTCAAATAGTCAAATGAACAATCCGTGGATCGTTTTTACGCGACTGCGTACCTTTTGTATAATGGGTCAGCAAGTCGGCCTCAGACACTCGTGTAGTGCTGGGGTTGCACCCGAAACCAAGTGATCTAATCGTTAGCAGGTTGACGGATGTGAGTCCCGAGGACCTCACTCATGCGCGTCGTAAAGCTCTGGGGTGACTGACGATTAGGGGTGAAAGGCTAATCAAACTTGGTGATGGCTGGTTTTTCACGAAAGCTATTGAAGTAGCCTAATTTTTAAAATATATGTGACTACAGGGTGCGTGCGTTTAACTTTGGTTATGGCGCACGCCTTGTGGGCTGTATGTGAACTTTTCCGAGGTAGAGCACTCTCTTACACAGGGGGGGCGATAAGTTCTTACTGAAGCTAGGGAAACTCCAAAGTTACGGAGCGAGTAAAAAAATTGGACAGGCTCGGGGTGCTAAGGTCACGAGCCGAGAGGGAAACAGCCCAGAGTGTTTGTTAAGGTTCTCAAACCGGTGGTCAGTGTGCGAGGTCAGTTCAGCGTTGTTACCCATTAAAGGCTAGGCTCGGAAGCAGCCACGCTCTTAGGAAAGCGTTAAAGCTCATAGATGCAGATGCTGAGCATCGAAAATGTTATGGAACTATCTGCCGTACCGAAACAACACGTTGTAAAAATCTGAAAGAAGACTACAACTGTAGTGAAACATACTGTTAAAATGATCGGCCTTTCGTAAGAATCGCCTGGAGCAAATCAGTTTCGCCAATGCTGACATTAGTAACGCACAACAGCGAGAACGCTGTCGTCGTAACCCAAGGTTTATACGAGGTTAAGGAAGACTACCCTATGTGAGTCGGCCCCTTAGACGAGAACGCGAGTTGTAGTCGATGGGTTATGCTACGTGTCCGTAGGAGGTACTACGCGTATCTCCAGCGGGTGCGTATTTATCGCCCTCCTTTATACAGCGCATATTGCGCTAATTAGTATAACGCGTAGTGTGTGTAATAGGAGCAAGAAAAGCGTGTGTACACCGTACTAGAAATCAACACTGATGGGCAGGCATAGTATGCTAAGATGGTTGGAAAAACGATATCGAAGGAACTCTGCAAATTGGCTCCGTAACTTCGGGAAATGGTGAAACTGCTCTTCGGTTGCGAAAAGCAGGTCTAAGGAACGCGGAAGAAGCGACTGTTTACTAAAAACACAGGACTTTGCGAAATTTAATAACATTAAGTATAAGGTCTGAGGTCTGCCCAATGCTCTAAAGTTAAGGGAACAGGTTTACGCCTCGAACTAAACCCAGGGTCAATGGCGGCTGTAACTCTGACGGTCCTAAGGTAGCGAAATTCCTTGGCGGGTAAGTTCCGTCCTGCATGAATGATATAACGATTTCTTCACTGTCTCCGGTATCGATCCAGTGAAATTGACCTTTCCGTGAAGATGCGGAATTCTCTGAAGTTAGACGGAAAGACCCCGTGCACCTTTACTATACTTATACATACGGGCGCAGAACAGATGTGTAGGCTAGGCAGTAGCGAATGAACTTTCTCGCCAGAGAAATAATTGCGAAAGGTGAAAGACTGCCCTTTTATTTCTGTCGCTCGAGGGGCCCATAAGTAATACAAGTTGGCCCTGACAATTTATAGGAGGTAGTTTGACTGGGGCGGTCGCCTTCCAGACAGCAACGAGGGTTTACAAAAGTGGATTCATTCCTAGGTGGCTAGGTTTACGAGCATAATGGTAGAACTTTACTTGACAGTCAGACTTTGCAGTCGCACTGAGACGAGAGTCGGTCATAGTGACCCGGTGACTCTATCGAGGAGGCTCATCGCTCGAAAGATAAAAGGTACGCCGGGGATAACAGGCTTACCGCGGTTTAGAGTTCCTATTGATGCCGCGATCTGGCACCTCGATGTCGGCTCGTCCCATCCCGGAGCTGAAAGCGGTTCCAAGGGTTTGGCTGTTCGCCAATTAAAGGGGTACGTGAGCTGGGTTTAGAACGTTGTGAAACAGTTCGGTCCCTATCTGCTTTAGACATAATTTAGAACATGAAAGGTTTTACGCTCAGTACGAGAGGACCGGATAAAGTGAACTTTATGAAGTACAAGTCGTTATGCTAAGGCGTCGCTTGTTATTTAAGGTGGTAAGCTCTAATTGCTGGAACCAGCTGAAGTGAGAAGGGCAACTTTGCTGTAATTTAGGAACTCTGGAAGACCACCGTTAACTAGAACGACTTTGCGGGTTTCTTAAGAGGCCAGTGCCGAGAGGCGACTAATTCAAAGAGCGTGACTGCGTTGCTATTGTTTTCCGACCCACGGAGGTAGGATTAAATTTTTCGATATATGGAAATGACCGCGGCCACGATACCTTCAGTTCTCGAGCGGCTCACGCAAAAATGACGAATACTTCAAGGGGAAGGATCATTCACTGCGCCTATCAGTAAACATTTCGTATTCAATCTAAGTGCTGGCCGCCCGCGCACGTTATAAGGCACAGTCATCTAAAGTACTCTAAATTAATATGAACTCTAATACACTCAATCATAAACTCATTCTGACGTTCAACCGTAACTCTACCTTTAGTTCCGTCCGCGCCAACAATACTCTACTTACTTTGACGCCGATAACATCCAGCAACTTCGTCTTTTTTAATAGCACCGTCGCGTCGGTAGGGCGTCAGTATGTCACATATAGTACCAGTGCTTCAACAAAGCTCGCTCTTCAGCACTATAATGCGCAGGGGGCCACGGCGCTCCGCTGTGCTTTTCCTGCGATCATTTATGCAGTTACGCCTAATAATGATGGTATGCTCATTCGCACGTCAGCAAAAGCATTGCGCGCAGTTTCTCTGCAAATAAGACACAAAACATATCTTCAGTTTCGTTCCCTCATCGATATTGCTGTGGTTGATCGCTTACGGGCGCCAGCGCGTTTCTCAATTAATTATTTGTTTCTTTCTGCTACAACAAATCAGCGAGCGATCGTGCAGCTCTTTGCTGATGAAACTAGCACTATTCCCAGTCTTGCAGTTCCATATGCAAACGGGCAGAGATACTTTGCATCTGCTGGTTGGCTTGAACGCGAGGCGTGAGACATGTTCGGAGTATACTTCTCCGAGCACGGAGATCTTCGGCGCATTCTCACAGACTATGGTTTCACCGGACACCCCCTACGAAAGGACTTTCCGCTTACTGGATTTCATGAGCTCGTTTACAATGATGCGCAAGGTCGGGTTGTTTCGACACACGTTGAGTTGTCTCAAGAGTTCCGCGTTTTCAGTTATGCTTAATAAAGTTCCACGCAGAGTAGGGGCTTTACTATCTATCTAAAGTTGACGGGGAAGTAGCTCAATTGGTAGAGTACCACCTTGTCGAGGTGGGTGTTGGGGGTTCGAGTCCCCTCTTTCCCATACCTAGATTCTAGGTGTAACTATCGCGTTTAGCGCCAATTTATTTTGCGCTAGAGTTACCTCGTAGCTTCCGGGTGTGCGGGGAGGTTCTTTGCGATTTTGCCTAGAAAGCCCCCTTGGTGGAATGGTAGACACAGCAGACTCAAAATCTGCGTTTTGTTGGTTCGAGTCCGACAGGGGGCACATACAAGTATAATAACACATCCTTGCCCCGATGACGGAATGGTAGACGTAACCGACTTAGGATCGGTGTTTTGGCAGTTCAAGTCTGCCTCGGGGCACACATCGCGCAGTTCGTAGCGCCCACTTGGTGAAATGGTAGACACGGTAGCCTTAAAAGCTACTCTCGCGGGGTATCGGTTCGAGTCCGGTAGTGGGTAGGCTTTTGTGTTGGCAGCTATAGTTTATCGGTAAAATGGTCGACTGTGACTCGACTGCGCTGGGTTCGATTCCCAGTAGCTGCCCAGAAAAACGGAACGATGGCTGATCGGTTGAAAGCACCGGACTGTAAATCCGGCGGGTAACCCCCCTGGCAGGTTCGATTCCTGCTCGTTCCCACTAGTAAAATTGTTTGAAAAAAATGTACACACGATTTTACCTGCTTCAGAAATTTGACGAAACATTATATCGTTCAAAACAAGTAAAGTTTACACTGTTACCGTTACCGCCCGGCTTTTTTTTACATCCGCTCTACGCGGTTGGGATTGCTCTGCTTTTCTGGCCCGTATTATTTATCATTTCCTGGGGTGTTGAGCACACCTTCTACAGTTCAGTCTCCTTCGGTTGAGATGCTCTGGGTGAGCTCGTTTTGCCCGTAGGCTCTGCTATTTTTGCTGCGACTGTTTTCATCTGTCGTAACCCCATGCATGCTCTACTCTCGTTGCTTGGAGTATTTTTTTGCACAGTTTTGATGTATTTAATGGCTGGTATCGCTTTTGTAGGCCTCGTATTCTTAATTGTTTACGTCGGTGCTGTTGCCGTTTTGTTTCTTTTTGTTATCATGCTTCTAAACGTCAAGTCGTTGACTTCTAACGATCGCCTCGTCCAGCACTCGTCACAAGTAGCTGCTATGGTTGCAACGGCAGTTCTTTTGCAGCAGCTTCATGGTCCTGTAATGGGCGCTGTCGACCAGTCTATTATTGGTAGTATTTCACGGGATACGTCCTTAACCTTAAGTACAGCAGATGCCGTGTACACCTACGTACGATTTCAAGCGATGGATATTAACGCTCTAACTGGGCTTTATACCGTTCATGCTATCCTTTTTCTAGTCACTACTGGCATCTTACTTGCTGCATTGCTGGGTGCAATTATTCTTGCAACTGTTACTACCGAGCGTGCAACGTCTATTCACGATATTCGTATGTACGCCAAACACGACAATGCCAACAACGCTATGCTGCTTGTTACCGTTCTTAGCGCTCTTATTTTTGGCGAACAACTTTTGTCTTTGCTTGAACTCGTGAGTGGTGATTTCAGTCCGATCCTACTATCCTACTCGCACATTCGTCTTAATTTTCATGGAACTAGATATATGCGTAATAGGAAACAGGGGGGCCTGCGCAAGATGCATGTGTTGTACGCGGATTCACGATATTCGTATTTACCTCGCAAGCGTAAACGTGCGCAAAGCCGTGTACTCCGAATAAAGTACCGGCCGTTGTCGGTTAAAAAGGCGCGACTTTTCTTAGCTACATCTCGCCGTCTACTCTTGCCAGCTGCGATAGCACCAGTGCTAGTAAGGGCGCTTATCAAACGTAGGACTAGCGTCATCGCTCGCCACCGCTGACTCTGACGTTGACGACGTGATCGCGCCACTTCTTTATCTCGAATTGGTCAGAGCTTTTTTACTTACAAGAAAAAAAGGCGGGGTCGTGTTAGCCGCGTGTATGGTGCGGTTCGCTGATGTTTGAATAAATACTTATACATAGTTAAGTACCCTTTGTACGTAATTCAAGATTTTCTTAGCTGAGCTCGTTTGGGGGTCCATCGTCTTCGTATGCGGTTTGATAGCGAATACCGTATCCGTCAGCAAACGGATCTTCTTAACAGAATTTCAAAATTACGTCAACAAATCGCGGATGACGATGCGGTGCTTCAGCGATTAGGTTTACCCCTATCCGCGCCGGTGAACTCGTTCGTATTTCTGCCTCGTACGGCGCCATCTGGATGACGGCAAAAAATAACACAATATTTACGTGTACTTGGTCGTTTTACACAGACAAAAAAGCGAGTTTTGAAAACAGGGCGCGGAGAGACTAAACATGCTCGCGTTCAGCTGCCCCCTGTTAGATTTCGGTGGTCGCCGCTACACTACGTCCAGTTGCGGTACCGTATACGCGTGTCTCCTTATATTGTATACGCGGCGTGACGCGTTAGAGCCTTTTGCGCCTTTTTCTTTTTTTACTTAGCTATTCTGCCAGCTATTTCTCTGGTTGCTGGTATTTTTGCTGTAGACTCTTATACCCTTTTCACCCAAGTGCGTACTATCTACCAAGAGATGAATGACATTCTGCCTTCTATGTTTTCTTTAGCCGCGGACGGCCCCGTATTGCTCGTTTTTGCCATGTTAGTATCTCCGTTTGCTTTCTTGTTACTTTGAACTTCTACACAAGGTCTCTATTTAGCGGCTTGCAGCTCGCTGCTCGCTTATGACGCCGTTTTGATGCACGGCGGTGAGTTGAGTGACTTAGAGTTTTACGAGGCGCGTTGCGAGTTCTGAAGAAAAGAGGGCTGGTTTTATATTCAGCGCTACCTCGATGAACAAGCTGCTCTTGCTCTCGCGTACGCGCGTCGACACCCTGACGGGCGCGAGGACATCTCGATTTCGTGAGAATTAGTTGAAGAGGAAATTTGGGAATGGCTACATAACCCACGTTCGTGGGAGCGTGATATAACACCTTTCTGATATGAACTGTATTTTGTAAGCCCAGAGTGGCTCGCTAGGATTATTTACATTTTCTTTGGATGCTACTTTACCGTTGCGCATAATGTTCAGCGTACGCAAGTGTACCGGTGCCTTTCGGCGTGGTTACGAAACCAGCTCTCTTTTATCCCGGACTGATATTCGGCGCTGCGACATCACATTTCTGACGTCGCGCAGCAAAGTTGGGATTGGTGGCGTCTGGAGGGTTGAAGCTATTTCAAGCCGGCTAACGACTCACTGCTCTACACTGTGTGACGGTATACAGACCCGTCAGCGTTCGTTTATGCTGTCCTTATTGTTGGTACACTTTATTTTACTTCGTGTTTAATACTTCGTCTAAACTGAAATAAAATGTATTACGGTTTACCTATCAGACCACCTCGGTTACTTGTGCATGTTGTCTTCCTCGTTTTCTTTCTTTATATGCTGGTCTTTGTTTATAATTATCTAGCTGCGCCGCTCCATAAAATACTTGGTAATCCTGATCACTATACTTACGATTTGTTTGGTACCTATGCCACTGGACATACTACTTATTTCGAGGAGACTTGGGAGCGCTTTAAGCTTGTTTATTTGTTTATACCCTACAACTGGGCATTTATATATTTATTAAATCTACTACCTGTGGAGCAGTGGTGGCAGCCCGTGAATAGGACCCGACGCTGAGTAGATAGACATTCGCCGTTAGTTTTGCGCTGTTATTTTAATACGTGCCAAGCGTGACACGATTTCTTTGTCGATGATGCAAGGGACTTATTCTGAGATGAGTTAGAGGACATCTGACCAGTTACGGCTGTTTCACTATACCCGCAGACACGTGCTGACGCTGAGGAACAGGCCCTCATAGATTACCGGCAAGAGCAAGCAAAGTTTCTTGAATTTGAGCTTATTGTGTACAGGCGTGTTATTACTTACTACGACATTAATACCTGGAAGAAGTATAGGAGGGTGCGGTTCCCCGCTGCGTTTTCGAGTGAAAAACTTCACGAGAATTCGTTCATTTCCAAATAAATTGTTTTTCGTCGACAACGAAATCATCTCAAAAAACATTCATGCAAATTTTTCAATCTAAATTGACCTTCAACTGCCAACTTACATCTTTTATGTGACTCTTAGCTTCTACACTCGCACTCTCAAGTACTAGCCGTGTCGCCGAACTACTGCTCCGGGCAATCACCGAACAGCCCCTAATTCCTACGCATGCCAGCTTTTCTGGTGTAGATTCCTTTGTTACCTCTGGGCACTGGTCCATTTTTGCTTTTTTACCTGAAATCACGCTTGCTACTATGATTGTCTACTTGTTATGGGTAGTCGCGGTTGAGTTAGCGGCCGATCGTTCTCCGAAAACACTAGCTCTTGAATGCTGGCGTGCCGGTTGCTCTGCTTTAGCTTTCGTGTCTATTCTTTACGCCGCGCAACTGCTGTCTCCTTCTGTAAGCGAGCCTGCTGCCACCGGCTACTTATACATTTCCTCAGGGCTCACTGCCTCCAAACTTTTCGTAACAATGTCCAGTCTTTTCGTTTTGCACCTATCGGGGACCTATATTCGTGAACACACCCGGCATGTTCTAGAATTTTCAATTGTAATTTTAGTTGGTGTTCTTCTTCTTCTTCTTTTGGTTAGTTCTAATAATTTAATGCTTCTGTTTCTAACGCTGGCTGGATTTAGTCTTAATTTATATATTCTAGTACTCTATGACGGCGCGGATGCTGCATCTCGGGAGGCTTCTTTAAAATACTTTTACCTTAGTACGCTGAGTGCTGGTATGATTCTTTTTGGAATTCTTTTGATCTACACCACTGCGGGTGATGCTAATTACTATTCGATTCAGTACTTTGCTAATAACGCAGCTGATGAGCACGCAACAAGTGTAATGTCCGCCGGTGTTTTATTTATCCTTCTTGGGTTTTTCTTCAAACTTTCTGCGTTTCCGGGGCACTTGTGGGCTGTTGAGGTTTACGAAGGTAGCCCGCTTCCGGTCATGGCGTTCTTTATTCTTCCGGTTAAGGTTGCAGTTTTTGTTACCTTCATGCGGCTACTGAATACCGGGTTTCTGGCGTTTAGCACTGTATGACTTCCTTGCGTAACAATTTCTGCACTTGGTTCTTTGCTTTGGGGTGCGCTGGCTGCCACCCAGGCACGAAAAACAACACGGTTTCTGGGGTACGCATCTATCAACCAGATTGGTTTTCTTTTACTGGGCCTAGTGGTTGACACTGACGACGCCCTTCGTTCTGCGTTCTTTTATCTTGTACTTTACGCAATCATGACTGGTGGTTTCCTGCTAGTGTTTACGCACTTGCGCAAGCGAGAGGGGGAGACGCTTACCGCACTTTCTGACTTCCGGGGTCTCGGAAAACAAGAAAATCTGGTTTGCTGAAATTTATCAATTTTTCTATTTTCAATGGCTGGAATTCCGCCTTTGGCGGGCTTCTTAGGTAAGTATTATCTTCTGATAGCCATTATGGAGCGCGGGCTGTTCGTGGCTGTGATCGTCGCTCTAGCCGTTAGCCTAGTTACTGCGTACTATTACTTACGTATTATTAAGACTTTTTGGTTTGAAGAAAATATCGCCACGGTGTCACCAGAGTTGTTACTTTCTACTGGGCAACGCGCAACCTTATCCGTACTAGAGGCTGCTCTTTGAGGTGGTGCGGTTTTCGCACCCTGAATTCTGCCCATGTTAACGGATGTAGCTGTCAGCTTAACGGTTTGCGGCGATGCGGTTTTCTCAGCGAATATTTTTGTTTTTAATAGTTATTCCCCAGTATTGCTTCGACTTGCTTGGTGGTTTTTGATATAAGCGGAATTTTTAGTATATTCTACTATTTATTTTAGTTATTTTTGCTTTTCGCACTTAACTGCTTTTTAATTTTTTGCCCTGAAACGCATTCGCGGGTTTTCGCGACTGCTGGCATGGGTGTTTTAGGTAAAAACGCCGTTGCGGTTGCCATGTCTACTTACCAAATGCGCCCAATCAATGGAACAAACCCCTTAACCCTAACTGTTGCTAATCACTTTCTTTACTATCCGACCCCTAAAAGTCTAAACTACAACTGAAGCTTCGGTTCCCTTGCTGGTCTTTTCTTTGCACTGCAGATTGTTACAGGAATTTTCCTGGCCATGCACTACACTGCACATGTTGACCTGGCCTTTGGCTCTGTGGAGCACATTATGACTGACGTCACCGGCGGGTATCTTTTTCGCTATTTCCATGCGAATGGCGCGTCGATGATTTTCATCATGATTTATATGCACATTGGTCGTAATTTATATTATCAATCTTACGTAAGCCGCCCTGTACTGTGAAACACCGGTGTTGTAATTTTCCTGTTAATGATGGCAACCGCATTTATTGGTTACGTACTACCTTGGGGCCAGATGAGCTTTTGGGGTGCTACTGTAATCACTAGCCTAGTCACTGCAGTACCATTTGTTGGTGAGGCAATTGCACACTGAGTTTGGGGTGGTTTTTCTATTAGCAACGCGACCCTAGTCCGTTTCTACGCGTTACATTTTACACTGCCCTTTATTGTTCTTGGAATTATTATGGGACATCTTGTCGCTCTGCACACATCCGGTTCTAGCGACCCACTGTCTTTAGCTTTCACTCCTGGAAAGATTAGTTTCCACCCGTACTTTACTTTAAAGGATACTTTCATTTTCTTTGTGATCTTTGCATTTTTTGGTAACCTTGTATGCTTTGCCCCCAATCTTTTAGGTCATAGCGATAACTTTATCCCCGCTAACCCGCTAGTTACACCGGCGCATATTGTCCCGGAATGGTACTTTACTCCGTTTTACGCTATTCTTCGCGCGTGCCCGAACAAGCTAGGTGGGGCCATTGGTATGTTTGCTGCGATTCTTTTACTTCTGGCCGTTCCTGTGATTACGACAAGTACTTCACCCGACGCGCTGATGATTTCTACCGTACAGTCCACACCCCACCGTGTTGGTGTATGATTCTTTGCTGCAGTTTTCCTGACGTTAATGTACTTGGGGATGCGTCCTGCTGAAGCGCCTTACGTTTTCGCAAGTAAGATCTTCACTGCTCTTTACTTCCTATATTTCCTCGCCTACGTGCCGTTTCTTAACTGGCTCACTCGTCAGCTACTGGACGCTACTTTAAAAACTCCTACAGACGCCAGTATTGCTCCTGCTAACAGCCCCCTGTAACCCCCGGTCATTTGATTAGTCTGTCACTAAGTTTTCTTCATACTCGACAGGTAGCCGCTGAACTAGCGGCGCCTGCGGGCCGTATTGTTCGGTGAATCTACGCGTTGTCCGACGCGTTACGTTACTTTTTAGATTAACTTTATGTTGCTAAGGTTGCAGTTCGTTGCAGTGTGTCTGTTAGGGCGCGTTTCCGTTGTTGCTGCGCTATTTTTGCTGTTTAAACTTCCTTACACTTTAGCTTGGTGCTGCAGCTGTTGTATTATTAGTAGTGTTACACTTTCACAAAGTTTAGGGTCTGTGTTATTAGAGGCATTTATATGCCTACACTTTTTTGTTTTTGTCTGGCTGCTAATCACCGGCAAATAATTTTTAGTTCCCTATATTCTATGCGCTTCATATGTAAGTCTAGCTGTAGATCTTATTTTTTGTTCAAATCAAACTATCGAGTTTTAGTCTTTATAACCGCAAAACTTTGTGTTTGATATCGATACAACCTATGAGAGGAATATTCTCTCTGGGGCTGTAGTTTAGTGGTAAAATGGGTGCCTTGCAAGCGCTTGCTGTCGGTTCGATTCCGTCCAGCTCCACATTATTTAATAAAAATGAAGCATAAGGTTAAACAACAAATTACTCGTTACAGGTTTACTGCGTCCAACCGAACACCGAATCGCCGAGCTCGTCAATTTTTGCTAAATTACCTACGATACCTTCGTGTAGACAGGGCGTCCTACAAAATTCGCGGCGCAATGGGCCTTATCCAGTGGAGCGTAATGCGCTCTTTTCATCGGGAGGACCGGATTGCCAATCGATCTAGTTGCTTTATTACAGGGCGCGCTCGCGGTACTTCGCAGCGATATACTGTTTCTCGTACGCGCATCAAGGCGCTTGCTGATTGAGGGAGGCTTTTTGGTGCCCGAAAATCAAGCTGATAACACCCAGCTAACATGACTTTATCTCAACTACAACAGCGATATCCTCGAATTCCAAAAAAAACTAACACCCGCCGTCGCGATTTGCAACTTAGTCCTCAAAAAAAAGGTACTTGCCTTAAAGTTTTTATTACAACACCGCGTAAACCAAACTCTGCGCTTCGAAAAGTTGCCCGAGTGTTATTGAGTAATTACCGCCGCGTGACTGCGTATATTCCTGGTATGTCGCATAATCTTCAGAAGCACTCTGCTGTTTTAGTGCGTGGCGGACGTGTAAAGGATTTACCTGGTGTTCGTTACACGATTATTCGCGGAAAGTGCGATCTTCAGCGTCTGGTTGATCGACGTAAACGTCGAAGTAAGTATGGTACTACGCTTCCGGGCGGTGATACAAACCGCGGACCGTACCATAAAATTAAAATCTGATAGTTACAATGCGTGCAAGAAAACGAGAGATCTCAGAAAAATATAAGTCTTTTCGCCTCCAACCCGATTCTTTTTACAGCTCTCGTCTAATCCGAACCTTTTTTAATAAGTTTATTAAAAAGGGAGAAAAAGCTCTTTCTCGAAAACACCTATTTACTGCCCTTGTGCGCTATCGGCGCACCATACGCCGCCCGGCACTCTTTTTTGGTCTACTTCGACTACTCTACCGCCTTCGTATCCAGTTTATTTTGGGGCAGCGACGGAAGGGCCGTACTATGATTAGCGTGCCTATCCCAGTCAAGCGTAATAAACGTGATGTTCTAAATGTTCAGACCCTCTATAAAGCTATTGCTAATCGTCGTGAACGCACGCTATCGGAACGTATTCAGCTTGAGCTGAGTGCTTTGACCTTTCAGCCGCGGCAGTCGACTACAATGCGTGCTCGAAGTGCTCACCTCGCCCAAGTGTACGAGGATCGCGTTTACATGAACAAGCGATGAAAGTAGTTTGACCGGAAGGTACTCTGCTTTCCTCGTCTAGGGGTTAGGACATCGCC
>Ga0268246_10000154_pt1 | contig 50117 bp, 55 predicted proteins | sample AgamicOrSfe_FD_200242 | JGI IMG/M metagenome (GOLD analysis project Ga0268246, IMG submission 200242) | Agave microbial communities from Guanajuato, Mexico - Or.Sf.e (v2) (version 2) | ecosystem: Host-associated > Plants > Phyllosphere > Phylloplane/Leaf | place: Guanajuato, Mexico | collected...
CCCCACCACCTCTCCCACCAAGCAACTCTCGTCCCGTCCCGCCACCACCAAACGCAGGCGCCCTTCCACCTCCGCCCCCACCGATGCCACCACGGCGCGACGACGCAACAGGCGGCCCACCACCACCACCACCTCCTCCGCCGCCCCAGCGCAATCCGATCGGCGCAGCAGGCGACGCACCCGCTCCCCCACCTCTACCACCCATCTCCAGCGGCGGCGGCGAACGCGGGGGCCTACTCGCAGATATCCGCGGCGGAGCGCGCCTCAAGAAAGTCTCTGCCGCCGAGAAGCGCGACCGTAGCGGTGCTATGGTTCCCGGTACCGAGAGCGCGGCGCCGGCTGCTGGAGGAGGAGGAGGAGGCGCACCAGCGACGCCGGGAGCTGCTGAGGGTGGTCTCGCGGGTGCATTAGCCAGTGCGCTCGCGGCGCGGAAGAGTAAAGTGTCGCATTCTGGTGAGTGAATAAATCTGATGACGAGAATGGACCCAATTTGCTAACGATTCATAGATGACGAGGATGATAACGACGACTGGTAGGTAGACTGGACGTGCGTGGCTGATAGCTATGGTTGCCAGCGAATTGGGACACCAGACCTGCGCTTACGTTCGAAGGAACACAGGTCTGCTGTTGGGGCACGAGACGAGTCTGGAAGAAAGCAATGCCGTGCCGTACTCAACCCCATGCGGAGCAGCGAGGAGCAAGTTACATATATCGATAATCCATCAATTCGTGAACTGTACTACGATCTACAGATCCAGCTCCGTGGATGCTTAGATCCCAGTCCTCGAACGGTTTTGGAAAAGGACTTCGTGACTTTACAGCATGCAGCCGGGCGCAAATCGCAGATTCGTCGGGCGCAAGCAACTGCTGCTCATGAGCTGCTGCTGGATTGCACAGATTGATGGCGTGATCGGAGTAGCATTCGCCCCATCGGATCAAGCGATCACGAACCACCACCATCTGCGCCGTGAATATGTGAGTGAACGTACTGTATCACATTGTACTCTAATATCTCATACTATACAAAAAACTCCTAGATATGCCTGCCTCATGCAACCCTCCGCCCCCAAGCCAAGTCAGGACTCTAAAGCTTACTCTTGAAGTCCTTGGAGTTGTCCTCCTTGAACAGCGTCGGGCTGTTTGGGTACGGATCCACCGTGATACCATTCAGAGGGTTCAACTCACTCGCGCGGTGGAACATGTCCTCGTAGACCTTTCCGTCGTAGCGACCGAGCGACGAATCGAGCTGCCAGTCGGGGAAGTTCCACGAGTCGACGAGGCGAACGGCGTGGGGACGGATCTCCTGGAGTAACTTCATGACGGCGTTGCTGCGCGCGAGCTGGATCTGGCGCACCGTTGCCGCCGCCGAGGTGTAGAACTCGCTGGCCTCGCTCTCGAGCGTGTGCAGGGCGTACAGGCGGAAGAGCTTGTGCATGATGGTGCGGGTCTCGATGTCGAGTTCTTGGCTCGCTTCGCCCGCGTTGAGGGCTTCGTAGAAGTTCTTGACGACCATGTATTGCGAGTGGGCGCGCGACAAGCGGTAGAAGTCGACCAGCAGGTCGTTCCAGGCTTTCTTCTGCTCGTCGCGGTGCTTGAGGGCTTCAAAGGTCAGGAAGGCGCTGCGCCAGGCGAAGGCCGCTACGAGGTCCTCATCTTTGCCGAGGATGTCGAAGGCGGCGCCGATGTTGGACTTGTCGAGGAAGTTCTTGAGGATGAAGGTGGTGTCGTTGCTTGGCTCGTCTCCCTTGAGAACAGAGCGAGCAGATTTGAGGAGCTGGCAGACAGTCAGTAAAGGGTTGAATGTGTGTGAGTAACAGTCAGACTGACGTAACGAGCGACCTGCTGGGTCAACATGTAGTTGTCACCCTCCCATGTAGCAGTTGGCAGATAGTCGGAGTACCATGGACCAATACCGCTGAAATTGCTGTAACCGTGACCACCAGTAGCTCTACGACAGACCTCGAGACCGTCGACAGCTGTGCTACTCGCTAATGACTTCAGACCACAGGACGTTGCGTGGAGGTCAGCCAAGAGATCGCTTCCGGAGTGTGTCTCCTCTGGGCCGGGTCCTCTTTGTTTACCGCTAGCCTTTCCGGCATCTTGGCTCATCTTCTTCTGGTTTGCCTCGTAGAGCTGCATCATACCTCTTCCAGTAAAGTGGAGAGCAAATGTGGTAGCAAGGAGAGTGAGAAGTCGGATCTGGACGGTGGTGTAGTTGAGGACCTGGTTCTCTCCACCCTTTGGATCCTCGTTATCTCTGTCTTGAAACTGTCTCCTTACAGCGCAGTATCTGGTCGCAATGGTGACACCACGAGCGAGAACACCACCGGCCTGGAGCACAATGGTACTTCTGACCCAGGTAAGAGTGCCGTAGATGAGAGAGGCAGCTGCTGGACGAATGTACTTGTTGGTCTTTGGGTCGACACTGGAGAAGCGGGCAAGCATAGAAATGTGTGGGACCTTGACTTTGTTGAAGAGGAGGAAACCGTTGTCCATGGTGCTGTGCGACTGTTAATAATCTTCAATCATGGCGGGGTGTCGACTTACTTGTAACCAAACTTGGGACCGATATCACCAATGTGAATGTTCTCCAAAGGCTTGTGGGTCTTCAGGTCTCTGATGTGAACAACGAATGGATGTGGGCCGTATGGCTTGCCGCCGATGATGAGCTGAGCCATGACAACTGCATAGTTGGCAGTACGACCAAGAGAGCCGATCCACCACTTGGAGGCGGTAAGAGTTGGTGAATGGATTGTGAATGTCTTGTCTTCTGGGTTCCATGTCGCGGTGGTCTCGAGACCTCTGACGTTTGAACCGTGGCCAAGCTCAGTTTGAGCATAACATCCAATGTACTCGTATGCTTCGGCTTTCTTGAGGAACTTCTCGTGTTGTTCAGGGGATCCTTGATTGCGGAGGGTGATCTAAACGATCAGCAATAGTCGCAGCTATGTTGAGTTTGTAACATACCAGAAACATGCTCTCGTGGAGACCGTATGGACCAGGCTCGCTGATGAGGTCGTTGGCAGCCATTCTGTCCTCCTGAGACCAGTTGTTCTTGACAGAGATCTGCCTGAGCTTCTTTGCACGTGCAAGAGCTGTCTCGAAGCGGTCTACTCTTCCAGCAAAGTAGTTTTGTGACTTGTCGAACACCTTCTCATTCTCCAAGATCTGCAAGATTCTCTTCTTCCTGTCGACGCCCTCCTTGGTGAAGAGGAACTGTGATAGTTGATCGACGGGGATCTTAGACTGAGCTCTCTCCTTAGCCAACAGCTCGGTACCCTGGGGTCCGGCAGGCTTAAGGTCCTTGACCCATTGGGGGGTTGCGTTGACTGGAGGCATGGTGGTTTCGAAACGTGACTTTGAAACGTGACGATGATTTTGAAGGAAAAAGTCAAGAAGAATTATAAAGTCAGGCGAAGATCGTAGTTGTCATGTCGAACTGTATCTCTTGTCAAGTCCCTCGGTCTGCGATCGTGGGATGGAGCCTCGGCTCCTGCTCCAAATGGTCTAGCGTTCGTGGAGTTGCCGCCAGCCGGGGTTTTTGACATCAATATGGGGTGAAATTCACGGTGAAATGTCGCGCATGTGATTATCAGAATTGATTTACGGACATTTTCGGCAGACACGTGCGCATCATACATATCGATGTCTACAATCTGGCCGCTCTCGTCCTCGGTCGCTGGGCGTATGGGTGGTGTGGAGTTCTCGATACGAGTCCGTCCACATCGAGCGTGCTGACAAGGCCCGGGTGCAGCTGTGAAATGTCTGTCACTCCTAGCATCTTCATGGTCACCTCGACCTCGTCTCGCATGACTGGTTGGTGTTAGCTCATCATCCTCGAAGTGACAGGTTATTAACAGCTTACTCTCGATGAGATGCTCGATCCCTTCTTTTCCATAGTTGAGTGAGAAGAGGAACGATCTCCCCATTCCCACGGCCGTTGCGCCCAAGCACAAACATTTGACCAGATCTGTTCCTCGGCGGATACCGCTGTCGACGTACACCTCAATCTTATCAAAGATCTCCGGACAGACTCGCTGACATTCCACGAGAACCATGATAGCCGGCGGCGCGGTATCCAGACTTCGTCCACCGTGATTCGAGAGCAAGACACCATCCAGGCCTGCATCCGCACATGCTTTGGCGTCCATTGCGCTCTGAATACCCTTGATCACAATCTTGCCCTTGAAGTGTTTGCGGAGCCAAGGTAGGTCATCCCAAGACAGACTGTCGTCGATGTAGCTACCCATGATCCTACCTAAGCCACCACCTTTGGCATCGTTACCTGCTTTTGCACCGGATACTGCTGAAGAAAGCCCTTCATCGGCCTTGACGCGCTCGTCAGCTTCTCTCTTGCCAGGAACGGGCGCATCAACAGTGACGAAGATGGTCCGAACACCAAGATCCCAGATTCTATGCAGTAATGCCTCAGTCTTCGGTCGGTCTTTGTTGACGTAAAGCTGGAAAAAGAAAGGATGATCCTTGGGCGCAGCGGCGACGATGTCCTCGGCTGGGAAAGACGCGTTTGTGCTGATGCATTGGGGGATCCTTGTCTTGACGCAGCCAGCGGCCATTGCCTTTTCACCTTCCGGATCGACTAGCTTTGCCATGGCTGCAGGAGAGATAAACAGAGGTAAATCGATGTCGTGGCCTAGCATCCGACTGCGAGTGTCCACTTTGGAAACGTTCCGTAGAGCCCGGGGACGGAACCATATACGGCTAAAAAATGTTGCATTTCGGTCGCGAGTGATGCAGTCTGTAGCTGCTGATGAGTAGAAAGCCCATGTCTTTTTACTGAGTGTTCGTTCCGCCACTTCTTCAAAATCATGGGCGTTCAGGATGCTGGACATAGGAGGTTTCTCGTGTAATTGCAGCTGTGGTGTAGCATCTGGCGGTGGTTTCACCCAGTCTTCAGTGATTGTTGATGTGTCGAGGCGGCCTTTGTACTTGTCTGGCGACAAATTATCCGGTAGGACAGACGGGGCGTGGATCTCATTGTAGGAAGTCGAGGCATCGCGGCCAGCGTGCTTGGTGATGACTTCGGGCTGTCAGTATCGACCAGTGTAGTCGGAATGAGGACATCATACTTCGTGGACCACCAGGATGCTCAGGCGCAAACTCGGTCAGATCCCAGACTTTGCCATCTACCACAATCCAACAGTCTTCGGCGGTGTTGTGCTTGGAGATCTCCTCTACTGAGATTTGTCGTTCGTTACCCATATCGTGAGGTGTCTTGATGGCAAGAAATGGTGGCACGTACGCAGGATCACGAACCTCAGGGGATCCATCGCGAGAAGAGGCCCTTCGCAAAGATATATGAATTGGACATGTGCCGATCTCCGAGTGGAGTACCACGACCCTCGTGGCTAATTACCCCGAAAAAGTTGGAGGTGATGTGGGGTTAACTCATACAGAAATCAAAGCCGAGTCGCAGATGGATGATCACGGAGTGGTTAAAAAACATCGATATTTCCAGCATCTGAACATTGTCTATACGATCTATCCCAGTAAAAAACCACGGCTATTGACCGCTTTCTCCGAGCCCAAACATCTTGACCGAATTATTCCATGCCGCTTCACAGACCTCCTCCACTGGAATCCCCTTAACATTGGCAATACAGTAGGCCACCTTGCTGATGGCACAAGGCTCGTTTCGGCCCTTGACCATGAAATCTGGCGACCATTTTTCCTTCTTGACCGCCTTGGGCAACTCCGGTGCTCCATCGAGGTGCTTCGAGGATGCGTGAGATGGTCGGATCTCGCACCACGGACCGTCCGTCTCGATCTGTAGTCTGTCAAGAGGCACCTCCTTCATGACCGCCAGATTCTCCTCTGTCTTGAGACTACACCCGTTGATACCAATGTCGAGTCCAAGATCAACGAGCCGTTTCATCTCATCCATTTCACCGGTGAAACTGTGCACCAAACCGCGCTTGGGCAATTCAGGCAGTCGAGCCTTCAGTAGCCTCTCAAAGTCTTCTGCGGCGGCGCGAGAATGGAGGAAAAGCGGCAGCTGTAACTCCACTGCGAGATCGAGCTGGCGCTCAAAATACTTTATCTGCACATCCTTCGGACACAGTTGTAGTCTGTCGTAGTCCAGCCCAAATTCTCCGAACGCAGTGGTGTATCCAGCTTCTTGTGACTCCTTTGCCAGCTTCCTCAATGCCGCGAATAGCGCTCCTGGTCCGTCGGGATATGACTCGAATGTATTGGCTGAACAGGGATGTACGCCAACCGTCGCATAGCAGAGACCAGCTGTCGCTGGAGTCAGTCAATGTCCACGATGTTCGAAGCGTCAGACTCACGGTAGTCTCTTGCCAGTTGAACCGCCTTTTCCGACTCGACCAGATCCGACCCGGTAACCATCAGCTTCCTGCATCCCGCAGTCATGGCTCTTTGTATCACTTGTTTCAGGTCATCATCATGTGCCTGTTTGCCGTAATGCTCTCCTCTGAAGATTGGATCGCTAAGATTGATGCCAATCTATTACATGGTCAGCAACTATCCCTGAGCCGTCAAGAGCGTTGGCAAAGCGAACCAACATCGGCATATCTCAAGATCTTATTCTCTTCAGTGGTTCCAGCATCTGCTGCGTTCAAGCCTGCGGTTAGAGGATCCATACCGTTAGGCGTAGAGTCTGCTGGAGATGCCATTCTGGTGGATAGATTTGTGAATGGGCGAGAAGTGACTGGCCTCGGACGAAGTAATGCAGATGTCAGATAACGTCGAGTATACATGTATATTGTCGTTGTAGTTGACGATGACGATCGAGATGGGAATGCTGAGCTTCATTCAATGACGTGGGGGACTTTCAAAGTTTCCTTGTCGAGTCTCCGACAGATTCGGGTTGCATCTGGACAAACTACTCATCCATAAGTTTAATCGTTATCAAGCTATGAAAGCGCCCACTAGAACCAAGTCTCGGTCTAAAGATGACGAGTCTGGAAGGAAAGAAAGAAAGAAAGAAAGAGTTCATCGCTTTCTACCACAATATCCGCATCCATGTTCGTAAAGCCCTCTCAAGAACCTGGCACTGCACGCTCTTTCTTTCCAAGTGCATGGCTATGGTATGTCGCTTCGTTCGAATGAGTCATCTTCGAAGCTTCGTTATCGACACCGCAGCTGGTTTTCAGAGTTCATCTTTAAGGTAGATGTATATGACAAACAGTGGAGATGCATCAATGCAGCCAAGTCACAGCGTCGTTGCTGCCTAACGACTCTTGGACACCGAACTACTGAAGTGTGCGCATCCGCCCAGGCATCCATTGCTGCCTGCTGCAACTGACTCATAGAAGGAGCGGCAAACCGACAGCGCTAAGTGATTGGAGTGTGAGTATCAATGGATAACAATTCTTGAAAGTCTATAAGTACACATGCCTTTCTTCCGATTCATCCTCATTGAACACATTTCCAGCCTGATCTGTCTGTACTCAGCCCACTCTCCTTCGATTCCTATACCCCCCATGAAACCAACGTTCGAATCCGAGATTCAAGTAGAATATGTCTGATTTATATGGTCCCGGCGGATCGGACGATGATGAAATCGACTACTCCGACCGCGACTTGTCGTACGGTGAAACGGTACAAGTCGCCGTAGCCGGATGTGATCTCAAGAAGCAGGATGAGATTGCCACTGGCAGCATGCAGACGATACTCAAACACCTGGATCATCGTTGGACAGAGAGGGGTCATCGCTACTACGCAGAAACCAAGGATGAAGACCTCCCTGAACAAGTCAATTGGTGGGAGAAGTACGCTTTGTGCTTGACACGAGAGTTCAATTCCAAGAATGACAAAGTGGAGTCAACATTTCTGCGGGTCAATTCTGAGCATCTTACAAAGATCCTCCGCGAGACTGTCGTAACATATCCGGGTCTGGCTCTCCAGACCAAGAGCATTTCGATTCGCGAACCATACCATGTTCTGTTCCACTATCGCAAAGAGCTTGCAGAAAAACTCACCGACATCGAAGATGGCACAGAAGCGCACGAACATCTACAGCTACTAGTCGACTTCATCAACGAGCAATTCGAAGACACAATCAGGACATACGACAACTTACTTCCTGAGGGCAAGCTCTCTTTTGACTTGCTATGGACGATTTATCGTCCTGGCTGTACAGTCTACAGCAGGATTCGAGGTGCGCTGAGGGCATTCAGTCTTCACTCGTCCCACTATGGAGAAGATATGTGCGGGCGCTATCTTCTTCTGACTGTTGAATTTGTGGATTTTGATGGTGAAGACTTTGGCATTTGTCGAGATCAGTTGAAGACACGGGCGTTTGATGGTGCTGCCTCAATATCTGGATTAGTATCGCATCCTCTTTCATTCAATAACGATGCGGCCTCCATTCGAGAACGACTCATTGAACGAGGACGGCGCTTCGAGACCTATGCCGGGATGCACTTTGCACAATACAAAGGCGTTGCATTCGAGAAGATAGATCGGATCAAGGATGAAGGACTGAAGCGTGTCAACATCGATGGTCGTGTTGTCGTCGATACCGCGACGTACCACAGGATCAACGGCAACGAGGAGTTCGGGGTTGATGAGCCATTCCCAAGGACAGCCAATCAGCAACGCCGTGAAGAGGAAGAAGAGGAAGAACTGGATGATGGTCGGACAGAAGGTGCGACCTTCCAGCCGTTGACGGACGAACAACGACTCCTTTGCTCTTCTATCGTTCGAGGCTTCTCATTCGCAGAGAAACTGTGGCTTGAATTCTCAGTTGACCAGCTCTCTCCAATACAATGGAACGAGAAGTGCTTCGACCAGCTTGTATTGCCAAAGACACAGAAGCATCTTGTGCAAGCACTCGTGTCGGAGCATACTCAATCATCGGAGAATGCATTTGACGACGTTATCAAAGGCAAAGGACGCGGACTGATCTTTGTGCTCCACGGTCCTCCTGGCGTCGGCAAAACGTTGACGGCAGAATGTGTAGCAGAATATAGCCGACGTCCTCTATACATTGTCAGCTCGGGAGATCTTGGGACTGCTTCTGAGACCCTCAACGAGAAGCTGGAGGAGATTCTGGATCTGGCAAGCACATGGAAGGCAGTCCTGCTCATAGACGAAGCTGATGTCTTCCTCGAGCGTCGCAGTCTCCACGACATGGAGCGTAACGCTCTCGTTAGCATTTTCTTGAGGGTGCTGGAGTACTATCAGGGTATGTTATTCTTAACCAGCAACCGAGTCGATACGTTCGACGACGCTTTCAAGTCCCGCATCCATGTCCCACTCAAATACTTAGATCTCCCTTTCGCAAGTCGCGTCCAGATCTGGCGCAATTTCCTCACTAAGATCCATGGCGGCACGGATTTGTTGGAATGGGACTTTGAGCAGCTTGCAGAACACCCTCTCAATGGCCGACAGATCAAGAACATTGTTCGTACTGCGCAAAGCTTGGCCATATTTAACCAGAAGACGCTCGATTTGCAGGCTCTGAAGGATGTCATCGGTATTCAGAACGACTTTGAACACGAATTGGCTTTGAGCGGTAGAACAAATGGCATGAATGGGAAGGCGTGAGATTTACTGTAGCACTACAGTACCCTGAGTACATTACAGTACCATGAGTAGCACTATAATGGAATAGTTTGAGTAGCACTATACTACCATGAGAGTACCTTTCTGGGTTTGTTCTCGGGAAGTAAATAATGTCAAATAGAAATCAGGAGGTGAAGTCAATGGAGGCTCCGAAGCGGTCCAAGCTCATCAAGCGGAGATCGGCGTTTCCGTGTGTGAGGCTCCGTCGTCCGTCTCCGCTGGGTGGACCTCATGGCAACAACCTTCGTGTTTCTCCAAGGTTATCCCATGAAACATCCATGATCAACTACCTACTTATCACAATTATACTCGTTTAAGATCTCGAATCACAGAGATCCATCTGCTCTACACAATACATAGTCCCGAGTGGAGGCATAGAATTCACCTCCACGACTCAGACGCCTGCAGCTGAGGCGTGACCTCCCGGCAGCATGAGTGTCATTCTTTGTACTGGTGAGTATCGAAGATCAGGAACGAGATTGAGCTTCATTGACACCTGGATAGCTGGATATGATCATACTATAAGGTGAGATTTATATTTCTCCAAAATTCACGGGTACATGCGACATGCTTTACACGACGGCAAGCGTCATGTGACTTGGACGGCTCCTCGTCTATTCTGATTGAGAAAGACGGACATTATCAGATCGAGCTGTACGTGCAGGAGGTCGCGCTCTATTACTGGTCCAGCAGCGAACAACATCACCGATCGGATGAAACACCCCTATCAAGCATTGCTAACAATTGAACCAAGATTTTGGGAAGCTTTATCAGGAATCTGCAGTCGCACAATACCACACCCGGACTCCCAGGTCAACCGATTATGTATATCGCCGGATAAACGATTTCTTGCCGCAGCTGGCCATCACACAGTCAAATTATACGACATCAAATCCACAAATCCAGCAGCGGTCCTCACATTTGAAGGTCACACGAGCAACATCACTGGTGTTGCCTTCCACTGCGAAGGTAAATGGATGGTCACCAGTTCGGAAGACGGCACAGTCAAAATCTGGGATACGAGGACAGGTCACGTGCAACGAAACTACAGCCACGGCGTACCGGTGAACGATGTCGTGATTCACCCGAATCAAGGCGAGCTGATCAGCTGCGACCGTGGCGGCAACGTACGGATCTGGGACCTTGGCGAGAACAAATGCTCACATCAGTTGATCCCTGAAGAAGACAAATCCGTCGCCTCCGTGACTGTGGCATCCGACGGCTCCCTTCTCTGCGCAGCAGTAAGCAATAGCGTACACGGCGCCGTCTACGTCTGGCGCATGATCACAACCAAAGACGTCACGACACTCGTGCCCGTGACCAAATTCCGCGCCCACAACACCTACATCACCCGAGTGCTGCTCTCTCCCGACGTGCGCCACCTCGCCACTTGTTCCGCCGACCACACCGCGCGCATCTGGACCGTCGACCTCTCGAACCCATCCGGCATAAATGGCGATCAGGACCAAGCGAATGGTATGATTGAGAACCAGCCCTTCCATATGGAGCAGGAACTCGATGGCCATCAGCGGTGGGTGTGGGACTGTGCCTTCAGTGCCGACAGCGCGTATCTCGTCACGGCGTGTAGTGATCACTACGCCAGGCTCTGGGAGCTGGCTTCCAAGTCTGTTATCAGGCAATACAATGGCCACCATAGAGGGGCGGTCTGTGTTGCACTGAACGACTATTCCGAGACAAGATGAGGGATTGATGAAAAAGGATGGACTATTGTTAAAAGATCGAGGATCTCATGCTGCGACGATAACTTGCTGCAGTGATAAAATGCGAGAGTAACCAGATAGTCCCTGGCGTCGCACACTGCTCATACGGACGGAGGCAGGACGACATGAAAGAGATTGAAATCGATCGCATTGGGCCGAGCAGAAGGATGACCGAGCCATGCAATTGGAGCGACAAACGTATGACCATATGCACGCAGATGGGATCAAGATCAGTCCCATCGTCACATACAGTCGACGTGTCATTGAGCAGAGGACGAGGTGCCGGGATTACGAGAGTAACGATCGATTGATAGCCATCGATTCTGCAAGAAGTCGCAACGGATAGGCCGCGATCGTGCGTAGCCACTAGGGAAAAATTTCTTCATCTCAGTAATCTCAGGTTCATCGATACCCCAAATACGTACAACTCAGGTCTACGGACATGCTTCTCAGGAATGTATCTCTCTCATCACCTACCCACTTACTCCGTCACACGTTCCTGCTTTCCGGGATCCCCATCACCCTCAATGAGCGTCTGCTTGATCGTCCTGGCCCTCCGTCTCGCATCCACATACATCATGAACTCGGTGTACGTGCGCGGCAAGACCTGCACACTGCGATCGACCGTAAACGTGTAATTAAACTGGCCCGTCGGCTTGACCTCTCCATGCTCAATGTTCCTGACCTTGGTATCAACGCGTATCTGCACGCGCGTCAGATTGTCCTTGGTCACATGCTCGCTATCCGACACCGGGTCGTCGCTCCCGCCCGCCACGACAGGCGGGTCCGTGTACACCACATGCGCGGTAAGGTACAGCACCGAGCCCACGGGGACCGGGTTCTGAAACGTCGACGGATCGAGAGACACGAAGACGGGTCGGGTGTGCGCGAACGACGCGGCGCAGCAGAACGCCAGCTCGAACGTCTGTTTCAGCAGAAAGCCGCCGAAGATCATGAAGTGGTGCCGGTTGCGATATTGCGGCTGCATGATGGCGGCGGTGGCGATTTTCGTCGCGTCCATGAATTGTACGTTGTCCGGCTTGCGCAGCGGGTCGTTGGGGTCGTGGTATTGCAGTTGGCGCTGCCACATGGCGTGGATCAGGTCCGATTCTTCGTCGTTGGGGGTCTCTTTCACGAGAGACCGCCCGAGGATGTCCTTGCGGTGTTGGCTGTTCTTCTCGCCTTCGGCATAGAGGCGCTTTTCTTCGGCGGTTTCGGCGATGATGGGGGGAATCTTGCATGGTCTGTGGAGAGTTAGTGATGAGGTTGTGAATGAATATTGAGGGAGAAAGAAGCTACTTTTTGGTGTTGGTGTCCAGCGAAACCATGGTGAATTGGCAGGTGATGAGGACGTCTTCCTCTTTGGCTTGCTCGCCAGGCTTCGGCGCCTTTGCGACCTGCACTGATACTTCCATGCTGCTTCGTCCTGTCGCGTACGTGACCATACCGCTATACTCGAGATCGCAGATTTCCGTCAGAGGGTGGTTGACTTTGATACGATCGCAAGCAGCTGTGACAGTCGTCACGGTATCACCGGTATGCTTGTACGCAATCACTCCAGAAAGAGCATCCAGATCCATGAAGATTGTACCGAAACGTACATGTCCGGAAGAGTTGAGGTATGTGTCAGTAGCCACTTGTCTTGGCCCAGAGGAAGCACCTATTGCTGAGTCAATCAGCTGTTAGTCACCGAAGATTGACGGACCTGCATACCACTTTGTGGAAACTGTCAGACATTCTTTTCGGAGTCAGGTCCCTGTCCAACGCAGGACCTGAAGGCTTCGTTGGGTCGTGACCATCTTTCTGTTGCCTTTCGAAAGCTTCTATCCACGGCGTCTGGACACGGTTCTCTGTCAATGCTCGAAATACGCCATCCGTTCTTTGCAATCGTGTTGACGAGAATGGTCTCGAGAGGGTGATGCAGCGGGGTTGTGAAGCAAGCTTGGTCACTGATCGCGTGAGAGAATGCCACCTCGGGACCCGGATCGCCATATCTAGTTTGCTATGATACCAAGCAGGACCTATTTGGAATGTTCAATCTGTTAAATTTAATGACAAAGTGTCTATGTACGGTGTCGGTATACGTCGGGGTGACGATAGATGTCGGGGGATCGCGGGGAGTTGAAGCTCAAGTTCTGGGGTCTGTTTGCATGTGAAAGAAACTCTCCACCGTTGAGTCACACACTGCATAAAAGTGGTACTACCCTGTCAATTCTTCCTCAAATATACCAATGCCTGCACTGAAGCCCTTTCGGGCTGGCTTGAGCCAAGTCAAAGCTTCAGCCAGAGGATATGCCAGCTCACCAGCTACTGCGACACGACCCGCGACATCACCTTTCGCGCCTCGACATCTTCTCTCGATAGCGGATCTCTCACCTGCGGAGCTGACCACCTTGGTCCGCAATGGCGTATCCCATAAGACAGCGATCAAGTCTGGTCACATGCCAGCGTCTCTGCAAAACAAGCTTGTCGGTCAAACGGTAGCCTTGACCTTTAGCAAGCTTTCGACCAGAACCAGGGTTAGCAGCGAGGCCGCCGTAGCCCGACTAGGAGGTCATGCAATGTTCTTGGGGAAGAACGACATCCAGCTTGGCGTGAACGAATCGCTATACGACACCTCGGTGGTGATCAGCAGTATGGTCTCTGCTATCTTTGCACGAGTGGATCGTCACATCGATGTCGCGACTCTGGCCAAGCACAGTTCGGTGCCGGTGATCAACTGCTTGTGTGATGAGTACCACCCGCTTCAGATCATTGCCGACTTTATCACCATTCACGAGGCCTTCCCCACAGCGCAGACGAGCAAGACAAATACATTGGGACTTGAAGGAATGAAGATCGCTTGGGTTGGCGATGCGAACAATGTACTCTACGATTTGGCGATCGGAGCACAGAAGCTTGGAGTGGATATTGCTGTTGCGACGCCAAAGGGCTATGAAGTCCCAGCCAAGATGAAGGAGATTATTCTGGCGCAGACAAATGGCGTCGAGAAGCCTGGCTCGTTCTCCGAGACTACGATACCGGAGGAGGCAATCAAGGGAGCAGACATCATCGTGACCGACACTTGGGTGTCCATGGGTCAAGAGGCCGAGAAGCAGACCAAGATGAAGGCTTTTGAAGGATTCCAGATCACGAAGAGCTTGGTTGATAGGGGTGGAGCGAAGGACGGCTGGAAGTTCATGCACTGCCTACCACGTCATCCGGAGGAGGTCGCTGATGAGATCTTCTACAGTCCGAAGAGTCTTGTGTTTCAAGAGGCCGAGAACCGACTTTGGTCTGCCATCGCTGCGCTCGAGGCTTTCGTTGTCAACAAGGGAAGGATTTCATGAAGCAGTAATGCATAATATGACGCCACGCTCAATTCTGACATATTGCAACGAGCCACGCCCTTATATAACGACACATGACTATCATACAAAAGACTTTTGTGAGTCCGCATCTAACCAGGAGGAAGAGTGCTAGCATCAACAACATCCTCAGCCTCCTTGGCGTCGTTCTCGGTGGCCTCATCAAGCGGTGTTCGTGGCAAAGCCATCAGACCTAGAAGACGTCAGTAGATATCAAGATAGATACGCTCAGTGTACATACCAGTTCGCGCAGATTCCAAGATACCGAACGGCGCAATCAATTTCATGAAACTATCAATCCTGGTTGGCTTTGCCGAGAGCTCGACAATGCAGTTGTTTGTGCTGATGTCGAGGACCTTTCCACCGAACTGGTGAGTCAAGTATGTGAGTGACTTCAAATGCTCGTGCTTCTGTCTCATGGCCTGACTTGGCGCCATCGAGCTTGGGTGGAACTCGTTGCGAAGAGCTTCTCGCTGTGCTTGTGCGTGAGACTGCATCTCCTCGGGCGAGAGGTCCTCGAAGCCAGGCTCGCTGCCACTTAGCTCACGATGGTGGGCAAGCAGTTCCTCGAAGTATTCTGGACCGAGAATGCTGACCTTGGCCAGGAGCAATTCGCGCTGGACAAGGGGCGCCTGGGTGTAGTCCAGAACAGCCCAGACAGGTACCAAGTCCTCCAATTGACGGCGCGCTTGTTCTACGACACCGTCTTGACCTTGCAGGACAATGGTCATCCTACTCAGATCTTCTACCTCGGTACTGCAGACGACCAAACTGTCAATGTTGAAACCTCTTGCGGCCAGAATTCCAGACACACGCGACAGTACACCAGGTTCGTTCTGGACCAGGCAGTTGAGGACATGGCGCTTCGGTGGAGCGGTGGAAGGGAGGGGAGTCTCGTAGAGAATGCTAGAGACGGCGGCGGCAGGGGAGACAGCCGATGTGGTTGCAGCTGCTGGTAGGGGAGAAATGCGCCTGTGGAGGGCCTTGTACGCGATGGCGGACGTCGACGAAGATTGGTTATTCCGCGAAGATTGATGAATTGATCGGATAGAGACGGGTCCTCGTTGTGGTGATCTCGCGAGCAATCGCTCGCAGGACCAGGCGGTCCATAATCTTTTTGAAGCCATACTGTGACTGTGTGACGTGAAGCATGGAACTTTTTGAACGCGAGCAGTTCTGTAACTTATCAGGTGCAGCTCCGAGATCGACGCCAAGACACTGACTTTCCTGGCGGCAGAGCCCGCAGCGTGGGGAAGAGCCGAAGACTCTCTCGGAACTGAACCGTAAGGTATCCCGAAATTCCTACTCATCACTCTTGAGCTCGAACTTGAGTCCTTTGATTTTCTCAGACCATTGATCGACGCGACTTCTGGTCGTCTTATTCTGATCACAATCGGCGCGTAGATTCGAAACCAGTAACAATGTCGGAAGAACCTCGAAAGCGATCGCGCTTCGACCAAGAAGAGACCCGCGATCCTCGTCGCTCACGTTTCGACCGCAGGTCTAGATCTCCTGACAACCGCGAGTCCGAGCCCGTCAGCAAGAGTGTCGAGAGTCCGTCGAATGGCGACAAAAAGTCCCCAGCTCCGAACAACCCTGCCGCTGCCAGCGCGGCTGCTGCAGCCGCTGCTCGCATCAACGCGGCGATCCAAGCCAAAAAGGCTGCTCTACCAGCTGATGTTGGTCCTGTTCGAGCTGTAAGTCGTCTACCGCACATCGTCTTTGTCATACTGACACCTCACAGACTCAAAGCCCTAGTGCCCCTGCCCCGGGTAGATCGCCGTCTGTGAAAGAAAATGGAAATGACATCTACCAACAAGATGGTGACTACATAAAAGACATTGAAGTCAACGACCTTCGTAATCGTTATACTCTGACCAAAGGGTCAACTCAAAAGATGGTAAATATCACTCGTCACTCACTGATACTCTTAGTAGATCAGCTCTTTTCTTTTGCCTGTAAACTTCTTTCCTCAAGGTTGTTCTTTTTCATGTCAACGTTTGAGGAAAGATTTACTGCTCACCTTATCACGGAGACAGCTTAGCTACTATTATCCGTTTGCAAGAGCTAACGAGACTTGTGACAACAGATCAAAGACAAGACAGGCGCCGGTACGCATTCCATCCAAACGATTCTCACTTTTAGGCAACTACTTATCCTTTCAAAGATGTCACAACTCGTGGAGCTTACTACCCGGATAAGTCCATGGCGACAGCAGCTGTAAGTGAAGACTGGGTTGGAGACGAGAGCACGGCTGACAGATTCAGAATCCTCCCCTTTACCTCCATATTACTAGTACGAGCAAGGAAGGACTGGAAGCAGCAGTGGCCGAGATCGACGAGATGATGAAGCAGGATCTTCCAAATTTGATTGACGAGCGCAGGTTCCGACGCAGGGAGCCGGAGAAAGTGGAGCGTGACGAGTTTGGTCGTGTAAGTCGACAAAAGTCGTGGAAAAATAGTTTTGCTGATAACATACAGCGCAAATGGCCAGAAGAGAAGATCGACATCGACATCGAACCAATGAATGGATTCAACTTGCGCGCTCAAGTTGTTGGTCAAGGAGGATCGTACGTCAAGCACATTCAGCAAGAGACTCGCTGCAGGGTCCAGATCAAGGGAAGGGGCTCTGGCTTCCTCGAAAGGGATACCGGCGCTGAACTAGACGTTCCAATGTACCTTCACGTCGCGGGTCCAGACGCAGCAGACGTGACACGCGCTAAGGAGCTCTGTGAAGATCTGCTCGGAAACGTCAAACAGCAATACCAACAGTTCAAGGAGCGTGCCAGAGAAGGAGGAGGGTTTGGAGATCGTCGTGGCGGCCACCGCGATGGGGGTGGTTATGGCGGTGATCGAGGCGACCGCAACCGCGACCGCAGCGACTCTTACGGTGGCGGCTACGGAGGCCATGGCGGTCACAACAGCTACAGCGGTGCAGGCTCGCCTCAGAATCCACAAGCCGGAGCAGGAGCAATGTCGCCCGCCGCTGGTGCTGCAGGAACACAACAAGATTGGATGGCGCAAATGGCCCAGATGTCGCAGTACATCACGACGACTCTCGCCGCGGGTGGAGATCCGTATGCAGCTTATGGCGGTTACGAAACATTCATGACATACTACGGCCCTTATCTGCAGTACTACCAAGCGGCGCAGCAGGGTGTGCAGGGCACGCCAACGCCTGGAGCTGGGAATGGCTACCAAGCTCAGTCTGAGGCTCCTCCACCGCCCCCACCTTCGGACGACCAGCCACCACCTCCTCCGCCTCCTGGAGCAGATTCTGGATACAACAACGTGCCACCTCCTCCGGGGATGTAGGCAAATCTGCCCCCTCCATTCGATCCCGTATGCAGCAACCGACTCACAACATGGCGCAGTCTCACAATTCTTCCACAAGTCGAGCAAAAGTGATTTGGAATGTACAGTAGATGCAATGAGTACTAATACATTTGAGCAATTATTACAAGGAATACTTTCTCTATGATAGCTGAACGAAAACGGCATTGCTTGGCGGGGACTCCTGTCCTTGGGTATCTCACACTACTCAACCTCTAGACCCATTACTTGAGCCCAATCGTGAACTGTTAGCCGACCCATTGTTACTCGACGAGCCAATCTTGACTCCTAACGAGACAAAGGCAATAATGCTCGCGGCCACGACCACCTCTCCTTCCATGCCACCAACATCACCATGCCAGTTCAGTTTCCCGCCTTTTCCCATCTTGCCCAAGAAGACGGCGAGTACCTCGTTCGTTTTCGAATCAACCAGTTTCCAATCGGAAGTGCTAAAGTTCCAAGAAGCCAGCTCCTGGAAAACGGGCATTAGGACAAGTTCTGATCAGATGGGAAAAAAAAAGGGAAAGGCGACTGGGGGACCAACCTCGTCATGTGTGCGCTTCCATACGACTCTTCTACTCTCCATGCCGTTCGGCAGATCAAAAGCGAAGCCTTTCCCCTTGGACTGCGCCGCGCAAGGAAGCCAATTCAGGCCGTCAGAGCCCATCGTCGGGTTCTGAAACCCCCACGCCTTCTGCGGCTCGTCAGGGTGGAAGCAGACGTCCATACCATCGCGGCCCAGTCTCGTGAGCGCCAGCGCCGGCGCGTGCAGATCGTCGCCAGGGTACGCCCTGATGCTGGTGTTCGATCTGCTGCCGTACGCTTGCGGCGAGAGCGTGAAGGCCACGTCGCGGGTGGATGCGTCGACGGCTTGGATCAGGGTTCCGGACGCGCTGATGTCGTGGCTCTTGTATGAGGCGGCGTGGGTCCGGAGCCAGGACACGGGCTTTGGTTGGTGGTTCGCGAAGGCGAGGGATGTGCTGCTCATCGAGGTGCGCCGCGAGTGGGTCGACGAGTCGGTTGTTGTGTCGTGGATCGCGAAGCGGGCGTGCTTTTCTGGCAATGTCGTCGTGACTACTGTGGTGACTACCATTTTGAGTGATGTGTGACGGTGGGAATGCGGAAGTGAGCAGGAACGGAAATTGAGAGACGAATGAGCAGTGGTGCAAAAGTAGAAAGTAGAGAGAGAGGACGACCCACTTCGCATCGAGTAAGCTACCTCACCATACTTTATCTACAATTAATCGCCGTAGTCGCGCGCCATGCCACGTGTGGATTGAGAAGCTATAGTGCGGATAGAATGGATGTGTTCTACCGACCGTTGCCAAATAGGATCAATTGTCGCGTCGTAGACGTAACTTTGCAACGAAGATGGCCCAAAGAATGTATGTGCGCCCTAGTAGATATGGACTGTGCGTTTGACCGTTCGGCGCAATAGTTGATAACTTTGAATTTTACCTGCGGCACGTTCCAAGCACTTGGTTATCGGTCCGATTAAACAGTGGCATGCCGCTCATTCCGGCAATAATCATGATGAAAAATGAAGAACGGTTGGAGAAGTTTTGTAGGCATGATCCTGGTGGCTTGAGTTGTTATACAGAAAATGCGGGAGTTGAACTGTCGCTGAGCTCTGCCGACTGCCGGACCCTGATGCAGATCAGATCACGGTCTCTGGCGCACTCCACATTAAAAATGCTAGTCAGGGGCTTAGGTTTGGAGGTAGCATCGTCGATGGTTGGACTACCTGTTGTGATTTACTTGACACATTGACAGCCATCAGCGTTCAATGAGCCTTCAGCTCCTTCACTCGTGCTAAAGCAGCCTCGGTCGCCTTGTCCATATCTTCTTTTGGCAACCCGAGAACTTCATTGTCGAGCGGCTTCGCCGTTTCCAGGTTTCCGCTTCCATCATTGTACAGCATGCGTGCGTACAATAACTTACCGAAGCCCATTCTGTCTCCAGATTGCAACTGCTTCATGCCTGCTGCATATCTTTCATTAGAGGGTTCGTGTGTGACGTTCCAGTCCTCTGGTTTGGTGTTTGTGACACGCATAGCCGATTCCAGCATATCTTTCTGGCAAGTGAAGAACGAGGCTCCGTAAACAGAGCTGTTTCTATACTCGTCGAGGCAAGGGCCGTTGTCACTTTTGATTGGAAGGCTCAGGAGTTTGCTCACCATCCTTCCGACCTGAGGCCAGGTGCTGGTATGAATCATGGTGGTTCCTTCATCGTAGAGCGTGGCCTTCTTGTTGTCGAGATCAATCCCATACGCAATTGGTATTGCGAGGCTCCATTCGTACCAGAAGCCGCAGGCAACGGAGACAAAGGAGATGTTTCCTTTGGCCTTGATGTACTCTCTGATCTTGAGCTGTGGTGGACCAAGGAACACATCTCTCCCTGCAGATCCATCGCCTCTCGAGACATCGAAGCCCCACTCGTTCGGAATGATCCATGGTACATTGGCTGCAGATGCGGCATCGATGATTTTGTAGGAAGTTTCCGGCGGGGTCGTTGCCGAAAGAGTGACAATAAGAATGTCCATTCCTTCTAGAGCCGATGTCAGAGACTCGTGGCTAGCATAGTCGACGCGCTTCACAGTGACGCCTTCGGGCATCTTGTTGGTGCTGTCGTGACGGGACACGGCGAAGAGGTTGTGCTTGCCGTCGGCCATGAGGGATTGAACCATGTACTTCCCGCTGTTTCCAGCGGCCTATGTGCGATGTGAGACGACGTGCTTGGATGCTTCGTATAGATGAAGACATGACTTACGCCGATAATGGCAACATTCTTGATGTAGTTGCTGTCGGACATTATGACGGAGCGATGGATGTGCGTGGGAGTGATATCGGGGTGAGCGGGTGAGAGGATGTACAGTCTGCTGACTTATGGACCGAACTGATACCTTTGGAGTGATTGGTATGCACTATGCAGTGATCTATCATTCATACCAGACCTTCCCTATTTATACTCTGATTGCAACGGTGATAACCTGTTCTTTTATGTCCGGTCTGCCAATGTTCGGGTGGGTTGAGGTTGAGGTGATACAGAACATCGGCGCGTCTCTACGCCGACGGACGAAATCTCGAGTCCTGCTGACGATTTTAACTTGCCGAGGATGTCAGAACACATTATGAGACGTAGGGGCCAGGACTGCCCGGTAATGATATAGAGGTAGGGCACCATCGGAGACACGGTAAAGAAACAGCCGACTTGGTAAACGCGCCCAAATCCGGCTAGCGCCTCTTCTCCGCGTTCAGCTCCTTCGTCTTGCGGAAGTTGCGGATATGGAGCGAGCAAATGCGGAGTCAAGGCAGGCACAACTGAACTCTGTGGTAACCCTCAAGTGTGGTGCTTCTTTTTCTTCATCTTCTTTTATCTTTACCTTGTCCAGAAAGACCTAACGTTCGTTAGTAGTATCGATTGCACTCAATTTCATTCCGGCAACATTGTGTCTACACAAGGTACCTGTTTCCGAACACGATGGATGGTTTCAGGCAGATCTTCGACAGATCGCCGACGTCATTATGAGAAGTACGGGATGTCCATTTATGTACATGTTCACGGTGGGCACAAGGTAACTATTCTCTTTTTCTCTAACACAAACACACACATACACACACCATTATGAGTCTGAACCACGTCTACGCAGTCGCGGTGACTGATCCACAAGATGTCGGCTCTGCTGCCAAATGGGCCATCTCCGTCCAGCCCAAGAAGACGAAGCGACTGTTCCGCCACGACCATTCCGACACTGTCAGTTTCGAGGCTCACGTGGGGACACTATCTCGAAGGAAGACACATGAGCCAGGCAACGAGAGACTGCTCGTCAAGATGATCATCGGCGAGAACGAAGTGCCCAAGATAGCAGAGTCCGTCGGCAAGGTTCTCAATTCAGCACCAGAGGCGACTTCTCAGGAACTTTGGCTCAAGGACGCAGTTACCCGCTTGCAGAGGGATAATCTCGTCAATCACTTCGACGTCAATGCCTTTGTAGAAGTCGCAGAAGAGACCCTCCGATCACAACAGGCTCATCCCGAAGCGGTCGCCATTGAGGTCGATTATCTGTCTGAACTCAAACGAACGAACAGTGTGGAGGAAATGCACGAGAGTCGAGAGAAGGCTCTGAAGGATAAGAAGTCGTTTGGCGGCTTTTGGATCTCGCGGCCGGAGCCACCGCCTCAGAAGGTCAGGCGGGTCAATCCTTGGGAAAGGCAGGATGATGCATATGGTGGGCTGATGTAAAGGCTACATTAATCAAGTTGAATCTATGTTCCCATCTTTGATACAGTAATTCGAGCTTGCCTGTCGCTTCACTAATCACTATAAACCTATAAGTGATGGAATTGCTGGTAAGAAATGACGAGCGGTCGAGGTCGCCTAATCGAGATTTCAGTTTTAAACCCAGATTGTGTTCTTGCCTATCTTGTCTGTTACAATTCACTCGTTGTAAGAAAGACATCGCATAATGTCTCGCCATGCCTCGATCTCAGAGTGGTATTCAATCGATGACCAAGGATTACGACCTTCTCATCGACGAGCGCTGCTTCACATTCCGGAAGCATACCGCAAAGATGTAGCCAGCCCACTGATCATCGCGATGCATGGCAAAGACCAACCAGCCGCCGAGTTCGAGGAGCACACCCAGCTCTCTAACCCCGAAGTCAACAATGAAGCAATAGTCGCATACCCAGAAGGCATCAATGTAGGTCATCACCTGATACACGTTATCAGTTCACAGCTAACCTGAGCAGCACCAATGGACAGGCGACCCCTCATCACCTCCGCGCGCCGAAGTCGACGACATCGCATTCATCAACACACTAATCACGCACCTGCAGAACTCGTACAACGTTGACAAACACCGCATCTATGCTCTCGGCTTCTCCAACGGCGGCGGCCTGACCGATCTCCTCGCCGGCGACCACCGCGCCTCGTCCCGCATCGCCGCCTTCGCAATCTCCTCCGGCGCCTTCTACACAGACAGCGCACTAAGGGAACCTCTGTTCGAGCACTGCAACCCCGGACGACTGCCGATCGCCTTGATGGAATTCCACGGCGATAGCGATCCAGTAATACACTACGACGGCAAGACGACGCCGGACGGTGTCACGTTCAGCCTGCCTGACTTTTTCGATATCTGGGTTCATCGGAATGAGATTCAGACACGGTGTGAGCAGACAGAGCTGTATGCGGGAAAGGTGACTAGATATGCGTGGTCGGCAGGCGGCAAGGAGGTGCTTGTGCATTATCTCGTGCGCGGCTTTGGCCACGGATGGCCTACGACGAGGCCGCTGAACAACGATGAGCAGAGGCATGGGCCGACTGTGTTCAATGCTACGCCCGTCATCCTTGAATGGTTCAAGCAGTTCAGTTTACCATAGTCTATCTGCAATGTGGCTTGCGGATGCGGAGTTGTGGTCTGCCTATCATCGTTTCAGGTCCCTGGTTCGTTTGGAATGTCCTGGAGCTCGTCGTGGGAGCAATGTCGGTAGGACGTTCTCGACCATGCGATCAATACGAAGCAAGGACATTGCGTCGGGAAAACTCCTAACATAGTAAGTCTGCGCCAGTCAGGAGCGCTTCAATAGTTTGAACCATCACTGCCGTGGTATCGAGACCTCAACTTTTATCGCGACATATTTTTCGGCGATAAACTGCGATGCAGCAGGATCACATGCCTTCTTCAGTCTTGAAGCAATGCACTCGTGAATTCGCGATTACTGATCATAATGGTAGGATAATGTAATAATATGAAGAGCACGGTCGATGGGACCGACGCCGCATCCGTCGGAGTTGGGTACAGATCCTCAAACAAATGGAAAGTCAGGCCTGGCCAAACCTTGGCGCGGACGGGCAACTGCCGTCAGTCCCTGCGCCTCTATTCTAGGGCACAACGGTCTAGAACATTCAAAGCATGGAACACAGCCTGGGAGCCATATTATGCTGTGGTAAGGAAGCCAACTCCCTCAGATGATCGCTCCTTCCTGTTCTCTCTATTCTACAACAGATTTGGAAATCAATTGCCTGGATACTGTACATCCACATGGAAAGGTTGCTATCAGATCCAGCACGCTGCAGCTCGACAGCAACCTTGGGGAGACGTCGAGCTTTGTCCATCACACCTCACCATGGCTCAGGATCCTCCTTCTCCAATGCTGGCTTTGCTGCAATCAGTCGAAACTGGTGACCCAAACACTGATAGAGACTTGCGATTGCTCTGCGATGCCGACTGGTCGTCCACCTCACTTGGTCCAATGTCTTCATGGCCTCAGGACCTGTTGACTTTGGTCTATCTGGCAATGCTTTCTCCTCAACCACAACTTTTTCTTCTGGGTACTGAGCCCATCTTTGTATACAACACCGCTTACAGCCTTCTACTCCGCGATCATCATCCTGCCTATTTCGCACAGCCTGTATCGACCCTGGAACGTCTTCAACCACAAGCCGAGGCCATCGGTCAAGTGATGAAGGATGCTACTGAAAGTAGGCGACCTGCGAGGCAAACCGACAGGCTATTCTTCTTCGATAATGGTGACCTTCTGGAAGAGATTTTCTTATCAGCCACCATGGTTCTACTCCCACCACAGTTACAGGGCTACCAGGCAACCACAGACGACACGACCCCGACAGTGGTCGCAAAGCGAAGAAACGACTACCTCGCAACATTGAAGCGTTGTTGTAATGGTGTCAGCAATATATCTGGACTTCTACAAGCCGTTCTTCAAAGCTTCTCCTCCTCCGACGCCGACATTCCATGGTCAGTCGTGTATGAGGTTGACGATCAGCCGAAGAAGGACATATTGTCTGACAGTCCTCCACGCGACGAGAGCGATGTCGTGCTTCATCTGGCTGGAACTGTAGGGGACTTTGACTGCCTTGTACCAGAAGTTCTGGACCTTGAGACCAGGGACGGCAGATTGTCGCAGCGCATGCGTAAAGCAATCACTTCTCGCGAATTTACAAGAATCAGCGCCCATGAAGACGACATGGTTGCTGACTGGTGTCGGGCGTCAAGCAAGCGTGGCTATGGTGACATGTGCAAAGAGGTGGTCATCTTTCCAGCAAGTTGTACTGGCTTTCATAGCGTCAAAGCGCTCGTGATGGTCGGCATCGCACCTCGCAGACCCTTTGATGGGATGTACCAAGCATGGATTCGAGAGACGCAGCAGTACATCGCGGATCAAGCTTTCGCAATTGCATGCGTGGAAGCGAGAGAAGTAGAAAAACAGAAAGCACTCGATCATGCAAGAGAAGAAGCCGAGATCACTCAGAGAGAGCTTCGTCTCCAAAAGGAAGAGGCAAAGATAGCGCTTACGAAGTATGACAGTGTCTTGGCAATGGCCGAAACAGTAGAGTGGGTTTATCATTTGACAAAGTCGTTGCTTGTCCACTGCTTATAGATTGTAGTGTTGGCTTTTTCGACTATTTACCCTCAGGAGTGCTCATACAAGGCAACGTAAATAGTCACTGTTGTGTCCACGTCCTACAAGCTAATGGTCAACAGAATGCGTTTTTCGAACTCAGTGGATACCCAAAAGATCCGGCTCTGAACAAGCAACTCACTTTTCTGGACTGTATTTATGACGAAGATGTCGAGATGATCATGGAAAAGTGGAGCGGGCTTGTATCTGGAAAGGCTGTCACGTTTGAGATGAGATGGAAGAACGGTTCCCCAAATGGTCAATGGGTGCAAGCTGCCTGTGCGCCAGTTTTTGACAACACTGGCAATTTTGTCAGCATTTCTGGCTGCACGACAGATATTTCAGCGCAGAAACTTGCTCAGGAAAATGCTCTCAAGAAAGCCGAGGCTCTGGAACAGGTGAGAGTGAGTCAAGCAAGACTGCTACAATTCACAGACAACGCGCCTATAGGCATCGTGATACAAGGACCGTCCGGGGATGCTTTATACATCAACCACAGCTGGTTCAACATCACTGGTCATTCACAAGAACCATCTTCTGGGGTGGACGTACCATCAATCTGCTATGGTAATGATATCTCAACGTTCGTCACAAAACAGAACGAGGCGGTTGAGCAGAGAAAAGCTGTCGAATTCCGGGCTCGACTGAAGAAAGAATGGACCAACGTCGACGGCTCCTTCCAAGGTCAAGCATGGGTATCCATCATATGCTTTCCAGAATTTGGTGATGACGGCGAACTAAGCCGCATTATGTCTACATGGACTGATATTTCTCATTCGCAATTCTCAGAGCACATACAACGCAAAAGACTGGAGGAAGCCCTTGAAGCAAGGAAGAGAACCGAAGCTTTCATTGACATCACGAGCCATGAGATTCGAAACCCGCTCGGAGCGACAGTGCATTGCGCTGACCTTCTGAAAGAATCTCTCGTCGAGGCGAAAGAGCTCATCGACGAACTCTTACAAGGAGATAGTGACGATACAAGCCGACAGAACATAGGTGCACAGCTGGCTGAGCACTTCACGAGCGGTACCGAAGCTGTCGACACAATTCTTTCCTGCTCAATGCATCAGAAACGAGTGACAGATGACATTCTCTCGTTGTCGAAGCTTGATTCGAATCTGCTTGATGTATCACCATCCACGGTGCGCGCTGCGGATATACTAAACAACGTTTCGAATATCTTTAGTGTGGAAGCTGCTCGCAGTGGAGTCGTGCTTCAGACTCAACTGGACAGTTCATTGAGCGACCATGGAATCGAATGGGTGGTCGTCGATCCTGGTAGAATTACCCAAGTTTTGGTGAACCTCATAACGAACGCCATCAAATTCACGAAAACTTCCGAAGATGAGCGCACCGTCACCGTGCGTCTTGGGGCATCGAGAAAACGACCATGTAACCTCTCGGTGGTATACGCCAAGACAGACGGCCTGGAAACACGAAATCAAACAGATCTACCGACCGGCGATGCAGCATTCTATCTTTGGTTTTCGGTGACTGACAGCGGTTGCGGCATGAGTGAGGAGGAGCAAACACGCATGTTCGACCGCTTCTCTCAGGCTTCTCCCAAGACGTACAATCAATACGGCGGCTCTGGATTAGGACTGTTCATCAGTAAGAGGCTTGTGGAGCTTCAAGGTGGACAGATTGGTCTTGCGTCTGAGGTCGACACGGGATCCAGATTCGCTTTCTATGTTCTCGCAGCGAAAGGCCAAAAACCCGAAGACCTACCACGACTGCGTCCGGCGAAACGCGCATCACTCCACGATATTCGCCCAACTACTACTACTACTACTACCACTACTACAACGGCCATCAGGAGTGCACTGGTTGTTGATCACCTCCCTTCAGATTGCACAGTCTTAATCGTCGAAGACAACCTCGTGAACCAAAAGATTCTACAGAAGCATCTCATCAAGCTTGGATACAAAGTCCAAACAGCCAATCACGGGCAGGAAGCGCTAGACTACCTCGCCACGACAAATGCTTGGAAGCAACAAAAACAGCAAACGAAAACGAAACCGAGGATCGAGTCCTCGTTACAAGACGTCCACGTCATTCTCATGGACATAGAGATGCCCGTTATGGACGGCTTGACTTGTTCCAGACGAATCCGCGACATGCAGGGTTCTGGCGATATCGTCAGGCATGTGCCCATTATTGCGGTGTCGGCGAATGCTCGCGCCGAACAGACGAAACAAGCATATGATGCCGGGGTTGACGATTTTATCGCAAAGCCATTTCGGATTCCAGACCTGACATCTGTAATTGTCAGAGTATTAGAGGCTGCATGATGCGTGATGCATGCCCTGACCGAGTCACGAGCAGTGGCTCGACGAGGATGCAACTTCGTTAACGCTCTGAAGTTTTTCAGTCAGCGAAATATCACGAGCGGGTTGGCCAAGAGGCCCGCAAAGGCGCAGAAGGACACAGGTCCGCGCAAGCAAGCGCAAGAAAGCGGAGATGAGCTAGAAATAGACAGCTCGGAGGACCACTGGTGCCAGTAAGCAGACACATCTTGGCGGCGGTGCTGATAACCAGACACCTTGATACACAGTCAGGAGAATTCGGACATTGTATCGCAGGCACATCAGGCGGCAGATAAAGTGCCCAACAGACTTTACAGCAGAGGTAGAGACGAAGTTCGATGAATGCAACCCCATCTTCTGGGTCACGGGCCCCTGAGGCACGTAGCGAAATGTTGGTATCTCCGGGAACGATTGACTGTGGGACTGGGAGTTGAGATAGAGATCGCGTTGATTATCATGCCGAGTGTCAGCTCGGTCTTGGTCTTCAGCTGTCGAATTGTATATATAGACAAGAAAGGCATCCACTACGGTACTTATTCTTTATGCAATTGTTGGTTGTACACTAAGGTACCTGAGCGAGCTGTGTCTTGTTTCCACTGCAGCACTATCGGACACGTAGACCTTCTGCCGAGTACTATTATCAGCACCACGAATTCGGCGCTTGGTTTCTGGCTGTGGGTATATCAATGATGAGTGCTTGAGAAAATGAGTGCACATGATGGTGTTTGTTTAGGTTTGGTCCTTCAAACGCCTGGAGTAGCAGTAGTGTACCTTTCGCAAGCGCCACAGTGCATACCGTCAAATGCAGTATAGGGCAAAAGCTTCAATCCGGGACATCAAGCTCAGCACCCGGGGAGGGATAGATATATCTTTGACCGCAAAAAGCAATTTTCATTCATTATCATGATAATCTAACGAAGGTGTAAAAAAAAAGCGAACGCTAAACAACATCCAGTCATTCGAAAATCTCGAAAAACACAAGCCTCGCCATCTAAGCGTCCATGGCAGCGTAGTAGCTGTAAGGCTGGTTGAGCTTGTAGAAAGCCGCTGGCTCAGGCTGGCCGACGCCACCGACCCACTCAGGAACAGGCAGAGCCATGGGGGCGTCGGTGCGAGGGCTGTCCTGGAAGATGTACTCGAAGGTCTTGGCCCACTGGACACGGTTGTTCAGGCCCTTGAGGCCCCAGAGCTCCTGCATGAAGTGCAGGAAGGAGGTGTGGGTGTAGGCGCTGTTGGCGGCGTAGTTGGTGCCCTGGTCGTGGATCAGGGTGTTCTCAGCGATGTAGGGAGAGATGACGAAGGCTGGGACGCGGATGCCGAGACGGGTGAAGTCGTAGGTCACGTTGTGGGCGTCGGAGACGCCGTTGAAGGTGATTCCGTCTTGTGGTGCTGGGATGTTGACTGGTGGGCTGACGTGGTCGGCGAATCCTCCGTGCTCATCGAAGTTCTGAGAAAGGTTAGATACGGGTCAATTTGGGTTAATAAGAGTCACTTACGATGATGATGAGGGTGTTCTCCCAGTACTGGGACTGGCGAACAGAGTCGTAGACGTGCTTGATGAGCTGGGAACCAGCGGCCATGTTGGAGGTAGGGTGCATGGAGTCGATGGTGCAGCACTCTGGGTTGATGTAAGAGAACTGTGGAAGGGTGCCGTTGGCGAGGTCGGAGAAGAAGTTGTCAGCAGTGACAAGCTTGTCCATGTCGTTGTCCTGAACCCATTTGTATTGCCAAGCGTCGAGGATGTCGGTCTCGTAGTAGTTCTTCCAGCTGACGCCGGCGTTGTCCATGGACTCGAAGATGGAAGTAGCGCAAGTGGTTCCGGTAACGTTGGCGAACCAGCCAGAAGCTTGGTTGGTGTTGTCGACCATACCGCAGGTGGAACCAGAGGTAGCGAACTGACGGTTTGGGTTGGTTGGACCAGGGTGCTCAGCGTGGTAGGCGTCGAAGAAACCGAAGCTCTGGGCAAGAGTGGCAAGGGTCTGAGAGGCCTTCTGGCTGTAGGCCTTGATGACGAAAGAAGCATCACCTGGAGTCTCGCTGTACTTCTCGGACTGACGCTCGATGAAACCACCCATGTTTGGGGTGTCGTTCTTGCCTGGGGTCCACTTCTGGTAGATCTCGTAGCTGGTGCCTGCGAAGTTGTGGTCTGGGTCCTTGAGAGGGACTTCGTTCTCGTATGGACCGGCACAGATGGAGATTGGCTCGTTGTAGATGGTCCAGTTTGGGTTGGTGTAGTTGTTGCAGTAGTTGATGTTGCGCAAGTTGTCAATGTCGTTGTTGAAGTCCCAGTATCCGGCGATGTTGTCGAAGCTGTGGTTCTCCATCATCAAGTAAACGACGTGCTTGATGTTGTTACGGATGTTGGTCCATTGGGCACCGGTACCGGCAGTGCTGGAGTTACCAGCCTGTCTTGGGTAGAACTGCTTGGATGGCAGGGCCGAAGCAGCGGCGATCAGGCCGGCGGCGGCGAAGATCGTCTTCATTGTGGATGTGAATGAGAGTATTAAGGAAAGGTATTGAAGGAATGGCAGATGCCTGTTGTGATGTGCTGATGAAAAAGAACTTACAGCTGATGGACGTCCATCTTTATACAAACCATGTCAGTCTTTGGCAAATACTCCGGGATTATGCTATTGAGCATGCTCCAGAGGCAGTAGGCGAGTAGTGGTCGACTGTCGACTCAATCAGAAGCTGGTCTGCATCCCACGTGTTGAGCAGAATCATGCTCTTGCCGTGATAACCTCGTAGATTGACGAGGTGGAGTAGAAAAATTCTTCCAAGCAGCATGCCATATGCGACAGTCGGGACTGCTCGAGCTTGATGGTTGTGGCAAAGGTTGAGCTGTGGTCGGAATAGGAAGGTAATGCCGCAGGTGAGGTTAGGGCCGGCCAATCAGGAACGAGACATAAGCAATGAAAAAGCTTGAACAAGCTTGGAACGAACCATGACCAGCCAAGACTACCTACCTGTACCTCGTGAACAAGGGATGGATGAACTGCTCTAGGGTGGAGCAGGAAGGATTGTGCAGTGGATGACATGAAGCTAGCTACGCGCGCAGTATGCGGCCTGTCCACGCCCCGCAATGCTGAGTAGGCTATTCGTCGAGGACAGCTATAATTCTTGAGAGGCCATGCAATAACGCGAGCAGCTGTCGGTGGAGTGACCATGAAATGGCGTCGGTGGTATGCAGTCGGTCGATCAGAGGGAGGAAGAAGTCAAACGGACGACGGAGGAAGATCCGGCAATTTTCTCAGCACGCGAAGAACGTGACTAGAACGTCCAAACTCCACTCACGACCTCAAGTCATGCATGTTGACCATGCACAAGCCATGCCAATCATTAACCACGAGTACAATTCACCTGCTGTTTCTTGCATAGCTTGCTGTCGATCAGGGTCCTCCGCTGTGGTTCTCGGTGGCCAAGACCTTTCAAGACCTTTGATGGACCACGAACCTATGCCGTCAGACCGGAAATATTAACCTCGCTCCAATTTTTTCTTGCTCGACTACATCCGGTCCCAAATTTTATTCAATTTCTAGTCGAACACGTTTCGACGACGATAGGTTCTCAATTGCTGTCGGTTGTTGAGCCTGCTAACTTCGAGCTGCATTGCTTCAAATGCCTCGCGGGAAGAACGGCCCAGGGTACAAACCCTCGACATGGACGTAGACAGTTCAGAGAGCCGAGTCGTATTATAGTGTCGGAGACTTCTTGACCTCTGCCTTGTAGCTCTATCACAGCGGTAAGAAAATATAACGTAGGACACACCCCGCAGTCTGCTCCCACTCCCACATGGCTGCTCTTCTCAATCGACTCACCTCTACCTTTCCTCTCCCATCTGCTTCTGAACTCGAATCCATTCACTTTGAAAGCCCAAGTCCATTCCCCGAACTCCACTCTCTCACAGAGTTCGACCGGCCTACCATGTCTCTCGCCTACTTCAAAAACCTGTTCAGCAAGCAGGAGCAACTTCACGAGAAGCTGCCTGTCTCCGAGCCTCGAAACTCCGTCGACGTCGAATCACTCGCCTCGACCGACGCAAGCACACTCCTCGACGAAGAGCGTTCGTCAGAAGACCAGCCAAGGAAGAGGAAAGCGGCCGTAGACGCCCGCGTCATCTCAGATGCCATCATCGGTCTCTCGGACGGCTTGACCGTGCCCTTTGCATTGACAGCCGGCCTCTCAGCACTGGGCGACACGCGCGTCGTCATCTTCGGCGGCGTGGCCGAGTTGATCGCCGGAGCCATCTCCATGGGCCTCGGCGGCTACCTAGGCGCCAAGAGCGAAGAGTACGTGGTGAAAGCAGCAGATCACATCTCCATATCTAACTCTTGACCAGGGAATCATATAAAGCCACCCTGACCTCCACACGCCAACAGGTCTCCACAGCCCCGTCGGCAGCCGCGTCGTCCATCGAAGAAGTCCTCGCGCCCTTCGACTTGCCCAAACAGCTCACAGACGACCTCTCCTTCCATCTCTCCAAGTCGACACACCTCGTTCCGTTCCTCATGCAGTTCCAGCACAACCTGCCCGAGCCAGAGGGCTCCAGAGCCATCACCTGTGCCCTCACCATTGCCTGCGGCTATTTCCTCGGAGGTTTCATTCCGCTGGTACCATACTTCCTTGTCCCGAGAACAGAGGTCATTCTTGCTCTCGAGTGGTCTCTTGGCGTCATGGCGCTGGCCCTCTTCGCGTTCGGCTACGGCAAGACCTGTTTCGTGAGTGGGTTCAGCGGGTCGGTCAATATCTGGGCGGGCACAAAAGGAGGTGTTCAGATGATGATTGTTGGCGGAGTGGCTGCTGGAATTGCCATGGCGGTGATACGCCTGTTTAATGTTTGGTCATCTAGTACTTAGCTCATGATAGATGTTTTGATGAATTGATGAATAGATGAATACTGTTATGTATACTTACCGTCGAACGGCCATGTGAATGATACGACAGTATATTAATAGACTTGTAGCCTAGTATTGCGATAAGACTCAATCAGATCGGACACTGACAAATCGAGAGCGCTTACTGGAGTGAGCGTGTTTCATTGGGACTGCTGTGGGTACATGTAATCATGAACCAACCAAGTCAATCAGCTTCTGAAGCTGCCTGAGCCACCTCGTCCTAAACTCATCTTCTGTGAACCTCAACGCACTCTTCCTCGCTCTCTGTCTCATACCAATGGCCTCGGTCGAAGACAAGGACAAAACTTTGGCAAACCCATCAGCAAACTCGGTCGGTGTCGATGCGTGGTAGCCTGTAGGCTGGCCATCGATATCGATCACGATGTCCTCTTTGGGTCCTCCACTGTCGTTGACCACGCTGATGAGACCGGCGGCTTGGTACTCGACAACACCGATACCGAAATGCTCGTTCCACATTCCATTGACACCAACCGAGCTTGATTGTAGCCACTCAAGAATTTGTCCCCACTTTGCGTTGACCACGAACTCGACGTTGTCCACGACACCTTCTTCTCTTGCAAGAACTCGCAGCTTATACACCAGCATCTTGTCTGCGTCATCCCTCACTGACCCTACCAATACCAATCTGGGTTTACCAGCCACACTTTTCGACTTGGGTCCTTTCATAAACTCGGCGAATGCGGATATGATCATCTGATGGTTCTTTTCAGGTCGGAATTGGGAGATGTAAAGGATGTCCGGTTTCCTGCTCTTTTCGCTCTGTTCGTTGACCTCCATCGTCTCTTCGAGCTCTTCGACTGCGACTGGTGGGAAAACAACCTCGATTTGACTGGCGTGCGGGTTCCACTTCCTCGCTGGGCCCCATAGCTGCATGACATGATTCTGCGTCCAGGAGGAATTTGTCATAACCACGTCCACGTTGCCGCCTGCCCAGCTGTATATTTTCGCGAAGAATTGCCAGTACCTTCTCTTCAGTTTACCCCTCGCACCTTTGCCCAACCCCGCGTTGACTCCTCTTGATGCAGATGCGTCGTCTAGGCTTTCCAGCATATCGGTTGAAATTGTAGGGTAGTGGACGTATGCGCCAGTCGCAACTTTCGGAAAGAGGAACTTACAAAAGGCGAGAGTGAACGCGTAGCCCATAGTGTCGATGAAAATGTCGGGTACCATGAGGTTGAAGGCATCCCACGCGAGAATGAGACTGCCAAAGCTCTGTCCGAGAAGAGTAAAGTGAGGCCATTTTGAAGCAAGAACAAAGTGACGGGTGCTGAGGTAGAGAAAGGCGATACGTGGGGCATTCAGGTCGATGTTGAAGCGGTTCTTAACGTTGGCCAGCATTGTGTCCTTGTCGACATCATGGTCACCAGTGTAGACGACACAAAGAGCCTTTGGATACTTTCGTTGCGTTGCTCGAATAGCCGCCCAGAGGACACGTTCTCCACCTCCGCCTGCGTTACTGATTGTGTCAGATGGTGGAGTCGAATACCCATCACAATGGAGTAGACTCACCAGAATGGATGAAAGAATCCAATCACGCCCTCCCATGACTTGGTCTCCTTATCCCCATTTGTACTGCTGGGTGTAGAATTCTCGATCTTTTCCCATTCCCCATCGAGTTGTGATTGTGAAGTCGCATCTTTCCGTGAGGCCTCTGCCTCCTCTTTCGCAGCCCTGTCAAGGAATAGCTGTTTTCTTGAAGCGGTCTTGCTCTTGACGTTGCTGCCAACCAGTGCGCACAAAAAGCGGGCAGTGTGGCCGATGAAGAACACCGGAACGATCGTCGCAAGGAGGACGCTCAATAACAACGTCAACGGACCCATCTTGACGTGGGTTGTATTATGGAAAGTAATGAAAGGTAGCAATTCTCATCTTGCGGTGCGACGAGCAAGAGGAGTCAGAGTCAACAAGAGTTGTGGAAAGGAGACGACAAGGTACTTTTGATCTGTAGAGCAGTTGCGAACCACTTCCGCGTCCACATGCTGCGGCTGCTGCTGCATTCGACAGGGACAGGGCCGCGCTTGCTTAAACAAGATCGTCATTCCGTGAGTCGGAGCCCGTTCCATGGGCCGAACCGTCGAGAGGGTCCGCCGAACGGCAACTGCAAGCTACCGTCGGTTCGAGATCAATACCGATTTATGTTTTCCAACATCGATTTCTTTCCACTCGTGCATTCATACAGTTTGACAATCCTAGAAGCTGACAACTGACTGTCTACACATCACCATGGCTCACCTCTCTCGACATATCACAGCGCCAAATCTTTTACGGCGGCCGAAGACTTTCTTCACAGTACCATGCAATGTCCGCCAACGGCTCTATCAGGATGCTCTTTCCCGACCTACATCCAGAAGAAATGCCTCTACATTCATCGATCTAGGCGCAATAGCAGCCACTCTACCAGCGACATTCATGACGACACTTCACGCCATTGGCCTGCCTTGGTGGGGAGTGCTCCCTCTGTCAGCCTTCATTATTCGCACAGTCGTAGTCTTGCCATTCTTCCAGATCCGACGGCGGCAGGACATCGCTAAGATGGCGCTCCTCCGACCACTACTGGACGCTCGCATGAGTTTATATCAGAGATGGACACACAGACATTACGTCCACAGAGGCTGGTGGCTGCACCGATATTATCTGTATAAGCAAAGGTTCTTCTACGGCTACTACCTGGGATCTTATTGGAAAATCAACAATCGAATAATCAAGAGATTCGGCGCTTTCGTGGTACTGGCCACGGTCAGTGAAGGGCTTAGAAGGATGTGCGCAGTGAAGGAAGGTCTTATCGGCATACTCCTCAAGCCATGGTCCGGCTGGTTGAATGCTCTCGCCGAGTATTATAAGATAGTGGTGAATACTCTCGCCGAGTATCATACGAGAGCGCTGAAAGAAATTGATGACTGGTGCGTCGCCACTTTTGGAAAGAGATTTATCAGTGACAAGAGAGCCCGCCTACGGCTGGGGCTGGAAGAGAAGACACCTGAAGAACAGACACCAGAAGAAGAAACACCAGAAGAGCAGACGACTGAAGAGCAGACAACTGAAGAGCAGACAACTGAAGAGCAGACAACTGAAGAGCAGACAACTGAAGAGCAGACAACTGAAGAGCAGACAACTGAAGAGCAGACAACTGAAGAGCAGACAACTGAAGAGCAAATCGATGATGATGCATCGCCCCGCTGGACTCCGCAGCAAAGACGAGAGACGAATCCTTGGTTCCAGCCATCACTACAGACCGAAGGCCTGTTTTTCTGCCCAGACCTTACGAAACGAGACGAGTCAATGATTCTTCCGTTTCTGTTCATAGGATCATTCGCCGCGTCTATCTTGTTCGCACCCCGTGCCGATACCGCAGTTCCGAGTGAAGGAGATACTCCGGCCTCCACTCTGCCCTCTTTGAACGACCCCCCCGAAAAAACGGCTACCAAGAACGAGCTGTTCCCTGGGTTGAAGAAGAACGATACTCCGGCCTCTACTCCGCCCGCTTCGAAAGATCTTCCCAAGAAATCGGATACCAAGAACGAGCTGTTCTCCGGGCTGAACAACATGCAAAGACTCTTCTTGACCGCCACAATATTCATCTTCCCCTCCGCGCTGCAGATGCCGAGCGCGCTGTTGTTGTACTTTATCAGCAACATCGGCATTGGAGCCCTGCAGACACGCATGCTGGCGAGACAAATACCCGTCAGAGCTGCACCTCGTACCTGTAGGAGGCCGGTCCGCATGAATTCCTTCAAGGAAAGGGACTGAGCGGTACGGTGTGTTCGATCAATTCACATAGCATATAGCATAGAGCATAGATACCCCTTCGACATTTCAATTCACTTTGTGGAGATGTGCAGACACGCTTCTGTTCCGGTTTACCTTGATCATATCATTCGTATTCTTTTCTTCTGCAGAATTACTTTATGTACATGTTTCTCCACTATCGTCGCCGTTCATCGATCATATCTTTGCACTGGGCCTGGCTCGAGTCAGCAACCATCCATCCATCAAACGAGTCCGCGCAGCAAGGAGGCACCGGATGCGTGCGAGTCAAGTGCTTACCGGCAGGCATTCTCCCAAGGACGTAGCTCGCACTTACGAAGAGTGGAAGTGCTCGTGGAAGAAGTTGAGCAAGATGCCGTAAGCACGCTCATACTGCTTCTTGACATTAGCGTCCTCGAGATCACCACTGGAAACATGTTAGCACTGCACAGCACAATCATAACGTCCATTCATCATCTCTCTCACTCACCGAGCAGCCATGAACCCATGGACCTGGTCCGGGAACCACTCGACGATGTTCTGCGTCTTGATCCCCTCCTGCCACTTGGCAACGGCATCCTTGTCCTCGTCCTTGGACGGCAGCATGGCGTACGGAATCGTGACGCCGGGAGCGTCGTTGGCGTCGACCATGGCCGGGTGGCAGGCGGCGGCGGCCTTGAACGGGGTGCCCTGCTGGGAGGAGAGGTTGACGACCTTGCCGCCCCAGCAGAAGCCGACGACGCCCCATTCTTTGATGCTGCTGTTCTGGCTCTCGATCTCCTTGAGCACGTTTGGGATGCGCTTGACCGTCTTTGGTGGTGCGCCGGTCGTCTGGAAGAACTCGCCGAGCTTCTTGCCCTTTTCGTCCTGCGACTTGTTAGATGGATGCGATGAGAGGGCGTCGAATGTAAGAGCTCACGGTGTTTGGTGGGTACCACTCCATTGGGACCGGCTTTCCCTCGAAGAAGTCTACAGGATGTCAGGACCCAGCATGGCCATATGGGTGCTCCAGCATCGATGTCTTACCTGGCATGAACACCTGGTATTGGTGCTCCTTGTCGCCCATCGCGAGAATGTCAGCACCCTGGAGGGTCTGTGGGAAGAAGCCGAAAATGTCGTAGATGACGAGGAGGGCGCTCTTTGCACTCGATGGACCGGTCTTGTAGGTCTTCATGCCATCAATCGTAACCCATTCGCCCTTCTCCTGGTAACCAGAAGAGGTTACTGGTGGGACGGTGCAGCAGGCGTGTGATTGCATGTTGGAAGCTTTGCGGATCTGAAGCTGGACTTTGGCAACTCGATTGATGGGTCTAAAAGCTGTCACAGTGAGACTGGAACGAATTGGAACGGAAGAGGGTCGCCGGCAGAAGATGGAAGGGTTGAAAGGGCGCATCACGGACATCGTCACTGAGAGTTCTGGACGTTTGTGTTGACTGCGCTGTCTGAGAGGTCGAGACGCTATTGGTGGGGTAGAATTGATGTCATTACCGTATGTAGAAGGCGGGGGAGGGGCAGCTCACCTCCGCGATTGCCGGCAACTGAGGTGTTTGTTGATCATGCTTTGCACTGCTAAAGACATATTTGAGCTGATTCTGAAGGCCGGCATTGACAGAGTGCGAGGCGGTCATTCCTCTTGATACTGGCCATTCCGATCGGGCACGCAGTGATCAAGATAGTGCCGACATCACGTTTTCCCGTAATGTAGAAGTTCCGTTTCGAACCCAACACGCTGCTTTTTAATGTCGCTCACTCCATCTGCCCCGGTCGCTGAACTCTGGACACTTCGTTGCTTTCGACAACTTCTCATACCGTCTCGATGTACCTTCTCACTTCCCTGCAGCATCTATGTCAGCTTCACATTCGTGTATTGCTGATAGTAGACTTACCAATCCGTTACGGCCTCGTCCCACAACCGTACTTCATGCTCTCTCGTTCCAGCAAAATGGTCGACAAAGTCATCGCCAAAGACTTCCCTCGCCACACTGTCTTTCCTCGCGAACCTCTCGTTTGCTTCTTTCAAACTCCTCGCCAATCTCAACCCTTTGTCCGAGGCTCCTCCGACATCCTCACCTTTGCCCAGAGGAGGAAGCTTGATCTCTAGTTTCTTCTCCACACCTCTCCATCCACAAGCCAAGATTGCTGCAAGGACAAGATATGGGTTGGTGTCGGCACCAGGGACACGAACTTCGAAACGTGTGGATTTCGGTGACGCGGTCGGAGGAGCAATCAATCGAATGCTCGCCGCGCGATGTTCCAGACCCCAGCTCACAGTCACCGGTGCCCAGAAATTCTCCACCAATCGCTTATAGCTGTTTACCGTAGGCGCGACGATTGGCATGATATCCGGTAAGCCTTCGAGAAGTCCTGCCAAAAACTGCCTTCCAACGTCCGAAACGTGCTTCAAATCCGGGTATGGCGGTGACGGATCTGGCTCGGCTCTAGCGAAGAGGTTCTGTTTCGTCTTTGCGTCCACGAGAGAAATATGCATGTGTCCACTGTTGCCGGGTAATCCTTCTCTTGGTTTGGCCATGAAGCAAGGTGTGATGCCGAACTTGCTACCGATGGATTTGACTGTAAGTCTGATGGTGTAAGTACCCGTCGGCCTCGACCCCTACATGAGGAACTTTTGACTTACTTGAATAACGCCGCGTGGTCGGCCATTGACTGAATGTCGCCAAACTCCAATGCCTGTTTTTTTTTAAAGTCAGCGTCTCATCTTCTGTACACTGGTCTAGCGACTGCTCTTTGCTTTTCGACCTACCGCTTCAAAGACACCAGGGCCACTCTCCGTATGCCATCCTTCAATCCCACAGCCAAATTTTCTGCAAGCGTCGAATATGCCATAATAGTAATCCTGATTGTGTATCGGTCTCGTCAAGCTGTAGCCAAACATGCCCTCGGTGAGCGGCGGTAAAGCATTGACTGGGTTGTTCTTGAGGAAGTTGGCAGTAGCAGAGGAGTTACGTTCTGAGATAGGTTTGTTGGGATCCGAAGGCGCTCTGAATTGGAAGAACTCGTACTCGGCTATGTTCGGTCGAATGTCAGTCAACATCGAGTCTCTTGTCGCGTGACCACACATTGTTTAGTAAAAGATGTATCACCTACCTCCAGCCATTGCACCCATACCAGCCTTCTCAAGCTTCGCACATGCTCTCTCCAACAGACTCCTCGGACAAGCACTCAGACTGCCTCCATCTGGATCTCTGAAGCTGCAGAGGAAGAAGGGAACGTTGTCTTCCCACGGTATCCTTCGGAAACTCGCAAGGTCAATCTCTGCGATTATATCTCTGTATCCATTCTCTTTATTCGAGATCTTCAACTCTCGAAAGTATGTCTGATCGTGCATGTCCCAGCCGAAGATGACAGAACAGAAGCCAAAGCCTGAGGATGCAACGGAGAGGAACTTTTTCTTGGCCATGAGCTTGCCTCGGAGGACTCCATCGATGTCACATCCTGCGACCTTGACGCTGTGATCGTTCTTAAGGAGCTCCGGTAGGTCGTCGAGGGTCAGCGTGGTTGCGTCGTCTGAAATGGTCATGATTGCGGTTCTGGCTGACGTGCGTTTGTGTCTGTTGGAAGGTGATGGAGGGCACCCAGAACGGTAGAATATCGAGAAAATGCTATCGAGAAGCTGACCAATAGAGTCTAAAGATGGTATGGTCGTTCTGGGATGAAGACAGAGGACGAGAGAGCATGCGACACCAACTTGGTGCCGACGGTCCTTCCGAGTTTAGATGTACCAGGTACATGCAGGGTGATTATCGATAAGGCACGCGGTACCTAAATGCGGAGATCGCGGGCCAAGCCGTGAGACAGTCGAATAAACATCCTGGAACACAACTCTGCCGTCGAGGCTAATATAAGTACTAGGTAAACTATTGTTCTATTGGTAGAGTTCTGTGTATCTTTCTGTAACACAGTTTAAGGATGGTACTTCTGTAGTACATGTACGCGCTGTACGCGTAGTCGAGATATTGAAAGCTCCAGTCCCCTCCAAACACGAAACACGATATCATGTTCAACGACTCATGCACGACTTCCTTATCGGACCTCATTCCGCGAGGCAGGGGCACTGATATCATCGTTCATGACTCAGGAAAATGTTTCGTAATAATAAATCCAAAACACCTTAGGTTTGTACATGTAGTTGGTGATCTCGTACAATCAATTCAACATTCAACATCAATCGATACTGTTGTACTACTGTCATACTCGCCTCTTGTACCATTTACTCAACGACTGCAATCATGGCTGCTCCCCTACCACCCCGAAAGATGCCCGTTCGTGGCATGAGTATCAGTCAAGTCACAACCGTTGGTCGATTGGCGAACAAAAATGCTATCGTCACAGGAGCTGCTGGGTAAGTCAGCGCCCATTTCATTCACAAAACATCACAAATCCACAATATCCAGCAAAAGATCTTGCTGGGGCATGCTTCGGAGAATTATCCAAACGTTGGCAAATTTCCATTGTTCTTTGAAGTACACTAACGCCACATTACAGTGGCATTGGTCTGGAAACATGTATTCTATTCGCAAGAGAGGGTGCCAACGTCCTCATGGCCGACATTTCTGGTCCAGCTTTGATCGAAGCTGCCGACAAGCTCGGTCGTCTGCTCCCTCACATCACCAACAAAGTCGACTACAAGGTCTGCGATGTTAGCAAGGAGGCCGATGTTGCTGCCTTGGTCGAATACATGGACGCTGCTGGCGGCGTCGACATCATGTTCAATAACGCAGGAATCATGCACGCCGATGACGCTGGTGGGTGCCTTGTTCCATGCCTCTTATTACAATAACAGTATGCAGACCTAACAGTATGCAGACGCCATCGACACACCGGAGAAGATCTGGGATCTAACCCAAGCCATCAACGTCAAGGGTGTCTGGTTCGGCAGCAAGCACGCCGTAGCATCAATGCGCCGCTTCCAGAAGACCAGAGGCTCAATCATCAACACCGCCTCCGTCGTTGCTTTGGTCGGCTCCGCCACTCCACAACTCGCATACACAGCCAGCAAGGGCGCGGTGCTAGCCATGACTCGCGAGCTCGCAATTGTACACGCAAAGGAGGGCTACCGATTCAATGCCCTCTGCCCAGCACCATTGAACACACCGCTTCTTCAGGACTGGCTCGGCGACGACAAGGCCAAGCGTCTGCGCCGCGAGATCCACTTCCCATCTGGTCGCTTCGGCGAGGCTATTGAGCAGGCCAACGCCGTCTTGTTCCTTGCCAGCGACGAGAGCAGCTTTGTCAATGGTACTGATTTTGTCGTTGATGGCGGTATGACCAAGGCGTATGTCACTGCCGAGGGACCACCGACTCAGGCTCCGGTCAACCAGGGCCGATAAAGTAATCGTCCTGGAATTGTGCAGTTTCAGTTGTGGGTTGTTCAAAGTAAACTTGTCATACCAGCTGGTTTGGTCGAGTGGTCCGCTTCGGGTATTGAGGCATAAACAGGCGTCACTATATAAATGGATCGCGGCACCGCAAGGGTCACGAGAATGGATCGCAACGGGAATCTGCACGACTAGATTGATATCCCTTGCTCGTATACAATTCTGTGCAAATTACACAGCAACTCGCAGAAAGACGATAGAGAGACGTAGCCTCTCTGACCGGTAGATATATGCCTTCTTTGCGCATGCAGAACCCGACCAAAGAACGTCCGTCAACCCGTCTCCTCAAACTCTTTCAGCCTTCTTCAAAGCGCCCTTTGGATCCTTGACAATTCCCTCCAAAGTCTTCTCCTCGTCCTTCGCAGCCAGCTCGATTTCGTGACCAATGCTGTCCTTCTTCAGACTCTGCTGGTAGAGCAGAACTCTGGCACTCTGGGTAGCACCGACGCAGAAGAGAAGGAAGTTGACTGATGCAAGGCTGTGTGTGATATTAGCGGGTTGCACTATACCACAACAAACGACAGCCGATAAATCCGCTTGAGAAGTGGATCGCTGGAACGAAGAAGACGTACAAAAGGTTCCTTGGCTTGATGACGAAACACCACCTCGTCCAGATGAGTCCGGTCGCCATCAACGCGGCGTTCTGTGGGAGAGACAGCGCCTCGGCTGGACGAGCAAAGTCCGCGGCACCGGCGAGGACGAGTCCCCACTGTGATTGTCAGCCTGTGATCGAATCTGCCCAAAACCTGCACCATGTCCATGTCCATATCCATATCCGATCAACTCCAGTTGCACCTCACTCCTTCCGAATTATGCATATCTCTTGACTCGACATTATTTCCGTACCTTCATGATGGGAGCCCAGAAATGCACCGTCTTGGGTCCGACCGGCGAGTTCATCAACTGCTGAAACCTGCTCTGGGCCGGCGGTGGCTCGACATTGGTCTCGGCTGCTGATTGGTAAGTTCGGCGCTGGACCGTCTGTTGTGTGTTCGCGGATCGCCTGGCGAAGGTCTGGCGGAATGTGTGGAAGAAACGGAGGCCGGCGCGGGAGGACATAGTTGCGATTGTTTGTGCGATTGAGTTCGGTGGAAGAGGGTTGTGTGGTTGGTATAGATGGTACAGATAGAAAGCATTTGAGGTTGGCAGCGAGTGCGGAGTTCGCGCGCAAAGTCCGGTGGACCGAGCGTTCGTTCGACGTCTGGTGCTGCATTGCTCGACTTCAGTCGTCGAAAGAGGTTACGATAATTCACGATAAGGTCCATACATTGCGTTCAAGAGCCATGTCGGGCAAATACGTCTTTAGCAAGGCGCTCAAGGAGGTGCGATTTCACCTCTGCCAAACTTCCGAGCACAGCAATGCGCTGAGGTATGTACAGAGTGCAATTGAACCCATTCGCGACGGGCAGTAGTCTAGGGAACATCCTGTCAAGAAACATTGTGCTAATGGTCGATAGACAATTCCTTCTGCGCGCGTACCCAACTATGAAGCACCACAACCCACATACCCCAATCATGATCCGGGAAGCGTTAGACATCGAACCAAAGATCTGGACTCGCTACGGTCAGTACTGCGTCATCTGAAGATTGACTGGGAAACGACACAAGGTCTAATTCGATACAGAATTCGGAAAGGAGAAGATGGAGATGTTGACAGGATTGGACGACAAGGGAATCGAGGGCAAGGTCACAGAGATGGTCAAGGCGAGCTCGTAGGGAGGGAAGAGGAAGATATGACAGGGAGAAACAAATGTCAATATACACTCTGCGGTCGCGCTATCAAAGGAATCACCATGTTACACTATGCACTTGTACAACAGATCATGCACCGCTTACGCGCCGGAACGGAACGGAATCTTCATCATCTATGCAGCAGACTGTACCTCTCCGAACCTGTACTGTGCCCAGGCCAGACTCCATTGCGGCATAGTCCAAAGCTGCTTCCCAGAATCGTTACCCGCCGCGCCGGCACCAATGTGAATCGGCAACAAGTGTTCGAAAGTTGGATGCGCCTTTCTCGCGTCCGGGCTCTTCAGCAACTCGGCCATGGCGACCTGTCTCTCATTTGGCTGAGGGAAAAAACCATCAGCTGCATCCTCAACTCATGATTGAAAAGTAAACAACTCACCTCCTTCTCAACAGCGACCTTGAGCGCATCGTCGAACGTAGTAGCATAAGGGAAATTGAAATCCGGTCCCTTGGCCATGGCCACCCTCATCTCACGGACATTGTGCACCGCCATGCCACTGACAATAAGCAGCACGCCCTCGTCTCTGAACGCCTCCATCGCACGCCCCAACGCATAGTGCATATCCGGGTCCTCGTTATCGAACAAACTGACCTGCACAACCGGCACGCCGAGCGGGTTCTTCTCAGGGTCAAACGCCACGCGGAACGGGGAGAAGACGCCGTGATCGAGACCGCGCGACACGCCTCGAGCGTCGATGCCTGCGCTCTGCAGTCGATTGATGACGCTCTGTGCGAGGTCTGGAGAGCCAGTGTTAGGGTACTTGAACTCGTAGTAGTGGGCGGGGAAGTTGTAGTAGTCGTAGATCAGATCGTTGTGCAAGGCGGTGTTTACTTCGATGTGCGAGGGCCCGGCTTGCCAGTGGGCGCTGAAGACGATGACGGCGCGTGGTTTGATCGTGGATGTGATCTCGTGGCCTAGGGAGCGGAGTTTCACTGCGGCGGGGTGGTCGAGTTGTTCCATTATGTTGGGCCCGCCATGGGAGAAGAAATAGACTGGTGTTCGTGGCATCTTCGAGGATGTAATCGTCAGATATGCTGGAGTGCTGTCTTGTTTATCGGGCGAGACGGTCGTGGCCCGAAAGTATGGGTACAAAAGTGTGGCGAATAAGGCACTGATCACGACGAGAGTGTGCCAGATGTAGTTTCTCTCAGGCATATACTTACGAGGTTTCGAGACTGATATTCAAACATCGTTGTTCTTTCGTTGTTCATTTATATATATCAATCAAGCTACGTGAAGTAACTCCGCTGCTTGGTCAGCCAGTCAGCCAATCGCGGAACGTCTGGCTGCTTGTCAATCGCTGCGGAAGTGGTCCGCGCATCCGATGTCGTCTCCTTTGTCATCCAGTCTACTGTAGGTACACCTACCGACAGTTGTTTTCCGAATCACTATATCGTCAGCTATACATTGACCCCTATAAGCTGACAAACACATATCGGCACCCGCAACAACAATGTCCGGTCCTGCAGCGCTGGTGATTCCTGCCGTCAAGAGGCACACTTCTACAGTCATCGTAGCACACGGTCTTGGCGACAGGTAAGTTTCCCTTGAAGGGGAACGGCGTAGTGCTGGCATCGATCAGTTGAACGTGCACTGATGTCTCTCAGCGGAGCAGGATGGTATGCAAAGGTCTTTCCCAGGTCGTCATGCTAGTCTGATTATTTCAAAGGTCGTTTCTATCAGAGATGTGGCGTCAGAAGGGCAAATTCCTCGAGACCAAGTTTATCATGCCAAACGCGCCTCAGATTCCAATCACCGTCAATATGGGTACGCGTATGCCCGGCTGGTACGACATAGTAAGGCCCAGAAACCGCAATGTCCGCTGCATCAAATACTCCGACCTGCACCACAGTGTCGTCAAACACACGACACTGGAACATCGGCTAATGCTTCATTTCGTGTATTAGATCGACTTCGAGGATCTCCAAGAGAATGAAGACGAGACTGGAATCAAGAGGAGTCAGGCCTATTTCCATTCGTTGATCGCAAAGGAGATTGAGGCTGGCATTCCGAGCGAGCGGATCGTTCTCGGAGGCAAGTTACACCTTCCAGCTTGCTGTTGGTGATGAGCAGGTCTGCGAATTCGTTATTGACCGACTACAGGTTTCAGTCAAGGAGGAGCCATGTCGCTCATGGCCGGCACTACATGTCCAACAAAGCTCGGTGGTATCTTCGCCCTATCCTCATACCTCCTACTGCAGAGCAAGCTTCAAGACCTGGTTCCGAAAGACAACCCAAACAAGGTCGGTCGAACCTACAGTACGCGGACGTATCACCGAACCATCGCTCACGTTCCACTCTTTAGGACACACAAATCTTCATGGGTCACGGTGACAGCGATCCGATCGTACAGTACCAATGGGGCAAGCGTACAGCAGAGAAACTCAAGCAATGGGGATGGAATGTCGATTTCAATACCTACAGAGGTCTGCCACATTCGGCGGCTCCTGAGGAGCTGGATGACCTCGAGAAGTACCTGAAGCAGAGGATACCTGACAAAGGCGAGTCAGGGTCTTTGTGACTGCGCAATGAAAGTTCTCTACTCACAGACATCCGGGTGGTTGGATTGCTTGTTGTAGTCTTGGCATGCTTGCTGTCGCTGCTGAGATCTAGAAGGAGTCCACGGCAGTGCAAGAAACGAAGTTGATCATATGTGAGGTTACATGATATATGCCCATCTCGCCGGTCGACAACTCTACCTCTATAGGTCGTCGTAACGACCAATATGTAGATAATAGATGTCTTCGTGTTGTGCAACCGATCATCAGAAAATTGACGTGATATATATCGCGATAGAGTTTGCCATCAATATGAATTCAGGGACTTTGCGGGCCGCACTCTAATTGAAACACCACCTCACCACCTCACCACCTTTCTTCCACCAACCCTTTCCACCTCGAATTTATTGCGACAGCAATCTTATCCTACTGAAACCGTCCCGTGCGAACGATCATGTTGGTTGCAGGTTCGCGGCCAGACTGTGCGACAGTATGGTGTCCTCGCCTCGTACGATCCGCGGCGTAAGTGACAAGACTGATGACTACGAAACACTACCACGTCGACTGCAGTTCTTGGCTACCAAACGTGGCGTTCCTTGTCAATCTCTCCAGATTGATTGTCCAATCCCACCAATCTATTTACCATTCGAAGTCAAAGCAAACCGAACAAGTACCACACACAACAACTCTCACACGCTCTAGCTCCGACAGCAGCTATTCCGGTTTCTGCATGCACCTCTTAGGTCCGGTAGCACACTAGTAAAATTGACGTCTTCTGTAAGACCTGGTAGGCTTCTGCTCTGCTTTCTCTTGACTTTCTTGAACCATTGCTATATGCCGTTTGTTTTCATGACCAGGTCTATGCTATCTCATCATGAGGCAAAGTTTAGATATTAAGCGCTTCTTTTCGAAGAAGGACGCTGACACGACCGTACAATCAACGACTCAGCCGCCTCCGGCAAGACCGAGAGCAAAGACAGCAGGTGATGTCGACAAGCCTACACGAGACGGCCTAAGTGGCGGTTTCTGGAAAGCCAACATCTCGTCTCTGGCTAGACGCGCGAGCCGACGTGGGAAGAGAAAGACTAGAGTATGTTGTGGCCGACCGACCGAGAAACGAAGCAGAAACCTAACCCAGTTCAGATCGACGCTAATAGCTCCCGGAGAGCGAGTCGTATCTTCGATACCACGACAACGACGGTGATTATATCAGGCAAAGACGAAACATCGCAGTCCCCGGATGATCGACACGACTCTCAACAAGAAGAAGATGACGCTGCAGTTACACCAACCGATTACCCAGTGAGTCCTCTCCATGCTAACCCCGTCAAGGGAACGAAACGCATGACTACAGTCGCCGAAAAGCACACATCCGCCACACTCACGGAAGACGACCTGAAGGCTATTTTCTACGGCGCTCCAGAGTTTCGCTCGCTTGTATCTGATGACACTGGAACTCCACAGACCGCCTACTATGATCTGGCTCCAAAGCACCTGCAGGAAACCATCGAACTCAGTCCCTTTCCCCACCCAACATTCGCAGCATCTTCGAATCGGCACAATGACCTTGGACTGGCAGCAATTTTGAAACCCGCGAACGAGAAATCATACGAAGCTCTCGAGATCCCAAATGCCATAAGCGAGCAAGGTTTCGAGCCAGGCTCAATAGGCTATGAGCACTTCCTGCAACTACCAGTCTCTGACGCGAATCTTGTCGATGACGAGTTCCACAACTTTCTCAACCGACAGTCGCTCATCGAACGGCCAGAGGAGCTAGGTCTGCGGGACCTCAACATCGAATGTATAATCGATCGACTATCAGAGCTGGGCGATCTTCAACAACGACAAAACAATTCTGACAGCCCGCGACCGGCCATCAACGAGCAGAAAGCAGCTGAGATGTATGCTGATCTATTTGCGAAACTCCTCATGCCGCCGAAAAGTTTTCCGATCCCTGGGGAAGACCCAACTGGTCTCAAGGTACAGATTCAAGCACTGGTCAATGTTCTCGAGGCGAAGCAGTTGTGGTACAACTTTACTCTTGTTGAGCAAAGAATCCGACTGGGACAGCTACTCTGGGGAGTGGATCAGGATGCCATCATGCTTTCTATGGCGAGCGAGCGCGATGTGGTGTTGTTACAGGTGACGTTGGCAGCTGAATTGCTCATCCGCTTGGAGGCAGCAGGGTCATCGGGCCTCAACATTTCACGAAAGGTAACTTGGGATCTACTACTGGCAAAGCGATTTCTCAACAACGTGCGTATCGCCCCTGCAGTAGTCCAAACCACAGAGAACGACAAACAGCAGAACCGAGCAAGTCTCTTCTCGATGCTCTCATTCGTCACTGCACGAGAGACGCTGGACAACGAAGGAACCACCATCGAACCAGTCCTCTACCCCCGCTTCGAGCAGCGCCAACTCGAAGGCCTCCTCTGCTTCGCCGAGACCCTGCAATGGCCACACTCAGCCGACATTTCCAGCAAACTACAAGCACGAATTCTAGAAGCAACAGAGAAAGAATTCGGCCGCTTCGGCGCCTTTGCGACACCGACCGCCACTCCCGGCTCCATGCAAAACAACCGCAACAGCTACTTTGGTCCGCCCTCGCGGCCCGCGATACCGCGCAACAAAACCGCGCAATCAATCCAACTCCTCCCGCCAGCGGCAACATTACCCTCCTCCGTCGACGCCGGCGGCTGGCTCTCGCGGTCCTGGTTCACAGCCCTGATCCTGCCCGGCGAAGCCGCGTCGCACTTCCTCATCAGCACCCTTTTAGAGCACAGCCCCGCCGCGCTCGCCGCACTGGGAGACACAGCCAACCTCTACGGCGGCTTCTACTACGCCGACCGCAGCTACTGGAGCAAATCCTGCATCGTAGGCCGCGTCCTCGCCGCATGCACCGGGGCGAGCGAAGTCATGGGCTGGATATCAGCGCCGTATCCCTCTCGTCACGCGCACGAGTGGATCACCATCGACTCGTCGCCTCTACCGCCAAGATCCCTTTCGGCAAACACGGTCGCGGAGCGCAGCGCGCTGTTCCCGCGCTCCCGCGTCTTCGATCTCAGCGCCGACGACTTCGTCTGCCCCGCCGACGGGCCGGGCGTGCTCGGCAACGACGTCGTATTCCGCGGCCTGGACTTCACGGCGTCGGGTTCCTACGAGCTGAACCCCTTGCCGAAGAGCACCGTGTCCGCGCCCGCTGCGAGTCCGACGCTCGACGCCACGCCCGCCAGCACCGCGACGTGCACGTTCAGCAGCGCGAGTAATACCCGTCTGCCGCCGCTGGCGCTGGCGCTGAGGCACGAGGTGCACTTCGTCGCTGCGCGGGCATGTTTCCCGCGTAACAACGGTGGGGGGCTGCACTCCCGCACGGCCAGTGGATCTGCGAAGGGTGGCGCTGTGAGCCTCCATCATAGTAATCAGGCTAGAGATCTGAGCTGGAGTCTGCGGAATGGAGACGTGGGCAAAAAGGATAAGGATCTACCGGCGCGCCCGTGTCACGCGCTGTGGAAGGAGTATGACTGGGTCGTCGAGCCGGTTGCTGCTGTTCTGAGCGAGGGCGAGCGCATCGCTGCGTGTGTCCAACAATATCCCCCCGGCGTTGATGGTGCGAAACACGGGACGGTTGATGGCATGGTGGTGCTGATCCTCGACTGTAGGGGCGCGAGGGACTTGGAGGTCTTGGGCCGCGCGTGGTGTGCGAGTCTGGGTGTCAATGCCGTTGTAGGCAGAGAGGGCCGGACGTGTCTGGGTTGTTGTGTCAGAGAAGCTAGGGGGTTGGCCGTCGCTGTCGTGTTGAGGGTGTAGGCTGGAGTTTCATCGGCGTGGTCGGTGACAAGGACGCGGAAGACAGGAAGGAGAGAGCGGGTTGAGCATGGATGGCTTGGTGCATTGGATCCCTTTCGTTATCTGCTGTACTCCGAATATAAGGGTAGGAGGTTATCTCGTTGCGGCATATCGTCCGATCCCGGGTTCAAGCTTTTTCCTTTCTTCCGAGGTTGTCATGGGGGTAATATCCATCTTTCTCACTAGCAGACTGGGGTCTGTCTTCTCTTCACATCATATTATCATATCCATCAGGCAGTCTCCGACAAGTTTATCTGCCATTCGATCATGATAAAACGCAATAGGGGG
>Ga0268246_10000155_pt1 | contig 49933 bp, 43 predicted proteins | sample AgamicOrSfe_FD_200242 | JGI IMG/M metagenome (GOLD analysis project Ga0268246, IMG submission 200242) | Agave microbial communities from Guanajuato, Mexico - Or.Sf.e (v2) (version 2) | ecosystem: Host-associated > Plants > Phyllosphere > Phylloplane/Leaf | place: Guanajuato, Mexico | collected...
TTAATTTGCATTAGATACTCAGCTCACTCACGACAAGTATGAGACAGCTGGTCAATTTGCCGGCGACCAAGCTAGCCCAGATCACCTCTTGCGCGAAGCAGCGACCGAAATCCAGGATGACGACTATTACGATGTGAACTCGGACGACGAACTCGAAATGGAACTCGACTCGCAAAATGCGCCACACGAGCAGCACAAGCTGCATCGGAATCTTGGCCATGTGATGAGACTAGGACGTCTGAATCTGAACGAATATCTTGGAGTGTACGCCTCGCCAAATCTGCTGGATATCTATCGACCGGAGCGAACTGCAAACCCACTCAGAAACGGCATGACTGCACGGGTCTTTGCTCATTTTATCCGTATCACAGCTCCAACTATAGCAACTTTCGTCCGCCGGCCGAAACAGAACAGTGCTCCGGCCAAAGGGAACGGCGCCGTACCCTTTTCCGAGCAGGGCATCTGGGCCTTTGCCATGCCAATGGCAGCGTTACACCACCAAGGTCTTCTACAAGCCATCTTGGCAATCTCCAGCTTCCACATTGCACGACTCACTGGTGCCTCGACTACTCCTTCTTACAAGCATTATGCTTATGCTCTCAAACGCATCCATGCATCTCTCAGTGATCCTGGCAAGAGGAACTCGGTCCCTGTACTTGCGGCATCTCTGCTCTTGGCCGTTTATGAGCTCTGGAGTGCTGACCACGTCAAATGGAACAGTCATCTGGCTGGAGCCGCGCAACTACTGGCAGAAATCGATTTCAGATCGACGTACAAACGTTTCCGACAAGTAAAGGCCGACCAGATTGCAATGTTCCAGCGACAGCAAAGCCATAGTCAGACAAAACACTCTCCATCGTTTGATGCTCGCCTGTGGAGCGAGATCAGCCAAATACCTGACACAGACTCGGGACTGGTAAGCATTTTGACCGGCAGAGTAGTGAATTACGATGAATACGGCCACGTAGAAAACGAGGACAACAGCCGGGGATCCGAGCCTTCTGCGCTCGACATACCAAGATTTGAAATGCAAAAAGATCTCTTCTGGTGGTTTGTGAAACAGGATGTAGTACAGTGCTTGGTCAGCGGAAACCCCTTACTGTATGTTTCTGTCTCGTTCAGATTACTTCTGTCTCCTTCGGAATGCTGATCCATCCAAGCATGTCGTACAGCCGATGGACGAATTGTCCTCCAAGAGCACCGCCTGGAGATCCGCAAGCCGTGTATGGCTCTTTCGACCACTTGATACTGCTTCTGGGACGTGTCGCCGATTTCACAGTGCGTGATAGGAAGAGAAAGCTTCAGAAGATGCAAGCGACAGGTGGCCAGTGGAGGCCGGCGCCTGGCATGCAAATGGGTCCCGCACCACCGGCTGCTAGTGCAGGTCTTCGGCCCCCTGGCGGACCAACACCCTCACCATCGAGTCAAGCTACCCCGTCGCCACCACGTATACCTGACTTTTTCGGCATGGCTCCAGTACCGCCCCAAACCGGCATGCCCAGCTCTTATAGCCAATGCGCACCGAGGACAACCTCAGTCGCGCCGCCCTGGACCGACCACAGCGATCTGGAATTGAAGACGAAAGCAGCTGTGGAGGAGTGGGAGCAGATACGCAGCGCGCTACAACATTTCCGATCCATCCTGGGACCCGACTTCCAACCACTGGAGAAGCGATCATTCCAGACGCCATTTGGATCAGCACTGATCTATCGTAGCTACGACATCAGCTGCTTCTGGTCATACTACTATTTGACCATGATCGTACTTGTCCGCGCACATCCCGACATGCCGCCTCATGCGCAAGTGGCAGCGGGGGTCGCGGCTTATCAAACTCGTCAATACACGAACGATGTTGGCCGGGCTGCGGCCGGCATAACCATACCCCCAGAGCAGGGGACCATGAGCCCGAGTCTCATGGCGGCTATCACCGACCACACCCTCCCTTTGTTCTTTGCCGGCGTCCAGTATCAGAGTCCGCAGCAGCGCGAGTGGCTCGTTACGCGCATGTACGATGTCGAACGCCGCTGTGGGTTCGCAAGCGCAGGGCTCATGGCACTGGGATGCCAGGGATCTTGGATCAAAGCACACGAGGCGGGGAGGGGCCCTCCGCATGAGCTGCGCTTCAATACCCAGGAAGCTCGCGCGGCTGTTCGAGATCGAGGCCGGCGCGGGCCGTCTGAGTCTGAGGTGGATGATGACACTGATAGAAGGTTTGTGACTGTTAGGCCCCAGACTAGAATGCATTGGGCTATTGGTATTTTAGGTGAGGAAGATGATGGATGAGATACAGAGAACTGCGTTACATATATTTGCATATTTAGATACCCATTTGAACGATACCTTCTTGCTAAGACACAAGCTTATCCTTATACATCAGAGGATGGTTTTATTGACTAGAGCGATAAAATGCGGTATCTGCAGCCCGATGGGGACTCGTTTCCACGGTCGGTCGGCGGCCCGCGCTATGTCGCGCCGACACAGGGTCTCTGTCTCGAATCTTGGGGACAGCTTGAAGCTTGGAATTGTGACACTCCAGAGACAGACTTTACCTTGTTATTAGTGGTCCTGATCAATTGACCCAGCGCATAGCGGTTGCCTTATTCTGTGACTTACTCGTCACCATAACTCCACTCTACAGTCTCTCGAGAGCGCCACAATGGCTGGTGTAAGGCCGTCAGGCCCCCTCTCAGATCCCTACGACGACGACGCGATGGAGCACGACCTTATTGACCCGGATGATGGTAAGCCAGCGCTCTCGCACGATAGAACATTACACCGTGCTGACATATCACAGCGACACTCAACGACTTCGATGACCCTCTCGCAAACCAATCGACCTCGGACCGCGCACCCCTGACCGGCAACATTCAATCGCGCGACCAGAACCAGCAAGCTCGCCAGACCCAATCCTACCTCACCTCGCAAATCCCCGGCGAAGATCGTCGTGCGCCACAAAACACGCTTGACGAAACTGTCTGGGCTACCTTGTCGCGCGACTTGCTGGCAGTGTGGGAGAAGATGCGCCAGGTGCTTTATCCCAAATACCTGCTTGGTGGTCTCATGCAGAGAGGAGGTGGTATCGGTAGTGCGGAGAGAACCGAGGGAGATAGTCTCGCTGGTGGGCTGAGAGGTATGGTTGGTAGATGGCCAGATGCAGACGTGGTGTTGCAGAGTGGCATGAGCGAAGGGCTGAGAGACTGGGACCTCTGGTATGTGGACGGACTTGGTGTCGCTGATTAAGGATGGTGACTAATCATAAACAGGGGTCCGCTGCTGTTCTGTCTGTTGCTCAGCTTTCTGTTGTCTAGCGGCGCGCGTGAAGATCAGAAGAGTGCAGTCTTCTCTGGTGTCTTTGCTATCGTCTGGATCGGTGAGGCGGCGGTCACATTACAGATCAAATTACTCGGCGGCAACATGTGAGTCTACTAGAGCTCGATGCTCATTCATTGTCATGCTAATTCATGACAGCTCATTTTTCCAATGCGTTTGCATTATCGGATACACGCTATTCCCCTTGGTCATCGCTGCTTTGCTGAGCGCACTCAACATCCCAGCTATCATACTGTTACCGGTGGACATTGTACTCGTACTATGGTCTCTCGCCGCGGGTATCAGTATTCTTGGCGGATCAGGAGTCGTCAAAAATCGTGTGGTTCTCGCCGTTTACCCTCTCTTGCTATTTTATGTCGGACTTGGTTGTTTGTGCTTCATTAGCTAAGGCAGCCCAACGGGAAAACATCGCGTATGCGTCTAACATGTATCGACATGAAAAAATTAGAAACTTTCATAGCAGGAATACCCCTTCTTGATCTCAAATGCACCATACAGACAGCTTGAGGTGTCCCAATTTTCTCCCAATGGTGAATGACTACCGCAAACGGCTAGCGCGAAGCATGCCGCCAAATGCGGAGAAGCGAGCCGAATTCGTTGTTCTACGCGCTCCACCTTTTACCACAACGAACTGTCAGTGACGCTGCGGCACAAACAATCAATACTCACTCTCAACTTCTCGAATCGAAATCATTCTACAACCTCACTGTACGCCCTTATATAACCAGCTATCGTTCGAGTCAGACCGGCTATATCAGCTGCGAGTCCCACACAACCGCGCCATCGATCTCCCTTCAGACCGCTCATACCTGATCATCACTTCGATCGCTATACCATCTTTCTGCTGAGACACAAAGATGTCGGCACATCTCACTGACGTGCCGGGGGTTGATACTGCAGGAGAGAAGCCTGTCAGGGAGCAGTTATCGAAGGCCACCATTGAAGCTGGAGCAAAGGCTGCGGACCAAGCCGCTTCGAGCGAAGACGTTCTGTCGGAAACAGGCGCACAGTCTACTGGGCTGCAGAACGGAACCACCACCACCCACGAGATGTCAGATCGAGGCCGCCCCACAAGAAAGAGGAGCTTCGATGAGACTGAAGAGAACCCAGACGCTGTTACGAAGAGAGCACCGAGCGCACGCCTACCTCGTAAGCGTTCACGAGAGAATCCTGCCGAATCAAGCTCTACCAGGGTTTCCGGTGAACACATCAGAGACCAGTTGAATGATACTGTGAACGGCAATACAAAGACAGAAGAGCTTGAACAGCCTGGAACGACGACACCGCCAGAGGGTGAGACAGCTGAAGCTCAGCCTAGTGAACTTGGAAGCCCAAAGACGAAGCGTAGCAAGATTGAAGTAAAGCATGCGAACGGCACCGCAGAGACTGAGGACAAGGACGTGTCGACTACCTCATTGACTGGAGACAAGACTGCTCCTGAAAGTGGAAAGCAGACCGAAGTCACACAGACAGAAGTGAGTGCTACGATCTCAAGATCCATGTTGTGAAACTAACAATACGCGCAGCCCACCTCGAGAGGCTTTTCAAACACCTCGGCCTCATCCCCATTTGCTACACTTTCTGGTTCCAAATCCTCGGCACAAGCACAGCCTGCAGAGAGCGCCTTCAAGTCGTCCGCTTTTGGTGCACTCTCTGGATCATCGTCGTCTGGCTTCGGATCGCTAGGTAAGACCAGCGGCCTCTCAAGCTTCGCGAGTCCAACACCGAAGCCAGAAGACAAGGTGGAAGCGACCATCAAGCCAGCAACCTCGACATTTGGCGGCACACTTGGAGCGACTTCTGCATTCAGCTCAAAGACCGGTACATCATTTGGATCGGGTTCTGGATTCGGCGGTCTTGGAGGTTCAGGATTTGGCGGCAGTAGCGGCAGCGGGTTTGGCGGTGGCTCGAAGCTGTCCTCGTTCGCAAGTCCCGCTGGCGGCAGCTTGTCAGGCTCATCGAAGCCAGTGAGAGCATTCGGCGCACCTGTCAACGATGACGACGCGGAGGAGGAAGATGGCGAGGATGGCGAGGACAAGGAGGCTGCGATCAAAAGTCCAAAGGACGACGAGGAGAATGAAAAGGATGGCCGCTTTTTCGCGCAAGATGGTAAGCTTACCCATGTGGTATGTGCGAAAATGGCTCGCTAACACTCTATCAGTTGAGACCGGAGAAGAAGGCGAGACCGTCGAATACACATGCCGAGCCAAACTCTACAACTACGTCGCTTCAGATCCATCAAAACCCGAGTCAAAGAAAGAATGGAAAGAGCGCGGTCTCGGCACGTTACGACTGAATGTCAAACTCCCCGAAGCATCTGACGACCCAGAAGACGTCGAGTCCGGCACTTCCTTATCAAAACCAAAAGCTCGGCTGGTCATGCGCTCGGACGGTTCTCATCGCGTCATTCTCAACACACCAGTCAGGAAAGAGCTCTCGTTCGGTGATGTGTCAGGAAATGAGCCCAAGGGGCAGTACGTCTACTTCATGGGCACTGTCGACGTCGGTGAAGCAGGCAAGCTCGAACTCCTGCAGCTCAAGATGAGGCACGAGTTTGCAGTGAAGCTATGGGAGGCCGTCAAGAGTCTGCAAGAGACCATGTGATGGACCACATCAGACTTGTAGTTGTATAGATAGTTGCATAACATCCGCATCGGAAGAGTGGTACATTATGATCATGTCCATGTGTGTATATTACAGTGTGAAGTTATCCAGCTCAAGAGCAGTGCTCTCAGCTTACTACGCTACCTGTGTTTGGCGTATTCTTTCTCCTCGTCTAACCTTCGCTTCACTGTATCGAACACCTCCTGGTCGTACAGATCTTCGGGCTGCTTGTCGCCCTTGAGGACCAGCTTCTCATGCCTAATCGCCTCGTCTTTCGTCACGCAGACCAGATCCTGCAATTTCAACTTCGACAGCTTCTGACCAGGTGTAGTATCGACATCGACGAAGCCCTTGTCCGGCTTCCGCCACCGCACCAAAGCGAGTCTACTCCCCAATCCGCTGATAGCGCTACGCCCGTGCCACACCTCCTCGACCAGATATCCAACATCATCCTGGGTCACGGGCGTCCTGAGGCCAACACAATCAATGCCTTCCTGCCTCGCCAGCCTCTCCTCCAGCCCCTGCAACGCACTCAACATACCATCGTACATCTTCTCGCGGCCCTTGCTCGGGAGGTACTCATGCGGATACCCACTGAGTTCCAGCATGACATGGTTCGCCGCACAGAGCCCAAAGACCGCCGGCATGGTTCCCAGCACGGGCAGTATCCGGACTCTGAAATCAGGCAACACGCCCAGCTCGCCGACGGGACCCTTGGCGTACTCGTCTTCAGGCAACGGCATCAGCTGCGCCTTGCCCGGTGCCGTTTTCTCCTGGCTGTACACACACGCGATGCCGTCTTTGACGCCCTTCATACGCAGTCGTCGTCGCGTCTGCCGTGACAGCGGATCTTCAGATGAGGCGCTGATGTCGCCGATGAAGACGCGCGTCGGGTCGGATTTGGTGCCTGCGCCCATGGCTGAGATGACTGGGATGGAGTGTGTGTGGCAGTACGCCAGGAGGTCGACTTTTGACTCGATGTTGTCGATTGCGTCGATGACGAACGACGGCTGCTGGCCGTCGAGAGGCGAGAGCTGCGACTCGGCGACGGCGCCGCTGAAGAGTTCGTTCCGGCAGTCGAAGTGTGTCCACGGCGTTATCTGTTCCAGCCGCCGACGCAGCGTGTGCACCTTCGGGGTGCCGACGTCGGCCAGCGTGGCCACTGCGTGTCTGTTCAGTGATGAGAGGGTCACTTGGTCGAAGTCGATGAGGCGGATCTTGCCTGCACCTGAGCGGGCGAGAGCGGCTGCTGCGTGAGAGCCTACTCCGCCACAGCCGACGACTATGATGAAGGCGTTGCGGAGCTTGGAGAGGCCCTCGTCGGTCAGGAAGACACGGTTACGAGCCAATTGTTCCAGGATCAAGTCTTCGTCATAGTCGCCCAGTCGTGCTCGTTGGGCGAGTGCTTTGCTCCGATCATCTTCTTTTTCTTGCTTCGATGGGCCTGTTGCTGCGCCGCCGAATTCATTGATCTGGCTTACTTTAGCACTTTCTAGTCACAGCTCTGACTCTTAAGATTTCGTGTCACCTTGCCAGTGTGCTTGTCGTCCCGTAGCATCGGTATCGAGTCTTTCAGATCCTGGACCTTGTATAACCTCTTCGCATTCTGAAGCCCGATGATGGCGCCGCCGACTACTACGCCAGATGCGACAGCTGTGACAGCTAGTTGCACCTTGTGCGAGGAGAACGCATCCGGCAACCAGCTGGCCATGGCCAAGTATAATACGAACAATCTAGTCACGCGACCAATGATTTATGCTCGAATGAGGCGAGAATAATGTCGTTGATGCCAAGACATGCAGTTCCTCCCGCATCGAGTTGTCTTCACACAAAACCGACGACACAATACTCGACCTACGGTGTACCATTGAAATGTGAAAACCACGGTAAGTAGAACAAATACAGCAGGGCCTAATGATGATTCGCTGATATAATCATCAGGATGGTCTTCAATGTCGAAACCCCTCACGAGCATTCAGCAGCCTGCAGCAAGCCGATGCCCACCTCAGGCATCCCTCGCCCGCGTCCGTCTGCGCCACTCACACCGATTGGCTCCCACGGTCGCACAGGCAATGACTGACGCAGAACAGAAATCGGAGAAGTCAACTATCGCGCGTCTCCATTTCTACGAGTCCTATTCCTCACCACAACCAACCGAGCACGCAACCACTGCCGCTGGCAGCCAGTCGTGTGTTAGCACTGACTGCGCGAATGACGACAATATCTGCTACTGATTGCCTGGGTTCATTCTTGGATCTGGTCGTGAGGTGCAAAACGATAGTTTTCAATCGGAAATGCGCTTGCTCCGCGGCTGGTTCGCTTGCGCAGATGAGTCGCGGTTGGCAATGTCGTGGCGAGGAGTACGGCTCGCAAAAGGTCCGGTGATGATTTTCGCAAAAGCCAAATTTGTAGACAGCCTGCTTGTCCTGGCCGATGAGGTCGGACGGGTATGGTTGTCTTTGAGAACATAAGAGAGCTAATCTGAGGACCCCTTCTTGCAAATGCTATACACGGAGGTAATGGGGAGCTGATGATGACGTTGGATGTGTTCGTCCTTGGTATTGATCGATATGCAGAACGCTATCGATGTGTGCATGCTATGCTAAACTTTTAGAAGCGATCCTTTCTCCTGTTGGCCCGATATATGGTAAAGCCAACGTATCCTCCTGTGCAGACCAATCCAAACAGCACGAACTTCAAAAAGAACCAACCCCAGCCTCCTCCGCTCGAGCTCGACTTCGATTTGGAGCTCTTGGTGTCCTTGTTGTATTTGTTCTTGCTAAAGTCCTTTTGCGCCTGTTGCTGCGCCATACCCGAAGCGCTGTACAAATTCCGTGTCTCAACCTTGATCAGATCAAAGTTGTCAGAGAGCTCGCCAGTCTCGGCGGTGAATCCGAGGTAAGTTACTGAAGGAAGCTTGACGTCCTTGACCTCAAAGCAGTGGGTCCACTCGTCCTCCTTCTTGTACATAAGGTCGACACTTAGCGACTTTTCCGCGAAGTAGGTGATCTTCATCTTGGTAGGGAACGCAGCATTGCGAAGTCCACGTGCCTGGTTGTGTTAGTCGTGACTCGAGGACCACAAAGGTGTTTCCTTACCGAGCATCCAGCCAGCTCATTCGCCTTCCCGTCGTTGGCCTGATCGTATGCGGTTTGACCATCTCCGTTCATGGCCATGACGTATGGGAACACCACACCCGGGCGGTTGTTCTTGTATGTGTCAATGAAGATACCCAGTCCCTCGAACTTGTCCTGGAAGCCAAAGACCGGTCCTTGTGTCGCGCGTTGCTTGGTCATGAAGATACCCATGCCATCTCCGAAGAGGTTGCCTTCACCGTTGATGCTGAGCTCAATCTCGACCTGTATTTCTCTCAGCCATTGATCTTGTATTCCACATGCTCTGATTCTCCTCATACCTCCCAGTTTGTCGCAGTCAGAGGTACCCTGCTGAAGACCCATCCGGATTGCGAAGGTCTGTTCGATGCGACCCGAATGTATTTGTCGGCTCTGATAATCGTGTCTCCTCCATAGTCCCACCATCTGCTCTGAAGATCCGAGTCGAGGTATGGCTATTAGGGGTCAGAAGAGCGGATTCGTGGTAATCGGTCGGCAACAACATACGGATACAAGTGAGTGTGTCCTGAGCTGCCATGGTGTTAGCTCGGTCAATCATAAGACTCAATTGCTTCATACGGGAATACTCTTGACCTCCCCCTCCTCCTCCGCAAGCACAGCTATAACATTCGACAAGAGCAGAGCTCCGAGCAGAGTAATTAACTTCTGTAACAGCATCGTGTGTGAAATCGCTTATAGCACGGCCAACTGGCCAGGAAAGAAAAGCACTTGTCAGAATAGAAGATGAACAAAGAACCCAATGTTTTGTCTCGTGCTCAACTCCACAAGTGTCCAGATGGGAATGCTCACCCGCGGGCGGCAACTCCCGATGCATGTTTCGTCAATGACATCGATCTCCAAATCTCTTGACCAAGCATCATCAAATTAAGGTACCAGTCCGACGACAACGTTCTTTCTGGACCATTTTCAAATACAAATACAAACCTTTCAAACAATACAACATGTCCATGTTCGGCGGTTCAGCACCGAGCAGCAGCCCGGTTGAGCAGGTCAAGGACCAAATCAAGCAAGAAGCCGCCATGCAGAATGCGCGCCAACTGGTAGAGGTACGACGAACCCTCCATTCCCCTCCTCTATGCATGTATTCCGTGACTGACTGACACCTCGATCAGAAAGTAAACGAGCACTGCTTCGACCGCTGCGTTCCAAGGCCAGGCACTTCGCTTTCATCTTCCGAATCGCAATGCTTCAGCTACTGCATGGAGAAGTACATGGGTGCGTGGAACACTGTGTCTGGGCAGTACATCAAGAGGATACAGGCGGGCCACGGTGGTGCTAGTATTTAAGCTGAGAGACGAGTGTAATCAGGAGAATGGATGGAGGGATACGGTTCGCCTTACGGAAAAAGCTATACCACCTGGATGAGATGGGTCGCATGGGTTGAGACCACGAAGCCAATCGGTGAACACGTGTACGATATTGGAAAGGAAATGACGGAAAAGTCGTTATGCGTGTATATTATATCTACGACGGAAAGCCATATAAGATTATGGATGATATCCCCTCCGACATGCTCGGGCAAGTCTAGTAAATGCTTACAGCAACGCCGAAAACATGTGCTCGTCATCGAGCCAAAACCGGAACTTACCTCCCATCGTGCACCGGGCAGAGGCTACTTGAGCTGCTTAGGTGCCTGACCACGGAGGTTCTTCTGCCTGTCTGCGTAATCTCTGACGATGATGGTGCAGTTGACCTCCTTGCACAGCTGTCGTCTCTTCGCTGGAGGTAGAAGGGAAGCAAATTCCAAGCCCGAAGCCCTGCGAATGCGTTAGTGCGGCACGGCTGATAGCTCCCGTATTGAAATTACCTCTCGACGGCCTCGACCGGTACCTCAAAGTCGGTCAATGGCTTGTCGTTGCTGATGTGCGCGTTAGGCAGCACAAAGGCTCCCAGACTGACGCTGCCTCCAATCTTGCCATCTTCCGCATAGATGACCTTGTAGAAATGTGTAGGCACCGAGACATTTGGAGGTGATCCGATGACTTCGTAGCTGACTCTCCACTTTCCATCAGCCTCCCTCTTTGGCAGGTAAAGAGGCCCAGTGACGATTCGGACCGAGGGGTAGTTGTTGGTCAACCGTCTGCAAAAGTCCTCAAAGTGTGCCCAGTAATCTCTGTTGAAACCCTCTCCGACCTGCGGGCACATGTTGCTCAGCGCAAAGGTGTCATCCATAGCCTCTTGAGACCATTTCGCATCGGCGGCTGGTACTTGATGTCCTCTGTCATATCCGCTACGGAAGTAGTCCTTCAGCTTTGCTCGGAATTTTTCTGGTATGCTGACGTCTTCCACAAAGACTGAGTATTTGCGGTCTGCATCGCGCATGGCGACGGATGCAGGGGTGATGTGTTCGGCTACCCATGCTGGGTTTCTCGTCCGACGGTCGAAGGCGGAGACGAGAGACGCTGCTGGTCGAAGATCGGAGACGGGTCCAGGGAAGCCGTACTGGTACAGACCGGAGGGATCGACAGGGGCTTGACGGATTGCGGCCTGAATTGCCGACGCAGGTACTGGTGCTGGAGGGGCTGGAGCAGTTGTCGATGGTGAGGACATCGAAGTGGTCGTTGTCGCGATGGAGGGGGTTTGTACTTGTTTGCGAGAGCCGCCGTACATTGCGGCGGTAGCTGCAGCGCCGGCCGCTGCACCGCACCCTGCAACAAGCGCGAGTGTGAATTTGGACATCGTGTTGATCAAGGAGAGATTGGAACGCAGGAGGAGATGTAGAAGTCCTACCTACAGGCTGGTATGCTTGTGACACTTGTAGGGTCAGCAGATGACGGTCAAGAGATTCTCTCGCATGCGTGTGACGTGTTTCAGCAGACGAGACGCGCCGACAAACAGAAAAGTTCAAGGGTCTCGTGAGCCAATCATGTGCGCTTGAATTTGCAAGATCACCCGCAAGCAGTCCGACTCATGCCTTGCCTCATTGCTACACTTCATACTGACTGACCAAGTGTAATGATAAGTAATGAAGATATTGAATTCCTGGTGCATTGCTAGAAGACCTGTGGTTCTACTTTAGGCCCCGTCGCAGCTACGTATACCCTCGCATGTGATCTCAGAACCGAAATAGGGGCTACCTTGCCTACTCACGCGATACACGTTCATGGCTGACATAGACTTCACGCTCGAGGTGAGCTTAAAGAGTTATAGTATAGTATAGTATAGTATACTTTGTGCGTTCTTCACTGATTGCGCGAGCATCGTCATGGGTCGGGAATTGACTCTTACCCTACATGTAAGGTATCAGTCCCTGGTCATGCCATGTTGGCATGTTCTATGCCTCAGGACATGACGCCATCTCCCTCACCGAGACCGATACGAGCCATTCTTCGATCATTTTCAAGCAAGCAAGTCCTCATCGTATCATATACAGGTCCATAGTACATTTCACATGGTTCTTCATTTTTGCGTAGCATCGTAATAGACAAGTCAAGTTAGCCAACAACCGGGCCACGCCCAGGGCACCAACCTGAGTCCTGCACAAAACCTTTGTCTGAATACTTGGCTACGGCAACGATTGACAAAAGACCCTCTATGTAGAATATGACGAACCAACAGTACCTTATTGTGGTTGGAGAACAGCTGTTGTACAAACCCTGTCAACGATCGAACGGGTGCGTCAGGATTCTGTTGACTCTGCAGCCTTGCGCTATGTCTCGACGCACAACAGGCGACCGCATGAGCACAAATCCTTCAAACGAAAGCGGCAGTATTCGCGAATTGGCAGCGACGATTGTCTATATCGGACACTTGAGATTGAGAAGTCTACATGTAGGGAAGCGAGCCGAGGCAGTAGGAATGCTGAAGCCTGGAGGGGTTGTACTCGGTGGGCTCTCCGAAGCGGGAAGCGGTCCTCCTAGTTCGACGTCAGACACAACAGTCAGTAGTACACCGACATGTACTAGGTATGAAAGCAACCGAGGTGTAGACCAGCCAAGAATCATGGCAGAAGCCGCACAATCTCGAACGAGGCGAAGTCATTGGCGAATTTAACCTTGCGTTCGGGGAAAACAGGCGCATTCGGGGAGAACTTCGCGTTGGGAACTGGGCGTGCCAGAACATGTCATGGTCGCGTGAGAAGAAGCCAGATCTGGCGCAATGCTCTAGAAGTCATTGGACGCGCTGGATCGTCTGAACTTTGGCCGAAGCGGGTATCGCAACCGAAGATCTCGGCGACGGACACGTTTCCAAGTACAGTACTTGTGCCATTTGTGAGTACAGTACGACGCTGGTTGTACTCGAATACAATACTGCATTTCGCACAGAGAGACGGCTGAACTTCGACGAAGTCACAACCAACATGTTCCCAACCATTGGTTACATTATGTAGGGGCGTTGTACAGCTATTTCGAGTGGGAGTTCAATGTCTGCAGGGTGCAGGAACTGCAGCTACTGGAAATGGAAGCCTGGGATCTCAGGGTCCAGCTCGCCTGCGGGAGCGGCAAAAATCCACCCGGCAGGCAGTAGTCACAATTATCATACGATCCGTTGAGGGAAGTTGCGACCCCCCACAGTTTCTCCTGCTCGATGGCGACACGCTAAACCTTTTCCATTCTGTGTGCTTCCATAAAATCACCTCTCGCCGTCGTTCTTGCCTCTTTCTCCCTCACACCTCTGTCCATTGATCCCACCGACCATAACGAGAGTGCTTCACTCTTCGTCTTTCATTCCCTAATATTATCACCGGCACACTACAGAGGATACACTCTCTCGCTACAATGCCGAGCTCGCAACCTGCTGCTGGCCACTTGGCCGTCGAGCCAGAGAAGCTGTCTTCACAGCCTTCACCTATGGCATCAACTAATGAGCCAAACCGCAACAAGAACTACAGTCCAAACAAGACTCACATCGCCGACACCCCAATCACACGCAAGAACTGGTACAAGCACGTCAACTGGCTCAACGTCACTCTCATCGTCGGTATTCCAGTCATTGGTCTGATCTACTCTGCCTGGACTCCTCTCTATCTCAAGACCGCCGTTTGGGCCATTGCCTACTACTTCGCTACTGGTCTGGGAATCACCGCCGGATACCATCGTCTGTGGGCACACACTTCCTACTCCGCCTCCCTTCCTCTCAAGATCTTCCTCGCCGCTGTTGGTGGTGGTGCCGTCGAGGGTTCCATCAGATGGTGGTCCCGCGACCACCGTGCTCACCACAGATACACCGACACCGACAAGGACCCATACTCAGTCCGCAAGGGTCTTCTTTACTCCCACTTCGGCTGGATGCTCATGAAGCAAAACCCAAAGAGAATTGGTCGCACGGATATTTCTGACTTGAACGAGGACCCAGTCGTCGTCTGGCAGCACCGTCACTACCTCAAGGTCGTCATCTTCATGGGTTTGATCTTCCCAACTCTCGTCGCTGGTCTCGGCTGGGGTGACTGGCTCGGTGGCTTCGTCTACGCCGGTATCCTCAGAATCTTCTTCGTCCAGCAAGCTACTTTCTGTGTCAACTCTCTCGCTCACTGGCTCGGTGACCAGCCATTTGACGACCGCAACTCTCCACGTGACCACTTGATCACCGCTCTCGTCACTCTCGGCGAGGGTTACCACAACTTCCACCACGAGTTCCCATCTGACTACCGCAACGCCATCGAGTGGCACCAGTACGACCCAACCAAGTGGTCTATCTGGACCTGGAAGCAGCTTGGCCTCGCCTCCGACCTCAAGCAGTTCCGCAGCAACGAGATCGAAAAGGGTCGCATTCAACAGCAGCAGAAGAAGATCGACCAGAAGCGCAGCAGGCTTGATTGGGGTACCCCCATCGATTCTCTCCCGGTCATGGAGTGGGACGACTACATTGACCAGGCCAAGAACGGCCGCGCTCTTGTCTGCGTTGCTGGTATCGTACATGACGTCACCTCTTTCGTCAAGGACCACCCAGGTGGAAAGGCTATGATCAACTCCGGTATTGGCAAGGATGCCACAGCCATGTTCAACGGTGGTGTCTACTACCACTCCAACGCCGCCCACAACCTTTTGTCCACCATGCGTGTTGGTGTCGTTCGTGGTGGTATGGAGGTTGAGATCTGGAAGAAGGCTCACAGAGAGGGCAAGGACTCTATGGTCATCAAGGGTGCCAACGGCGATCGCATTGTTCGCGCCGGTATGCAGCCAACCAAGGTCTTTGAGCCTATGGCTTCTGCCGGTGCCGCATAGACGCCTCACATCTTACGACCTTTTTCCTTGTCTTCCTCATGATGCGTTCAAGCGAACAATTTACCTTTGCCCTTTTGTGATGGGTTTCGATGCGGATTTGGCGCATGATAGAAGGTCTTCTTTGATTCGGGTGTCTGTCCATACTAGCCACCCTCAACATTCGCTCAAGTCTGCCTGCAAGTGCTGCAGCGTATATAGACCTAATAAGACACGCGTTCCACACGACCTAAACACTTTTTACCCGTGACTGTCATCCTCAATCTAATTGACCTTGATCCCACCATATCATCACCAAAGTCCATTCATACAGCGAGAAATATGTGAACGACGTGTCTGAACGAAGGTCTCACCAGGATCTTGGCATTTCTCCAACCGCTTCAGCTCTACCCCAGCACCATCAGTTCTCCAATACTGCACTCTCTCTCTCTTCAGCGCGCGACTCGATCCGAATAATTGCAATCGCTCTTTCTTGCACCACATTGCCATTGTATTCTGGCTCCTCGCCGATTGAGTTCTCAACTTCACCTTCACCCAAAGCTCGGGGAATCGTTACCTTACCTTCTGAATATCCTTCTCATCGACCAACCACTCCTTTACCCCGAAGAAATTGTCGCAAGCGCGTGCATTCATCGCTGTCAATTGACCCGTGTAAAGAAAACATGGCCGATCAAGAAGATATCCAGGACATTGAGAATGGCGCAGACGTCGAGATGGATAATGGAGAGGAAGTGATCGAGACGGTCCAGGCAACACAAGAAGATGCAGAGGATGGTGAAGAGGCACCGACCGGCTTGGAGAACACCTTCTCTGATATCCCGGAACGCGCTGGCTTCGTTGAGTACGTAACACCTCTTCGGTGGCTTCTGGCGCATTGCCGTTTGTCGACTGGCTCTGCCAAACGCATCACTAACCACTCTTTAGCTACCTCAAGTCACCAATAATAGAGATCATTGTCGGCAATGAGACCGAGCAGGCCACGCTCCACGCGCATCAGGCCTTCCTGCTGGAAAGTCCTTTCTTCAAGAACTTGATCGACGCGTTTTCCCCTGATGTGACAGTAAGTCAAACACGAAACGCGCGCGAGACATGAGCTAGACTTCACGCAGCAAAGGCGCATCGAGCTTCTTGGGGAAGACGTTCCTGCCGTAGCTGCGGTGCTGGAATGGCTCTACAAGAAGGACTACTTCCCAACCCTCACCGGACCATCAAACGTCGAAACCGACCCAAGTCTTCCACACCCAGACTCTGCAGGTGTCGGTCTCTTGCGCCATGCGCGCGTCTACACCCTGGCTAAGCGCTTCGGTCTACCCGCGCTTACCAAGATGGCTCACAAGAAGATTCACTGCACCGGCAGCACAGCTTCGGGCGAGTTGGCATACGCTCAGTACGTCTATGGACACACTCAACCCGAAGATACCGAGATTCGCAAGCCAATCGCACAGTTCTGGGCCACTCGTTCCCATGTCCTCCGTCACGAAGCCGAGCACGAGTTCCGGACTATGTGTCTGCAATTCCCGCAGTTCGGTTTCGACGTTCTCAGCTTGGTTCTCGACGCGCAAGAGAAGCGCACTGCAAAGAGCGAGGGCAGCCAGATCTCGCATGCGCAAGGTCGCAAGAGGGCGAGAGTCAGCCAGGGTTGATCGGCTTACAAATTGATGGGATCAGAACGAGATCTAAGGATCTAAGATGTGTCCGAAATCGAAAACATTTCAAAGATATCAAGGGTCAGCTGCCACGGGATGATAATGTGTTACTGGACATTGGACGGGTGAGCAGGACGCCGGTAAAAAGTTACAGGTCTTCTTTCGAGATCCTCCGTAATATCAGGCGGACACTTTTATGTAATATATTTATTCATGCATGACATAACCTATCTCGCATCACATAACGACTGAACTGCACATTCATCAAACAATAATCAACCCAATGCGACCATCTCGGCGGACCTTCTCTTCTCGACCGTCGTCGGAAAACCTGCCGATCGTGGAGAAGCGAGCTCATCTTCCCCATGCTTCTCCACGCATCTTCTCCTCACTCACCTCCGCATCACCAAGACCACGAGGCCCGGGTAATGATGTGTCCAGTACACATGGTACTTATTGCCGGTATGTAACATTGATAGTAAGCCTATCTTCCTTCAGTCTCTCCCCCTCCCTGTTGTACACTTTTCCAGCCTCGCCCAGCTTCAAAACGGTCTTTCTTTTGTCATCTCGTTTGCTTCAAATTCTCCGTACCATATCCCTCTACAACAACTCGAAACCATGGACGGCATTCTCGCGAGCAAGCCCAATGGCGATACCGCCAGCGCACCGAAGCGAGCAGACAACCCATCTCTCGACTCCTTCAGCCCCAACCCAGCCCTCCACGTCGACCAACACCACAAGATCTACATGCAAGACTCGCCGGCCCTCTCGCCCACCGAAACCGACTGCATAATCCACGTCCGCGCCAACGGCATCTGCGGCTCCGATCTACACTTCTGGCACGCGGGCGCGATCGGCGAACTCGTCGTCGACGGCCCGCACTGCCTGGGCCACGAAGGCGCCGGCGAAATTGTCTGGGCCGGCGCCGCGGTCACGGATTTCCGTGTCGGCGACCGCGTGGCCATCGAGCCTGGTGTCCCGTGCGAGAAGTGCCATAATTGCTCCGTCGGTGAGTATAACCTCTGCGCGGACGTCAGGTTCAGTGGCGTCCCGCCGTACACCGGCAGTATCAGGCGCTACCATGTGCACGCGGCGAGGTATTTGCATAAACTGCCTGATGCGCTGAGTTTTACGGACGGCGCGCTGCTGGAGCCGCTGAGTGTCGTTGCGCATGCGTTTGAGCGATCGCATGTTCGGCTAGGTGAGCCAGTTCTGATTGCCGGCGCGGGCCCGATCGGTCTCATTGCGCTGGCGGCGGCGAAGGCGAGCGGTGCATTCCCGATCGTGATTACGGATGTTGACGCTGCGAGGCTGAGGTTCGCCAAGGCGTTTGTCAAGGAGTGCACCACTGTGCAGGTGCCAATGGATAAGAGTCCGGAGGAAGTGGCGGGCATGATCCAAAAGGAGTTCGCGAACATGGCGAGTCCGCCACCGAGGGTGTCTTATGAATGTACTGGTGTGGCGAGTAGTGTTCACACTGTCCTGCATGCGACTCAGCGCGGAGGTGAGATTATGGTTATTGGAGTTGGGCGAAAAATTATGGATGGTGTGCCATTCATGCATGCGAGCATGGCCGAGGTATGCTTGACGATCGATGATGAGCTTGTATGAGAAGTTACTGACTGACCGTTCTTTGCAGATCGATATGAAGTTCATCAACCGCTATCATCACCAGTGGCCATACGCTATTCGCCTGTTGCAGTCTGGCTACATCGATCTGAAGCCTCTTGTTACTCATACATTTGATTTGGAATCTGCGGTACAGGCGATGGAGACGGCCTCGGACAGGAGCAAGGAGTCCATCAAAGTGCACATCCTGGACGACAAGAAGTAGTAGAGGCAGTCAAGCGCGAAAGAGGCTTCGCCGAATCTATATCTCATGTAGAGAGGGCCACTTCGCCGTGAATTGTTTCATCACTTGTTTGGTATCATAATTTCATAACAAGTCACCTCACCTTTCTTTCTTCTAGAACTCCACTCCCAAACCCACAACCTCTATCTCACCGAAAGCCTTTCTAGCCTGCTCAGAGCAGCCAGCACGGAGCGGCAGACCTACCCAAGCAATCTCGCTCCTTTCTTCCATCTCAGTGATCGCCTCTGTCCAGATCTCATTCGCCTCGCTCGTCTCCCGACTCACGTCCTCGTTCTCCGGCCAGCCGGTGACCAGATTCTTGGTCCCTTCCGACTCATCGTCGTAGGGCACGAACTCGTCGTCAGTACATTCTTCCTGGAGATTGAGACCCGGGATTGTCTCCTCGATGCCGGCGTCAAGGTAGTACTCGTCCTCCTCAAGACGCTCGATATGCTCGGCTCCGATTGAGTCGCTGTGTAAATCGACGGCAGAATCTTGCTTATTGTAGTGTTTCGATGGTAGACGCTCACGTTCGGGTATGAAGATGTCTTCGGGTTCAAGCTCGAAGCGTAAGCTGCTTGGTCCTGGGTTTCGATTTTGGCAGATGGAAGGACGATGATAGGCTTTCGGCATTGGAGAGGCAGGATAGCTGCGTTCGAGCATGAAGGAGACCGCTAAGGCTCTAGCTTGAAAATAGGCGAGGTTGTTCTTTGCTTTCGCTAATTCGGTGAGGATGGAGTTATAGCGTTCTTGTTCTGCGAGGGTGACGTGAGTAGTTGTCGTATCTGTGCTTGAGTATTGGAGGTCGTTCTTGTCGTCTGGGAGGCCTGTGTCGTAGACCAATTGGTGGTCATTGAGGTTCGTCTCTGCCACCCTCGCTTCAAATTCCAGCTCCTGCACTCTGAGCTCTAGGGCTTTATGATCGAGAATGTGTCTTGCTTTGGCGTGCTCAAGGGAGCACATGCCGCACTCTTGCTTTGAGACGATGGTGTGTTGGTACGCTTGCCGGGTGCCAGAGCATGCAGGGAAATCTCTTGTGTTGCTGGATGCTGGTCCGTAAGGGAAGGTGCCACGGCAGACCGAGATGGGGAAGACCATGAAGTGGCCGCAGCAATACTGGATGCATCGTGACTTGCACATCTTGTCGAGACAGGCTTGTAGATGGGTATCGAGGCGCACCGGCTTGGGGATGGTAATGCGTTCACAGATCGTGAAGGGTGTTGGTGATTCGGCTCGATCAGGTGATGTGGCATCGAGCATGTGCGGAAAGAAGAATGGAGAATTGATTGATGGACGAAGCTGCCTTTTGCTCTGATCGAATCAATTGAGGTTGTCAATAAGGTAGCCTTTTCTCTTCACTTACTATTGTCGTCCGATTGATACACGGAACATGTGGCTGGTTCTCCTAGATTCCAGTCATGTGCTAATCAGTGGCATGTGCAGTTCCACATGATAGCAGGCGCAATGCATGTGGTTTATACAGGACGGTGCAGGACATTGAGATGGAATGTTGTGTCGTCAACGATGCAGGTACATGTGGTCGTGACTGCCTGAAACGCAAGAATAAGAGATCGCGGGAAGCAATGGAGAATGCCGTGTGCCAGAAGTTGACGACTACGGGTATACTATTATAGTGTTTGCTGCAATGAAACGACAAAAGAAAACTGAGGGTATTCGTCTTTGCCAATGATTATTGTGACCTTGCCCTGTCAAACCTGGTGACCTCTAGGAAACCGACACTGTTATCGAACCATGCTATGCGTACCCCTGTCACTCCCTGTGAACACCTTGCTATGAACCCAAAGAATACCGTGAGGTGTATGTATGAAGCTGATAAGCTCATTAATATCGTACAATTGGGGAACCTTGCAAATTGTCGGTCAACAGCAGACCGTCCTTGACACCGAGCTTCTCCATCTCGTCCATCCAAGTCATCTGCCTTCGTGACTTTGACTTTCGAAGCCACCTGAGTGGCTTGTCCTTTGGAGGTACGGGTGGCGGACTCTGGAGGGAGCTGATGTCGTCGGCGTAGTGGTATTTGTTGGAGACTGCTTTGGCTCGGTCGTAGTTTTCAACCTCGACATCAGTACTGACGAAATTGGTTCCACCGTTGCCCCTGTCAGACTCGCGGCTGTACAGTCTAGGGGATGTATGCCTTCCAAGGTCGAGCTTTGATGGTCTTCTCTTGGCAAGAGTTATATTATCGGAATATGGTTGAGGTGACTTGGGCTTGGACATCGGAACCACCATTCTTTCCGTTTCCGAAGCCGTCAGGGGCGAAGACGTGAGGGGGCCAAGAGGAGGATGAGCCGAGACATAGCCACTGGGCATTCTAACCTCGACAGCTGACTTGCCTGTGCTGTAATTCCGCTCTTGGTCTCCCATGACAGAATCAGTCGGAGTTGACTGTGTCTTGATGGGGGCTGGAGCCGATTTTCTGGTGATTTTGGGGCTTCCGCTCGGTACGGCTGTTGCTGGAGTCATGGAGGGTACCTGAACCAAAGGAGACTCTGCAGATTCTGCGACGTCGACGTCCTGATTCACTGGTACGAAAGGCTGTGAAGTCTCAAAGACGGGTGGATCGGTAATTTCGCGTGACTTGCGCCAATCCACCTTCCATTTCGACATGTCCTGAGATCTGCGCTTATTGAGCTCGTGTTTGAACTTGCTAAAGTCGCCGGAAATGCGCTTGGATAAATCACCAGATCGACGCTTCAAGAGGGTGGCAATGTGCTTGGGTTTCTCTGGTTCCATCTCCTTCTCCTTCTCCTTCTCCTTCTCGGGTTCTTGTACCGGCTCTGAATCCTTCCACTGGTCCAAGCCAGGAAGAGGTGGGAGCTCACGATTGAGGTTGACAATCGGCTCGGCAAGAGCATCTGGATCACTGCCATCTGCCGAAGCAACGGTAGATTCAGATGAAGCCTTCCAGGGTTGCCACGAGTTTCGCCAGCTTTTCCAGCTGAACTTATTTCGCTCAGGAGCAGCCGCATTGGAAGAGTCCTTGCTGTGGAGAGAGGTCTTGGATTTCGATCTCGTGACCGGTCTACTGGGGGCTGCGCTGGAAGCGTGCACACTCGGGGCCTGAACGCTCGAGGCTCTGGGAACCGAGGCGTCCGCACTTGGAACCCTCGCGACCGGAGCGCTGGGACTTGATGCCCTCACGCTTGGTGCCCTGATACTTGGTGCCCTGATACTCGGTGCCCTTACACTTGCCGCCCTCACACTTGGCGCCCTCACACTTGGTGCCCTGGCAGTAGAGGGGACACGAATATGTTGCGCATCCTCATTAGACGAGCCCGGTCGCATGTAGTCCTTGATGCTGCTAGTGATACTGCGAGCGCGACCTCTTGTACGACTCTGTGATCTGCTAACGGCTCTCGGTGGATTGGCTATGCTGGCAGACGAAGGGACATGTCTGACTTGGTGGGTACGTCCGCGATCTGACATGATAGATCCCTGCCTGACTGGCATGACTGGCAGAGCCGACGAGGCTGACTCCTGTCTGTCTGGCTGAGCAGACGAGACTGATGGCTGTCTAGGTTCGGCAATGTTATCGTTCTGTTTGGACGGCTGCTTCGAGTGACCGGGAGTGAGGCCGAGCGACGTTGCTGGGGTGGAGGCATCCCATGGGTCCTCTGCTGTATCGGTACCTGGAGTAGACTTGTCGGTGCCGTATGATTGGCCGCGCTGGACTTGCCATGGTCGTGGAAAGACGTCAAGACTAGGGACATTTGAATTTAGGCTGAAGTTCTGCGAGAGTGGTCTGGTGAATCTCTTTCCAGCAAGTGGTCCATCAGTAGCGAACAAGTTTTCGGCCCTCTGCCTGGAGTTTTGGTGGGGGTTCGTGATGGCATCCGAATTTGGGAAAAGAGTCCTCAAGCTGTTGTCTGGCCTATATGTATACATGCTCTTGTTCTTGTGAAGGGGCAGCGGAAGAGGAAAGTCCGGGACTTCGCTGACTGTGGCACGTCGTCCATTGTTGGGGTTTGGAGGAACGGCGGGGAAAGATGACTTGATAGCGGCGTAGTCAAGCTGAGCCTTGATCTCGTCGGTAGGACCAACGTCGTAGTCAGAAGGTACAAGGTTGTTTACGATGGAGGCACATGCGGTGCGCAAGTCGTGGACAACGAGCTGAGAGAGATCATGGCGTTTGCCTGGATATGGTGATGGTGGGGGACTGAAGTCGGGATCGACATCGACGGGTATGTTTGAGTTCTTGGAAGAGAGGAGTTTCTGGATCATGGTCAGCGACAGTGACTTGGCAGCAGATTGTCATAACAAGGTGGTGCATGTGGTGTATGGACTGACGTCTTTCAATCCAAAAGAGAACTTTCGTTTGAGCATGTTGCCGGTAGTTGATAAGTGCAGGTCGGTCAATGGTCAGGTGGGCCTCGCGATGTCCAGCGCTGAAGGCTTAATGGAGCATAGCAGATGACAAAGGTACAAGTCGATGCAACCGACCGCGAAATAAGTCCAGTGCAATTGTTTCGGCTTCTGCGACAGTGGCAGTTGGTATCTCAAAGAGGCAGGCAGCCGTACAAGACACGAAGGACAGCCGCAGCAGCGAGCAGACGATGACGGCCGTTGTCCGAAGAGGATAGTATGAACCGGCGAAGGCTGCCGTTAGACTAGAAGCGGGATGGCGGTGGTATTATTACTGAGATGGTCGGCAAGTGTGAGCATACTGAACAAGGCTTGGATACCTTATACCGTGGCTGAGACGAACGGTCTGTACGGAAGAGAGAGTGGAAGGAAGGACAGCAGTGTGAGGTGGGCAAAAGAAATAAAGGACGATATGTGGGAGATGGTGTTGGTGAAGATCGAAAGGGTAGAGGCGGACGATCTACAAGTAGCGTACAGTATAGCGTTCCACTGGATGTGCAAGGTAAGTTATCCGCGTCTAATGGATCGTACCTGTACCGAAGGATGCCATGTGCATCTAACTTCGCGACGACTTGCTCAAAAAGCTTCGCTCACTTGACGGGTGACGAATCCTCCGTGGTCAAGGAAGTGAAAGAGCGGCGGACGCGGCGCGCACAAAGGTACAATAGGAAGTAGGTGGTGTACTCGTAGTCTCGTACAGTACATGTAGTTGTGTAGTTGTGGATTGGCTGCATGAGTTGCATGGCGTGCATGGATGTGGATTATCTGGCACCTACCTTACCTAGGTAGTTGCCGTGTCTGACTTGGGGCACGCTGCGGTGGTCAACGATCTCATCTTGAACGATGGACCTTTGACTTTGGCTTGCGCCTTCCGATCACACACTTTCGGGCCCCCCAAAACCGGAACTACCAATGCTTCTTTCTGTTTTGTGGGGGCTGTAGGAGGCGGCCTTGAGCATCGACGAGAGCCTCGAGCACAAAGAAACAATCACACTAAACGACTTTGCCTCCAGAATATTATTTAATATATTGAGTGAAGTAACCTATTGTATGCTGTGTAATGCACTAGTGGTAGAAGTTCGGTCAGTCTTGTAGTGAGTGAAGTGCTTCAACTGTGAGTGATACAGCATGTCTCGGCCCAGATACTTTTTACTTGTGTTCAGGTCCCGGAGGCACAGCAGGGTCGGCATACGGGTGATAACACAGTAGTGAGCCGTCTGCATGTCTTGACTCTTGACAGTTATGTATAACTTGGACTAAACGCAGCTCATACCATCCACGCCCCTCTCGTCACCTCGCCTTGTCACCCGTCAATTGTGCGTTTCATGTGCAGGCCAGCAATGCGCTGCAGCGGCTCGTACATGCACATCAGAACGAGCAGATGCACGCATGCCGGCTAGTCACTTGTCGGACACGTACTTGGGACACAGTGCATCATCATAAGGTTCCGCTGCCTCAACACATGCAACATGCACCATGCACTTTGCTTTCTTGATAAGGACGTCGGTCGCCTGACACGTGGTATCGTCTGCAATTATCACGTCCTCGTCGTCTCATTAATCCGAGCCTTCTTTCCTCTCAGCCGAAGTCTTGCTTTTATTTATTTTTGATGGATTAAATCAACCTGCCGAATGCGACAAATCAACGGCGCAGAAAGCTCTGACTCGACAGAAATTCGCTAAAGAGCCGTTCACGACCACCGTTGACATTTTAGTCAGTCACTTAACGATTTGTAGCAGCATACTGGGCCCTCGAGACCGCTGAGGTTGTCCGGAAGTTTTTGTATTGGCTGTTTCTAAAAACGTGCGACCGACTCTGACATGGAAATTCGACTTTCAAACAATAATGCGCATAGCCGTGGAGAAGCATGTCTCGTCATCTCGCTACCTGTGTATGGTTTTGTCTATGGCTTTATCTACGCGGCCTTCTGTTCCTGAGTTTACCACCTCTTCTTATTCTAGATGCACGACATCTCCATTCGAGAACTCCTGCGTGTGCACCTACAAATACTTGCGAAGAAGGTTGTTCGGCATCCAGTACGGATGGTCCGCGGAATGTACCCGTAAATACAGTTCACCCATGTCACTACACCAGATTTGCTTTCGAGATCGGAGGTGGATCTGGACCCCGACCCAGACGATCGACTGCCGTGGCCCGTCTGCCAAATACGGTCTGCCGTGGGAGTTATCGCCTGACTCGCTGTATGGTGGTTGAGCAGGATGCACTTTCTAGTGCTTACACTGCGGCCCTATACTCTCTCAACAGCTTTTGACGCTTATGGACTCGTTTTTGGTCTCATCACGCCTACAGTACAAATGGTATAATAAGATGTTTAGCTAATGGTGGTCGACATGAACCGTTCTCTGACCGCCGCGGCTTACCCAGATCCATGTCGCAGTGGCAATTTCTCTCTTCTACAGCGAACTTCTACCAGCAAACACGACATGATTCAGCCATTCCTCCATGTAGTCGTTGATCTGCTGTGGAGCCTGCCACAGTGCCCAGTGGCTTGTCGACACCTCTCGCCGTATCAGGTTAGGAATGTATCTTCCAATGCCTGCGGCCAAATCGCGCGTTAGGATATCGTCCTTGGCAGCGAGCACAAACAAGGTAGGCTGCTGGACTTTGGTAGGTAAATCCTTCTCCTCCTTGAAGTTCGCCAGACGATTGCGATACCAGTTCAGAGGCTTGTCGATGCCGTTCTTGCGGTATTGGTCGGCATAATACTCGACTTCCATGTCATCCACCAGCGGCGACGCTCCAATCGGTTCTTTCAAGAGGTCGAGCGCCAGTCCGCTTTGAGGTACCATGAGCTGCCTACCACTCTGGGATCTGCCGCCGAAAAAGGCTCTGAAGAACTGGATGTAGTCTTCACGGGTTTGCACCGCGTTCTTGACATCCGATCCCACGAACTGAAGCTGGTATCCGAGTTGCGGAAACTGTTTGACACGCTCCGTCAAATCGACGTACTTGTCCAGCTTTGGCGCATATGGCGTGGCGATGACGATGACATACTTGACCACTTCAGGATACCACTGAGCAAAACGGTACGCGATCATTCCACCCCTGTGAGAGAGATCAGCTTGTCGCTCATATTTCATTGTCGTTTTTGTGTTGGTATACGAACCAGTCGTGGCCAGCGACTATGACATTGGACGCATTCAGCTGTTTGGCAAGAGCGACGAGGTCTTCTGCTGCTCTTTTGAAGGCGTACATGTGATAGTCTTCCGACTCTACTTCGGGCGCCTCAGTGTCACCATATCCCATCATATCGGGCGCCACACATCTCAATCCGAGGCCGGTGAGAAAAGGAATCTGATATCGCCAAGCAAAGGCAAGGTCTGGGAATCCATGGATCAAGAAGATGGTGGCTCTGTAGTCTCCGTTCTCTGGTAATGCCAGGATGTAATCTGTTCGTGTCTGTGGTCAGTCCCGTATTTTTCTGATGCCGACAGTGTGTCGTCGACCAGCACGTACGGTATTTCTTCCCATTGAGCGTGGTGTATTTGTGGGTGATGCGGGGATCGTTTGGCGTGATCTTGTCCACTCCGGTATTATTGATCATTGCGTACTGATCGCACAATCGGCCGAGTACCTTAACAAGTGCTTAACAAGTGCTGGGAATGAGCATAAATACCAATCAGATCCAAGTCTTCGATCACATGAAGACCTAGGCTGGTAATGTGGTCGAGAGACGGCTACGAGCATACATGTAGGATGCTACCTCACGATTTGCATCCGAGGTACATTATTAATGACACTTTCTGCCTTCCCCAACTGTACCAAGTACAGGCACAGGTACCTCTCATACAGACTGTTCGTCGCAGTAGTATTCGGGTTGTCGTTTGCTTCGCTGAATTGATTCTGAAGTTATCGAGATCCAGAATCGCATACTGTGGTCCTGCTGTGGTCCATAGGCGTTCTGTAGGGCCTTGAAAAGCCGTGGGAACATGTTTGCCCCGCATTCGCGTTGACTTGACGTAGCATCGTGGTGGGATAAACCTGACTAGGTTGTTGTCGCTCGGCTTCATGTCTTGACCTTTCTTCAATCTGTAAGATTTCTTCACTGACACATTCGGATTTAAAGGATCTCAATCTATAAGCTCCGCTAAACGCGCACGCCTCACAATGCCTGAAGCAATCCTCGACGACATCTCTCACCGCCGCTGGAATCCTCTCCGGGGAAGCTGGATTCTTGTTTCACCCCACCGGACCAAGAGACCATGGCAGTATGACCTTGCTGATCATTCTACTTTGAGCCACGTTCTGACCATACCTGTAAAGAGGACAACAAGAAGCCGCTGCGACAACGACTCTGCCAGAACATGATCCATCTGTACGCGATGCTTCGTTCTACCTTGATCTTGAACTGGACACCCCTCGCTAACGATGCGCAAAGTGCTACCTCTGTCCTGGCAACCAGCGCGCCTCCGGAGATCAGAACCCTCAGTACGACAGCACTTTTGTCTTCGTCAACGATTATAGCGCGGTGAAGGAGGAGCAGGCAGATTATCAAGAGCCGGATAACGATGGCAGTAAGATGGACTTCGCTCAATATCGTTCATAACACTCACGACCTCCAGGTCTGTCGAAACTTCTACTCCGAGCGCAGTCTGTCACCGGCAAATGCTACGTCTTGACCTTTTCCAAAGCGCACAATCTCACTCTTGCCGATCTGGAGCCGGCTCAGATCCTCCCCGTCATTGATGCATGGACGCGCATTTACACTTCGCATCTTTCGCCTCGCTCAGCATTGGCAAAGGTGGCCCCAGCCACTACACTCCAGCCTGCAGCACAAGGTGCAGATTTCGCGGCGCCAAAAGCACAATATCGGTATATGCAGATCTTCGAAAACAAGGGCGCAGCCATGGGATGCTCAAATCCTCATCCTCATGGACAAATCTGGACCACTACCAGTTTACCTGAAGAACTGACTATCGAGATGGACAACCTCAAAAGGTATCGCCGAGAGCAGGGTTCGCACATGTTAGTTGATTACGCCAAATTGGAGATGGAGAAGAAGGAGCGCATCGTTTTTCAGAACAAGACCTTCCTTGTGGTCTGTCCGTGGTGGGCAACATGGCCATTTGAGGTCATGGTCATAAGCAAGGAGCACAAAAGAGCATTAGTCGATTTTGACGAGGACCAGAAAAATGATCTTGCCGAGGCCTTTGCTGAAGTCACGAGGCGGTACGACAACCTGTTCCAGTGCCACTTCCCTTACAGTAAGTCTGATTCCGTCGGAGTAAGACCCTGACATCCGGTCTGACGTATCTAGGCATGGGTCTGCATCAGGCACCTCTCGAAGGGACCGACGAGGAGATCGAGTGCAGCCACTTCCACATCCACTTCTATCCGCCTCTTCTGAGAAGCTCTACTGTGCGCAAGTTTCTAGTTGGATACGAGCTGCTGGCTGAACCACAACGAGACATTACTCCGGAACAGGCGACCACCAAGCTTCAAAACTGCGGCGGTGAGCTTTATCGAAAGAGGTTATAGGACAGCTGAAAAGTGAAGAAGCGGGAATGGAAACATGATGTGGTTCCATATATCAAAGTGTATGCCGCTGTTTAGGGGGAAAATAGTCTAATATTACAACAAGCAACTGAAGCCCTCGAGCCCCATCGAAGGCGACGCCCTCCTCCGTGTGACTTGTCTTCTTCGTCAGATCTAGGGTATCGCACAAGCTCTTGAGCTCCTCCACATCGATTGTCAACTGCTCTCGTCCTACTCTTCTTCGCACAGGTTCTCCTCCCTTGCACTGTGACTGCCCATGCGACACGACTTCGTCTCTAAGTCCTGACATAGTAGTCCCACGAACTCCACATCCAGATCAAACTCGTCGTACTGACCACCAATGGCCCTATCAGACCCGCACCGAGCCTCGTCGTCCTGAACACGAACCACTCGCTCAAGAAATGTGCCCACGCGACACCGAAAGTCCACATGGCCAACTCGTAAAACTCGCGGTTGTGAATGTGGTACGCGGCGTACAATCTCACGATAGCAGTGAGGGCGGTCCAGGTACCGAATGTGCGTGCTGAGAGCGGCGTGACAGGGCTAATGTCTTTTGGTGGTGTTTTCGACGATATTGAGGGTTGTTTGGGGCCGCAGTAGACCTTTTGCGTCGCAGAGAGCGTGCTGTATGATTGGATCGAGTTCGCCATTGACACGACTGAGATCTGGCATGGGTCAGTCGAGGAAGGAGTGCTTGACCATCACGGTATGCATACGAATAGCAGCCATTTCGGCAGCAGGCCGTCTCCAGGGGGCAGGTAGTTAAGGATTGAGGAGGTCTGCATGTTTGTAAGAATGGAGGAAGAGGGATTCCTGTCCACTGAACAGATGGCCAATTGATGTCGAGGTACAAATGCGATTGCGGAATTTCGTAATACAACTGTTCGATGGACACGAGACACGCGGCCCTATTCTGTGCTCCAAATCTCCTATCCTGTTGATCTTCCCCGACGCGGCTGCTTGTGGTTAATAAAAGTAGCCAAGAGTTCGAAGACGGGATGCAGGCCCCCATCGACCGTCAAACACTCGGATACTGGTCCCTGCATCCGGCGCGGCGGCCTTCAAGTCGTACCACGTACAGCTACGCCTGACGCGAGATATAATGATAATTCCAGCCTCGACAATCATCACGTGTCTTTTGTGATTGCCATTGAACCTGACCATCACCATGAGCGTAATCAATGAGGTCGAAGACACGCTCACCAAGCCTGTTACGGCTATCTTTGCATTCGTTGGTATCCTCTACATCAGCTTGAAAATCTTCAGCTTCTGGAGACTGGTCGCCAGCTTGTTCGTTTTGCCCGGTAAATCTGTACGGACACAGCACATCGACTCAATGCTTCCTCACTGACCTCTGATAGCTCTCCAAATATGGCAAGAAGGGATCGTGGGCCGTCGTGACTGGAGCTTCAGACGGCATTGGCAAAGAATACGCCCTGCAGCTAGCCGCCAAAGGCTTTAACATCGTCCTCGTCTCCAGAACGAAATCGAAGCTTGACCAGCTCGGCTCTGAAATCGAGACCAAGTACAACTCAATCAAGACCAAGACTCTGGCAATGGACTTTTCCCTGAACCAGGACTCCGATTTCGCTGCTCTCAAGGATCTCGTCTCTGCCCTCGATGTCGCCATTCTCGTCAACAACGTCGGCCTCAGTCACGATATCCCTGTTCCATTCGTGCAGACACCTGAGAAGGAAATGAAAGACATCATCACCATCAACTGTCTCGGTACCCTCCGCGTCACCCAACTCATCGCTCCCGGCATGGCTCAACGCAAGCGCGGTCTCATCTTGACCATGGCCTCATTCGGCGGTATCCTCCCAACACCTCTGCTCGCCACCTACTCCGGCAGCAAAGCCTTCCTGCAACAATGGGGCACCGCGCTCGGTTCTGAGCTGAAGCCCCACGGCGTCGACGTCCAAGTCGTGCAGTCGTACCTGGTCACCTCCGCCATGTCCAAGATCAAGCGCACCAGCATGACCATTCCAAACCCAAAGATGTTTGTCAGGGCCGCGCTGAGCAGGATCGGTCTCAGTGGTGGTGCGCAGGATGTTGCTTACACTAGCACTCCTTATTGGAGTCACGCTATTGTGCACTGGGCCTTGCTTACGTTCACGGGTACGCACAATGCCATTGTTGTTGATCAGAACAGGGGTATGCATGAGAGTATTCGTAAGAGGGCGCTTCGCAAGGCTGAGCGTGAGGGTAAGAAGCAAAGCTGAATGGAATCTCGGTTCCAGAGAATAGAAAGCTCATGTCATCGAACATCGGCTGGGATTACTACAGGGCCACGAGAGGCATACGTGTACAATGTAAAACGCGCGGAACAACGTTACATCAGCTGGCTAATACAGACGACTTGGGTAGCAGGATCCTTCATGTACAGTAGTAATATGCGAAGGCACTGCCTGACATCAGCTGCCATCCTTCCAGAGCTCGAGACCTGATAGTAAACAATGAGATCAAGCCAAACTACCGGGCTTCCACAACGACAGGGTGTATATAGATGATGTTACACAACCCAGCCATTGTATCATCTGAACGTAGGCAAATATCAATGTGTCAGGCACTCAGACATAGACTCATCATGTCGCTGACCTTTGTTCGTCGTTCATGTGGTCGGATTGGAATGAGTCTTGGCAGGGACCGGCATCGAGCTGGCTGAACGCGGCTAGACCCGGCGGAATTGTGGACGACAAGCCGAGCGGAGGCGGAACTGCGCATCTGGTGAACCCTCCAAATAATCCCGATAGATTCAAGATTCTTTCTATCACCGACCTCGACAGCTACAAACTACCACCATGTCTACCGTCAGACCAGTCTCTCGAAGGCTTCTCTCTTCCCTAGAGCCTGTGCGCCGTCCAGTACATCCATCATGTCTCCAACGAAGACCATTTGCCACTGCGCTTAACGAGATTCCACCAACTACAAGCACCGCCACACGAGCCCGGTCAGCGACATCCTTCAGCAACAAATTGAACGTTGGACCGTCATTCGCAGACTTTGTCAGCGCTCCTGAACCACAATTGACGCCCGAAGACGCGCTCGAGCTCAAGACAGCAGAAGTTGGTCCACCTGGAAAGAAAAAGACCATCACGCGACTCCCATCATGGCTCAAGACACCAATTCCAGTCAACGAGAACTACAAGCGGATAAAGAATGACTTGCGAGGTCTCAACCTTCATACTGTTTGCGAAGAGGCACGATGCCCGAACATTTCAGATTGCTGGGGTGGAGACAAGAAGTCTGCAGCCACGGCCACAATTATGCTCATGGGTGACACTTGCACGAGAGGATGCAGGTTTTGCAGTGTCAAGACATCGAAAGCGCCGCCGCCGCTCGATCCACATGAGCCGGAGAATACAGCCGAGGCGCTGAGGCGCTGGGGACTGGGTTACGTTGTTTTGACAAGTGTGGACCGAGACGATCTTGCCGACGGAGGTGCGAGACATTTCGCCAGCACAATCATGAAGATCAAGCAAAAGGCGCCGACGATGCTTGTCGAGGCGCTGACCGGTGACTACGCTGGCGATCTCGAGATGGTCAAGATGGTCGCGCAGAGCGGTCTGGATGTGTATGCGCACAATGTGGAGACTGTCGAGGAGCTGACGCCTATGGTCCGTGACCGCAGGGCCAAGTTCAGACAGTCGTTGAGTGTGCTCAAGACCGCCAAGGAGAGCAAGGAGAGTCTCATTACCAAGACGAGTATCATGCTTGGATTGGGCGAGACGGAGGAGCAGCTTTGGGCTACTCTGAAGGGTATGTCGAGCTATACTCACCATCTGGAAATTGGCTAACATTTGACAGAACTTCGAGCCGTTGACGTCGACGTCGTCACCTTTGGCCAATACATGCGCCCGACGAAGCGCCATATGAAGGTCGAGGAGTACATCACACCAGAAGTTTTCGAGCTCTGGAGACAGCGAGCACTGGACATGGGCTTCTTGTATTGTGCAAGTGGCCCATTGGTTCGCAGCTCGTACAAGGCTGGCGAGGCTTTCATCGAGAATGTCCTCAAGAAGCGTGCAAGCACGAGCGCGTTGTCTATGGCGGAGCAGAACGGCGATTTGAAGGGTGTCAGTGCTTGAGGCTGATATTCATGGGCTCACGGGCTGCATTGCACGGCGCACTTGGAAGCATGAACGGACTCAACGTCCTCAGGTGTAATGGTGTACTGGGTTGGCATATCTCGAGCGTCAGACGCGCTGTCGCTTCAAGTGTAAATAATCACAATTGTAATTTAAAGACCACCTACCACATCAGATCACAACTTTTGGTGTGTAGACTGATAATTGGCTCTGTGGTCAATCATACGTACATCACGTTGAAGTGTTTCGTATCGACATGGAAGTCGGCTCTCCTCCTCCGCGACGGTACAGGCTACGACATTTTATTTTTACAACCACAGCATACACATACATCATTTCGGAATTGTTCAGTCCACGGGGAAAAGCGCATTCAACCATGTCGAAATGGTTGCAGTGAACATGTCCGAGTTGGTATGAGGCTGAAAGAGCAAGATAGCGGGTCAATCGGAAGTCGCGAGTGAGCATGATGTCCGTACATAAATTCCATGAACAGTCCATCGCCCTTTTACCAAGATCTGCCTCCGATTCCTCATTGTTCCCTTGCTTCTTGTTAATCGCCAACGTAGTACAAGTTTTGAGCTTCTGTCGTCGCCTATCCACAGTATCGACACCACCCTGAAGAATGCCCCTAGACGAAAACGTCAAGTCTTCTACAGCGTCGACGACTACTGCGACTTCTTCAACTCAAGGAACGCCTGCTTGGTTCTTGTCGTGGATCAACAATAGCATGTAAATGGGTTGAGCGCCCACCAACGTACTGCTTCTTATACGACCACTTTCAACTTCGAACCTTCAACGAATCGTCACCATGCACGAAACCCCAGCGAGGTTGTTCCTGAAACTACGATCCTTTATCATCAACCCTTCTCGTCAGTCCGCGAGCTCGATCAGACCTCCCAAGGTTGAAAGCAGACCTGTCGCTATGACTGCCACAAGCTCAAGACCGCAGGTGCCTTTCCAGATCATTGGGCCGATCAATCAATTCCCAAGCAAGTCCAGGATCCAGAATGAGAACCAGAAGGTCCAGAGCGCACTCCCTACAAAGAACTCGAGCAACGGCGTCAAGCGACCGCTCAAGCTGGATACGGCTCTGCTGAACGCACACTTCTAAGCAGCGCCATTGCTGAAATCCATGGCCGCTGAAGCGTTGGGGTAGGTGTCTGGCTATGTGTTTGGCTAGATGCCTAGGGAATTGGTGTGGTATGGGTGTGTTGAGTGCTTAGGGTGCTATTGCATTCCCCAGGGGTCTCATCTCTTCCTTCCCTGGATGTGTACGTCGTGAAGACTAGCCACTTCGGGGATGATCAGACTCTCGATCTCAAGCGGCTCTTCCTTCACGCCAGCTCGACCCTGCTTATCGGGCAAGCGAATCCACTGTTCACCCTTCTGCGCCGACACAAACACCACCTCCCACTTCCTTGTGGCCAATAAATTGCCAATTACAAGATGATGCGCGTATTTGTCCAACGCATACTGCGCCTTACGCACCAACAACTTCTCATCTGTCTCCAGCTTGAAACTCACAATCATGCCCTCGGGCGCCCATCCATCAACAAGCTGCTGCAGAAACTTGGGCACGGGGTCCAAATCAACCACAAGTCTCTGATCGGTAATCCTTGCCGCGGGCGCTTGAGCCAGATCACCACCATCCACCTTCCCGTTAAAGTCCTCACTCGACTGGATCTTATGCTCGACCATCTTCGCAGTCGGAATAAAGAAATCACTAACCGCCGCGGCGAGATAGAAAAGTCCTCTCGCACCAAGCGGTCGCATCAGCCGCGCCACCTCCCTCAGCGTCCAGAGATAATCATTCACGCTCGTGAACGGCACCATCAGCAAGCGTCCCTCGTGCCGCGCGCGCTGGTATTTCCGCAATACATCGCTCATCTGGTTCTGGTAGGCTTCGTTGACGCCTACCGAGCCGTCGGCGGATAAGGACATGTAGTCCAGGAAGCAGTGCACGCTTTGACTGTAGTGGCGGCTGTACGGTAGCAGACTGTGCTCGCGATGCAGGAAGATGACGGCGTAATCCGCTTCGAGGAACTTCTCGCATGAGACAGCGCCTCGCGTGCCGGCGGAGAAGTTGTCGATGAAGCGGACCGTGTTGCGCTCCAGAGGGACTGTTGTGCCGCCTGAGGTCACCAGTACGACGCGGCGGGTCTTATGGGCGGCGTGTGTGTTGATGAAGGATTGTGCGAGCTCGGCATCGTGTGTGAGAGACTTGGGCCGGGGGTTGGTCTGGAAATAGTCGTGTTCTGCTGGTGGTTGAGACATTTTGGGCGTGAATTTTGCGCGTTTGACAGCGCTTCAATTGATTCTTGTTCCCTCGCACTTCGGAGCTAATTGTGCGGCTTGTGACAATCTTGAATGTCTTTTGTGAGTCTGAGATGATATAACAACACCGATGCGGTTGTGTTTCCCAATTCCTTCTTCAGTTCGGAGTTGACACCGGGTATTTGTCGATTCTCGATAAATCTGTATTTCTTCCCAGTCCTCGATTGTTTCTTCACAAAGCCTGATGATCGAGTGTCCATATTCGAAAAGATCGTACGAGGACACCTCGCGTTATCAGTCGGTCAAGCGGATCGCCGTGGTCAGTCATGATTTTGACGTCAATTTAATCCATGGACTGAGGTTGTGATGGCAAATCCGAGGAACATTGAAGCATGTCTGCCTCGGGTGTCATGAACGATCGTTAATCCAAGAAAGGGCAGTTGATATTTTATCACATCGTCAAACACATCATGGGATGAGCTTATTAAGGTAATCTCGAGTGGTATGTAAATTCGTTGACATAGTCGGAGACATTAATCATATCATATCAACATAACATCCTTCCCCAATCGACCCTCTCACCTCCTCCACTCTATTTCTTAGCCTGAGCGTTCTTCGCACCAGTAGCATCCTCGACAGTTCCTCTAGCCGTGTTGGCAGTGTTCTCAACACCAGCACCGACACCACTGATGGTGTCGCCGAGGCCTCTTCCAATGGTGCCGACACCACTTCCAACCAGGCCGACTGCGCTGCCTGCGGTCGAGCCTACGGCGCCCAGTGCTGATGCACCTGTGTTCCAGGCGCCGGTGCCCATGTTCGAGGCCCAGCCGCCCATGCCGCCGCCCTGGGCTGGCTTTTGGCCCTGCTGGTTGGTGTTGTTGTTGTTGTTGTCGGACATGGTGATGTTTTGATAGGATCTGGTTATGTTAGGAGGGGAAGTATGAAGCGGTGATCCGTTGCGGCTTACTGTAGATTGTTTTGTTTTGTTTTGGTTCTAGAAGAAAGTTTGATCTGAGACAGAAGAAGTATGGCAGAGCAGAGCTATATAACCCACCCGAGATCGATCCTTAACTTACTCCAATATCATTATTGCGTGGCTTGTTCGCACAGCGCGAGCTACCCTTGTCTAGGAGGTACGCATGACGCAGCGTTGATCGACAAGGCCACGCTGCTGCCCGTACGTGATCACAGAACTGTGGACCGTGATGCAGTTCTGTGGCTGGGATCTCGCAGCCTTATGATCGTTACACGAATGGGAGTGGGCTCGAGGCTAGATCTACCCCTCATTTGACAGGTCTTTATTCGTAAGGGTCTCATATGACGTTGGAAAGGCATGTGCTGCGGGAGGATCTCCGGTGGGCAACATGGCATGAGATACGGCAACCACGAGAATTGTGCGCATATTCACATGAACTGGGTCGTCAACGATCCCTATCGATATAGAGATATTGGATTTATAGTCACGACAATGACAGTGACATTGGATAATGCATTTGATTCGTAATAGGTACTTGGGTATAGACAATCTCTTCGATATGCCTAGGCTCTACCGACAGAAGCGATAGAAGACCACATCGCACAGCTATGCTTCAACAGCTAATCTATGCGAAGATTGGGAGTGGGAGACCGTACTGAAAGGTTGTTAGTGATTTGTTACCATGTGTAGTAGAAATCGGAGAACTCACGTTGGTTGGGTTGTTGAATCTGAGACCTTGGTCAAGGGCAGAGATGGACTTGATCTCGTCCTCGGAGAGGTCGAAGCTGCAGACGTCCAAGTTGGCAGCGAGTCTCTGCTGGTTGTTGGACTTTGGAATGACGGCAACACCACGCTGGGTGGACCAGCGGAGAAGGACCTGAGCTGGGGACTTGCTGTGCTTCTCGGCGACCTTCTTGACGACGTCGTGCTCGAAGAGAAGAGGGGTGTTCTTGGCCTTCTCCATCTCAAGCTCGTGGTACGAAATTGGGCCGAATGAAGAGTAGGCGGTGATGACGATTCCGAGAGACTTGGCGAGCCCGACGAGAGGCTCCTGGGTGAGGTATGGGTGGTGCTCAATCTGGAGAGTCTGTGGGAGCTGCTTGGCGTAGCGCTGGAGATCCATGACAGATTGACCGCTGTAGTTCGAGATACCAATGCTCTTGGCCAAACCCTCCTCGTAGAGCTCCTCCATGGCCTTCCAGGTCTCGGAAAGAGGAGCCTTGGACTGCGTGATCTTGTCGTTCTCATCGGTCCAGCTTGGTGGGTAGCGGACTGATGGGTCGACGTACTTCAAGGCAACTGGGAAGTGGACAATGTAGAGGTCGAAGTAGTCGACACCCCAGTCCTTGAGCTGCTTCTTGCAGATTGGCTTGACGCGGTCGTAGTCGTGGAAGGAGTTCCAGAGCTTGGAGACGATGAAGAGCTCCTCACGCTTGACGAGACCGTCCTTGATGGCACGGGCAACACCCTCACCAGCCTCTTGCTCGTTGCCGTAGTCTTGGAAGTCGTCAGTAGCTGTCATTGAGGGTCATGGGAGCTCGTGTTACATACCGCAGGCACCGTCAAAGAGTCTGTAACCAGACTTGATGGCGTTGTAGACAGTGTCGGCACAGGTGGCATTGTCGACCTTCCAGAGACCGAAACCAACGAGAGGCATCTGCGAGCGTGGTCAGCTGAATGTCACGGCGGTCAACAAGAGCTTGGTTAGCTAGCTACTCACCTCGCGGCCGTTGTTGAGCTTGACAGTTGGGGCAACCATTTTGGATGCTGCGTAGAATCTGATTGAGATTGGAGTTTGCTGTGGTTTGGTAAAGGTAGACAGAAGAGGTCTACGAGTAACAGATGGGATGGAAGAGCGAAGAGGTAAGATGGGAAGAAATCTGCGAAGAAGAAGAGTGAGCCGCTGCGGTTATATATTTCTTGGTCCACACCAGAAAATCAGCTAATGACAGGCTGAGTTCAACTCTGAACCAGACGCCGCTTGAAAGCTTCTCCAACATAATTTCCTGGGTCCTCCAGGTCTCCATACGTACCTTGCACAGGGTCTTAGCGCGTTCATTGCTGCAAAGTGTGGTTGTGATCGTGATCGCAGCTGAAAATACGAGAGAGATGGATTGTCCAGTCTATGTGATGGAAATACAGTTACAGACAGCTTTTCTTCATCCCCATCGGAAGCAATCGCATCGATCTAAATTGTTTATCCCTCGGCCGATGCAAGGTTTCCTCTCCCGGCTGACAATCCCCGAGTACAACTGGCAGGAGCGAGGGGACACCCACGTTGTTGCCATGACGGAGCCGAGCAGCAAAGGTGGGGGTAACCTCCAAGGTGGGGTGCAGTCGCCGCACTGGGCAGGCGCATTCAGCCGCAGAGTGCTGCTGCACTCGAATGCCGTACACTCGGCCCGGTTAATCCACCACAAAGAGCCGCCAACGGCTAAATGCGTTCGCCGTGTATCGCGCCGGCAGATGGCCGTAAGTTGTTGGTAATTTATGTCTTCGATAGGTACCGTACGTGCCGAAGTCTACAAAGTTTCAGACAAGAGAAGAGTGTCATCGTGTCAAGGAGGTCTGCGCATGAGCCATTCTAAGTTGCAGAAAGCGATTGCTAAGCAGACAGGTTGAGCAATGGTTGATCGACAGCGTACAAGCTCGACGTTGGTTTCTCGACGCAAGTAGAATCATGACAAGAGTTAGCAACATGCCGAGAAGATGAAATTGAGGACTGTATGGTATCTGAGAATCTCCATGTTGCTTTTCGAGATCCGTTTCTATGCAACCTGCATGATTCCCTATGCCTGTCCCCCTTGATCGCTGAACAAAGTCACAAATACAAAACCGAGTCAGATCTAAGCAGAGAACTTTCTGGTGACCTTTGCAATGACTGGAAAACTGTCAGTGCTGTCAAACAGAGTGGGTGAGGTGTACTTACTGTGCAGACCAACGACGCTGATGATGAAACCGACAGAAAGAACAAGGACGACAAAAGGATCAACCTTGAGTCCAGGCGACTCGTCAGTGTAAAGTCCTGTGTTGCGTGTCAGTCGAGAGGTCTTGCCATGCGTGTATGGATGACGGGCTAGAAAGCGGGTGCTGAGCTGGAGCGACTCGAGGGTCGTTTCGTGGTGTAGTCCGCATCCCAGCTCAGCGGCTGCTTCCTCTTCTTTCTCTTTTCTCCTTCCTCCGCTCGTTCTTTCGGGCATGAAAACAAGATATGTCCAACGTACTCAACATGGTGCTGCTGCTACCGCCAGCTCCGGCAGCTCTTGTGCTACTTGGTCGCGCATTGGCGACCTTGTCTGCTCTGTCGGCTGCGGCCTTCCTCCTGATGGCGGTGGCTGGTCCTCCTGGTGCTCTCGGTGACGACTGACGAGCGGTGGATGAGCCGGTGGTCGCAGAGCCGGCGGTGTTGACCGGGTCAGAAGCGCGTGGAGACGACTGTAACGGCCTGTTAGTATGGTTGATCCTCTTGGTCTTGCGAGGTGGTAGTTCGTGCGGCAGCCACATTGCGCATCGGTAGACTCGTAGGGCTGTATAGACACATGCGCCTGAAACCCCAATATGTGCTCTCACTCCGAAAAAGGTCTGTCTATTGCCCCGGTCGATTCGCGAAGTCGTAGGAAAGGTCACACGATCCGGTGAATAGGAATAGGAGTAATTACCATTGTTGTGTGTTGCGTGGGTGTAAGAGGAAGCTCGATGATCGCGAGATAGGCTCAGTGTAGCTCAAGAAGTCGATGATTGCGTCCTTCGCGAGTATCGGGTGCAAATGCGGGTTTTCGAGGTCGTAGTCCTGATCTTGAACGTCGCAATATAACACGAATTCACATCTGAAGCTCTGGGCGCAGTTCAGTAGCGAAAGCGGTAACGGCCCGCAGCCGCCTCCACAAATGCACGGACTAGTCTCTATCAGATCTGGAGCGAGCATACAATTTCACAATGCACCAACATGCACGACTGGCATGTCTGGCCTCAGACCTTCAGACATAACTACGAGGACTCGAGGCAAGTGCTACAGACAGATCACCGTCGTCTGTTCATTCTCATGTATTTCGACCCAAGGATATTATCGTGTAACCCCCACCAGCCCGAGCCCGTGACTACAAATTCCTTCCCAAACCCCACACCGCAAGGCCGTAACCTGCAATGAAAATGCTGTACAGAACAGCCCGATGCGAATGCTAGAGTTCCCCCGACCCAATCCTGATAAGAACATAACCGCGACAATTTAAACCCGCAAACAAACTTCCAAACAACATGAACCGTACAAACTCCCATGATGTTTTCCCTCAGAAATGCTTTGCTTACTCGACGATATCACACCCACTTGATGCAATGAGACCGGCTTAGGTCGACGGAATGGCTGAGATTAGCCCCAGACGGAAGCTTGAACACTCTTGTTGGTGTTCATGTTTCCCCAGACGCCACTGTCTGTTCCCCATGAACCGAGACCTGGCGCATTGTTTGACGGTGTCTTGTCGGATGCCGCGGGAATCGAACGTGTGTTGGGTGTGATGGACCGCTTGGCCGTGGTGTTCTGCGAGTGGGAAGGACGAGTACCGATTGGCGCAACACCAGTGGACGCTTGTGGAGGCATGGCTCCTTGCATAATCGATGGCGAGTTGTTTGATGGTGATCCAGCCGTTCTTGTCGTCTGGTGGAGGGTTTCGGCCATGCTGAAACCTGGAGGGTTCGACACTGCCGGCGACGTACTAGCGCGGCGGTCGGGAACAGAGGCAGCGAGCTCTCGTGAAGGCATCTGAACGGCCGACTCGGCCCCGGATTGAGATTGGGCACCGAACGAATCATAGGCCAGTGGTGAAGAGCCCCTGACACTGCCGGATACAGATAGACGGGAGTCCTGCGATTGTCGAGCAGCGGTGCCATCTGGGCTATACATTGCCGGTTCGTTGCCATACAGGGCACGGTGTTGACGCGCGATGAGTTCTCGGCGATCGTCTTCATTCATGGTGTTGGGAGACGAAGAACGATCCGGCTTTACGGTAGAGGTGGATGTGGAGGCGTCTGCAGAGAAAACAATTGTCAATAGCTGTCTAACATCTATTGCTCTTCCAAAGGATCCTTACTCCTGTTATATTGCTGCTCTTGGTGATAGTTCCGCAGTTCCCTCTCTCTTTGCGCAGCCATTCGGCGCTTGGCCTGCATCATTTGCTCGGCCTCGCTTTGACGAGGTTGCTGTTGTGGCTGTTGTGGTTGGAAGCGTTGCGAGGCGTAGAAACTCTGAAGCCCGGCAGCGGAACCAGATCGAGAGCCGTCATGTTCGTGTTGTATGGAGTGGTGGCGTGAGACATTGCCGGAACGTTGATCTGTCGGTTTGCGATTAGTACGAGGACGCAAAGGCTGGTATCTGCAGTACGTACCATCTGGGTATCCGCGGTTCATGGATGGCATTGACTCTCGGCGATTACCACCGAGCGGTACACCTGGACCGCCAAACAGTTTCCCGCTCTTGGTCAAATCATCCATAGCCTTGTCAACCTCTTCAATCTGCGACATGAATGCCGTCGGTTCGTTGCTCGCTGAAGATGTGGCGCCCGAGCGAGGGGGTGGGGCCTGCTGTTCCCATGAAGGCTGACGGCCTTGCTGAGACCACGTCTGGTTATCGTAGAAAGACATGGCTGGTCGGGAGTTGCGGTTGTTGTATGTACAGTGCGACTGGCGACAGGGGCGGAGTTCAGGTCGTGATGCGCAAATGCAAAGAATTTTAAATATTGACTACTACAGTATGACGGATTAGCGACTCTGAACAGAGCACAAGACAGGTCGAATAACGAGATGCTTCGCAAGTCGCAAAGGGGAGGCCGTGAAACGACAACAGCCGTTGGGAGCCAAAATTTCGAAATGTGTTGTCCCCCGGGGGCCCGGAGCGGGCTTGAGGGGTGTTGGTTGAATAAGGTAGTGCACACGAAAACTTTTCCCGTACCTGTACTGTGATTGGAATAGCGGAAAAGGAAAAGAAACACCAAAGGAATGACTATTCTGTCGATCGAAAGATGACAGAGTACAGGTCGAAATGGGGTATCTTGAAAGGACGAGTGGGAAGGTGGAGGAGGAGGAAGAGGAAATTGTCAGCAATAGTACCCATTACTGAAGGTTACAGCGGCGGCTTGGGGAAACAACGAGTCCAGCGAAGCACCGTCGGAGCATGCATAATCTGTCATTATTTGCAGAGGTGCCACCTACCCTGCTACCCTTCCGGGGCCTGTGGCGCATTGAGGCCGCCTAATCCTCACTTCAATCTCCGGCTCCTGCCTATCCAGTACTCAGGAAGAAGATCAGACGGCAAGCGCAGTCCACGTGTAGTTTGTTTCTAGTCCGTTTCCAGTCAAAATAAGCATCTTCTTTGCAAGACGTCAATCTCATCTTTCTGCAACAACACTCTTACAAACCACGTTGACTCCTAGGTATACCACGCAAACATGTACTGCGGCCTACCGCGGTCGCTCACCGCGTAGCCTGATCGTCTCGGAAAAGCACTTCCCCAAACACGAGAGTGTGTGCGCACTTTTGATGCGTCTGGGCTCTAGCGTTGGACCCCATCTCTCACTACTTCTGTACCGAACCCGTAAGCGAGTCGAGAGTGGAGATATAATCTTCACGTGCGCTCCGGCTGGCAATATTATCCTCACCATCTTCTCATTCGATATTACCGCGTACTTTTTTACCGTATGCAGACAACCGCTGCGCTCGAGTCTTCACGCAAATCAGGTAGCTCGATACCACATTCACAAGCCTCGAGCAAACCTATAAATACGACATGTGAATTGACGTCTTCCGACCAGCCGGAGATGTTTCGCTTGGGCGAGCTGGATTTGTTTCGGCGCCGACGACGAACTCGACCCCACCTCATCGTAGGGCGCATGCACCTCACCCCGCCTTCTTCACAAACGACCGGAAGATCGACAGCTTCTCCAACGATTGTCGAATTGAACGTAATACGGAAGTCGTCATGATACCAGGCGCAAGTCATCACTATCGCTGGAGCACATGCTCGGCGGGCTAAAGTGTCGTACAATCTACCCAGCACTACGAACCAGATTCGTCGCGTACACCGACACTCTAGACGGCTCCTCGAGTGGGTTGGTTGTCCGCTGTTAACCGTCGTCTGACTTGAGATGTGGTAGGGGGCCGCATGAACTGCTACCATGTCACATGCATGCTTTGTGTCCTTGAGGATCAGGATCATACGGAAATAGTCCATGGCCACCAGACATTGCGTCCAGTCCTCTCGTCCTTCATCCAAGCAACCCAAGCTACTTGAGCTCTTCCATGTCAGTCTCGGCAATTCCAGCAGGATTTCACTGCTCGAATCGTTCAAGACATAGGCGGCAAAGAGCAAGGTAATTCTTTTTCGTATTCATGGTATCGTTACGTTTTCGTCAACGAGAAGTCCTCACGCAGATTGTTTCTCGTTCACCTCCTCATTCTGCCGCTCAGGCTCATCGCAGTTGCTGTCAGCCCCCAGTGGTCCCTTCTCGACGTCTTTCGGTGCATCCAAGGCTTCGTCCTCGAGCTCGTGTCCATATCTCCGGCAGATTCCCGCCATACTCCATTGGCCGACTGTCAACGCGAACAAAACACCAATCAGGACGGTGTGAGCCAGGGCAACCATCGATAGACAACGCGTCGTCTGATATGCGCATCCAGTATCACCCCTGATGCTGTCGACGCTTGGTAACACACGAGACGGGTCGCACAGATTCCGTGTGAGGTCGTGGAAGAAATAGAGGATACCGAATTTCGGCACGGTACTGAGGAAGGTCTCGAAATATAGGTGGTGGGAGAAGATGGCCATGAGGTCAGGACATTTCTGTGACATGCTGTCAGCCTTTGGTCTCCTTGTCTCCCTTGATCTGTCGCTTACCCTTGCAGCTCCAAAGACTCCAATGACACTCAGCGCGACTCCATACAAAGCGTACCCAGTCGTGCATATCGAGATGTACCAGCTGTCCTGCGGAAGGTAGGTCGATAACCAGACGAGCGAGAAATAATATGTGAGTGACAGATACGCAACGACAAAGCTGAGACTCCTGTAGCTGGCTGCATCAGCACATGATGCTCAGTTGATGATGCGTTCGCGATCTAGCTCACCTCATCTCTGTGAGACTTTGCGTGTTCGACATTTCGCGTATATCGATGGCAAAAGCAAACGACAGTAACTTCTCAAGAGCACAAAGAATAGGTATTGAGAACGGAGCAAGCAGAACAATTACCAACAAAACCATGGGCAGACCTACCAATATTTATTAATATGTAACAATCATGACGACAAGAAAAAACTGGCCAAACGGAGCGACCGGTAAAGAGACACCAGCTTCCGCGGTCCCAAATCAATGAAAGACCCACAACTCAGGTATGGTACTAGGTACATTGACTACACTCCAAAGGGCCAAGGCTCCGAACCCTCCGCCCAGAAAACTAGGAAAGAGATCGGTATTGTCGCCGATTACGAATGCCATTTGGGGGATAAAGGTTGCCCTTTTTCACTGATGGCGTCAAGTGTAGGGCTGGTTCTAGCGTTCCCGAGCCATGCCAATCCACTCTTCGGATGTCAGTGGAACGGAATATCAGGAACCGTCGGAAAACATTTCTCGTCAACTACCCGCGGGGGATCAATAGGTATAAAGATTGGGATCTTCGTGATGAGCACTCGTTCATGGTTGATGCAGGTACAAGATATGGCTTCAGTATGGCAAATCGTATGGTCGTGTGCCTCGACAACATCACCCGGCACTGCTTCCTGTTCGCGTGACGTACAGAAGAAACCGTATCTGCAGTGCTCTAAACCATATATTTTTAACATTTCTTGGGATTCTTGATATTCTTGGCGTCCTTGGTATACAATCACATGAGAAGAATCCCACTTATCGCTTCCCAATTTCAGGCGAGAAAAGCCGATCCCTCGCCGATGTAAAAGGTTAAACGCTCCCAAGGAAGGCTCTTGGCCGATTCCGCCGGCTTGGACCGAGGAACGGTGGAGAGGTGGGAACTTTATATCTAGGAATGATGCTTGATGGGGCAAACTCGGCGGCCTCGAATGACGGGTCCGAAAGACATAGCTGAGGCACGATTGACGCGGTGTCACGTGAGGGGACTTTTAATTCTCGTGGTATCGGCTGATATCGCTTGATCGAATCTACAGCTAATATAGTAAGAGTACAGATAGCCAGGACATCCAGCGAAGCTTCACGTCTATCCTTCCCTCCCCTTTCTCACCACCTATCTTAATTCCCAGACCGAACACTAAGCACGCTCTTCTCCAGCCCCAAAATCGCATCCCTAACATCTGGCGCATAATGCCGCCTCAGCAACTCGCCCTCCCACACCGTCGCAGCAAACGGATTCGACCCCTCGACCTCCTCCCTCAGCGCATCGAACGTGCCGTCTCCTTTCCTCTCCTCGGTGAACCACAGCGTTGCCACTTTCGTGCCGTGGACTTTCATGCACTGCCGCAGCAGCCCGATCATCGCGAGCGCCGACTTCTCGGGGAGTTGCAACAAGGCGGTCAGGAGCTGCTTCGTGAACGCCGCTACTCTCAGCGGCGGGACGGCGCGGGTGTTTAGCGCTGGCATCAGGACCGAGGAGAGGGAGCGCAGGAGCAGCACGATTGTGGTCTGTACGTTGATCTTGGACGAAGTTTTGGTTTGACGTGTGTCCGGGTCGGGTAAGTGCAGTGATTTGGCGCTAAGCTCGATGTCCGGGTTCAGTGAGGACGGGATCAGCGTGCGGTAAAGGTGTGTGATGAAGAAGTTGAGATCGAGGTGCAGCGTGTCCGCTTGTTTGGCCACGTCGATTTGGCCTTGTAGCAGAGCGAAGGCTGTGATTACGCAGAGAAGGGATTCACGGGTCAGATCGCGTGCGGATGTCGCCGAGGCCTCGTCTTCGTCCTCTTCTTCGTCGTCGTCGGCGTCGGACGTGTATGCAATCAGATCGCGCAGGGCTTCGAGAATATCGCCAAAGAAGTCTTGGTTGATCAGGTGAGCGTACCGCGCAAGACCTTCCAACACGGCGCCCATGAGCCCTGGATTGCGGGATTTGAGGATGCGGAAGTAGGCGACAAAGACTTGCTTGAGGGTGTCGGCTTGGTTCTTGTCGCGTTCTTCGTGGCTGACTGCTGCGTCTGCCTCTTTCATCTCCTTTTCTACCTCCTTGCGATCGCGCATGTTCTTGCGTTCCTTCTTGGTCCTGAACTCGCGCTCCTTTTTCTTCATTTTTCGCATCGGTTCTGGGTCATTCTCGCCTGGCTTGTCAATCCTGTTCGTCGAGGCCTTGTGAGCAAATTCTGAGAGCAAACGCAGATGTAAGAACGTGTTCAGCACGCTCTCGTGAATGTGGTAGCTCTTTGTCTTCATCATTCTCGTAAGCATCGTGACTGCCTCTAATGAAGCATTGCCGTCTTCGTCGTCGCGGAACAGCGTCTCGATAGACTGTCGGCATTTGCTAAAGTCCTGATCGATATTCCTGGTACTGAGCTTGTCCACCATGAGTTGAAGCAGTTCTGTTCGGTAGTTGAAATGCGGCGCGAGTTCGAGGAGTTGGCTTGCACATGATATGGCGACTGTAGCCATACCTCGCGCAGCCTCTGTCCGATCCGGAGCACTGCCCTTTGCAGTCTTGCGAAGATCCTGTACATACTCTTGATAGCCACGAACAAGTCCCTGTTCGAAGTTTCGAAGTTTCCTCACGTCTTTCGAAAGTTTCTGCTTCAGCTCTTCCTCTGACACGGGTCGTATCCGATAGCCGGGGATGATGTCCTTGTACACTGCCAGTTGCGTGACCATTGCAAGTTTGCGTACCACCAGGTTTCTTGACCGCGCAAGCTCTCCCAAGCTTTTTAGTTGTCCAATGTGCTCTTCGGGGTCTTCGCTGATCGAGTTCGCAATCTTGGCCATTTCCTCTTTCGCTTCAAGTATCTGTTCTCGTACAGACTTTTGTGGTTTCTTTGGCTCTTCTTCAACCTCCTCGTCATCCTCGCCGCTTCCTAAGAAACTGTCATCTTCCTCAACCACTTCCTCCACCACGGGTTCAGGCGCTGGTGCTTCCTCGATCTGCCCTTCTTCGTTCCGAATAGGTAATCTGTCACTCTTCTTCTTCTCTTTGCTCTTTCGCTGCCTCATTCGCTCCATGTACTCTCCTTCCAGATCCCATTTCGACGCACTCTCATAGAAATTGTTTGTAGCGGCCGCTGCCTTGTCTGCAGGAGGACTGAGACGTCGCCTCTTTGGCGCCGGTAGTTTCGACATCATGTCTGTACTTCCAGTGCGAAGTGGGTGCTTGATGAGGACTGGTGTACAGAAATAAATGTCAAGCACGTGGACACCCGAGCCTGAGAATTTCTGGTCAAAGAAACCATCAGCGGCCCCGAAATTTTGACTTTTTGCGGGGAAGATCGACCCTGCGCTGCGGGCAAAAAAAGTCCCAGATCCTCCTCCGCCAGTCTCAGTCCAAGGATATCCACAACCTTTCTTCCTCCTCACCACACGTCACATACATCACCATCATGCGCCAATTAACAGACGTCGAAACCCAAGCCCTCTTCAAGAAGCTCGCCGACTACACCGGCAAGTCGCTCAACCACCTGCTCACAGACACAGCACCCTCATCCAATAGCAAAAAATCCTCCGCCGAGGGAGACCGCTACGTCTTCCGCATCCAGAACAACCGCGTGTACTATGTGCGCGAATCCCTCAGCAACCTCGCCACCTCCGTCGCGCGCCCAAATCTCCTCTCCCTCGGCACTTGTCTGGGCAAATTCACCAAGACGGGCAAGTTCCGGCTGCACATCACGGCGCTGGACATCATCGCGCCGCACGCGCGCTACAAGTTGTGGGTCAAGGCGAATGGGGAGATGCCGTTTTTGTACGGTGGGCATGTTGCGAAGGCGCATGTGGGACGATGGAGCGAGGATTGTCCTGAGCACCAGGGAGTCGTGGTACTGAGTATGAATGATACCCCCCTTGGGTTTGGCGTTACGGCGAGAGGAAGTGCCGAGGCGAGACGGTTGGAACCGACTGGTATCGTTTGCTTCAGGCAGGCGGATGTTGGAGAGTATCTCAGAGAGGAGGATACGCTTTTCGCTTCATGAGGGGGCTGATGATGGAGGTTTGGTCGCTATGCGACGTTGATAAGAGCACGAAAACCATTTCGAAACATGCATGCATTCGAGATTGGACTCGGGGGACGGAGAAATGGATATGGGTCGCGTGTGAAGACCACATCAATCTCGTCTCTATCGCAACCAAATTGTTCCGAATCTCTTCAGACGCTTTCACGCTCGGAATTGGGAGATATCGAGGAACATAGTCAGCGAGAGGCTTTGCCTGTCACACTGGAAGCGACTAAGATGTGAAGGAGTGGGGGTATGAAGTATTCTCAACGATATCCCTATTTAATTGAATTACTGATTCTCTACCATGGAACTTGGTCTCCACTGTATGTCCAGAACGAAGCAGTGTCATCCTTCTTCAGCCCGTGCAGTACCTTCAACATACCGCTGATACTCTCATGCGCCTCGATCATAGCGCCCTCTCCGCCCATGCGAGTCTTGACCCAACCAGGATCCATACAAATGACAACAGCTCCAGGAAGTTTCTCTCTGAGGTCCTCGCCTTGGTTTATCGTCAGCATATTGAGCGCCGCCTTGCTGATGGCGTACGTGCAACACTTCCTAGGCTTGATGCTTTTGCTGACCACCATGCTGCCGAGACCGGATGTCATGTTCAGAACCCTTACATCAGAGGAGAGCATGTCGGCGGAGTAGAAGCCCTCGGTGGTTCTTTGCGGTCCGAGGACGTTGATGCGCATTTGCTCGTTCAAGTCGGCTTCGCGGACCGTGAGTGAGCCTTGGTCTGGAACGGAGTTGATGCCGCTGTTGTTGAGGAGGTAGTCGATCTTCTTGCCGTTAAGAGTCTTGCCGCAGGACTCGACGAAAGATTCGATGCTCGAAGGGTTACCGGTGTCACATTCTAGAATGTGGACATTGTTGTTCTTGTTGAGGGCTTTCAGGTCGGTCAAGTCGTTTGACATGGAGCGTACAGCGCCGATGACAGTGTTGGAGCTGTCTGCGGACAGTTGACGGACAAACTCGAGGCCGAGACCCCTGTTTGCACCTGTGAGAACGTATATAGGCATGATGATTGATGTAGTGCCTTTTTTTACTTCGTATATAGGTAAAGAGAGTCAAAGATCACTGATTGCCAGATAGCAACAGTGAAGTACTCGACTCAGGTATTTGTACCGCACCCCACATTGCGGGGTGGAAATAATGGCACCGTTTTATGATGCGAAAGCCGGCTAAAAGTAGCACGCGAGATGCGCTTGGCGGATAAATGGGCCGAGATGCCGACTGATGTGTGTGGAATCGGCTCGTTAAAGAAGAGAGGTAGAGACGGTAAGCTTGAGCTGTACTGTATATCCGGAAATCTGGATGAGAGAGAAAAGAAGACAGAACGAGCAGACCTAGCTTGGATATCTGTTACCGTGTCTTTGTATGCAAGCTGTGAACTGCAGATCAGGCGATTGTGTCTGTTGGACACAGACACACCACTATTCGTCGCATGTGCGATTCATAGTGGTCTAATGAGACGGCCTTGTGTATCGTGCCGAGTAGTCACTTCAAGTTCGTCATTCCTCCTCATCATCGCTGACCTCAAGTCCTTCCTCTCGAGCCTTTTCTTTGCGACGAGCAATTCGCTCGCGTTTCTTATCGAGCAGTTTCCGTAGATTCTTGGCCACGTTGAATGTGCCTCCGATGTCTGAACCACAGTTCGCGCATGACTTTCCACCTTTGGTCTTGTATCTCTTGAGCGCGCATGCCTCGCAAAGGTAGTGGCCGCATTTGGTGACAACAGGATTCTTGTAAGGCTCGCGACAGATGATACAAGCAAACGGAATGTTCTCAAGCATACTGTCTTCGTCATCCTCGTCTTCGGCTTTGACGCCTTTGTTGGC
>Ga0268246_10000156_pt1 | contig 49559 bp, 50 predicted proteins | sample AgamicOrSfe_FD_200242 | JGI IMG/M metagenome (GOLD analysis project Ga0268246, IMG submission 200242) | Agave microbial communities from Guanajuato, Mexico - Or.Sf.e (v2) (version 2) | ecosystem: Host-associated > Plants > Phyllosphere > Phylloplane/Leaf | place: Guanajuato, Mexico | collected...
GCTCGAGAAAAGCACGCTCGTTGCCTCCTGCTCGGGGCTCACTTGTGTTTAATGTTATCGGAGACTCGCATGAGCCGAGTATCTACACTATGGCGGTGGTATATACGAGGAGGGGTATTACTCCTTGGCCATTCGTTTTCACGAGGGTGGGGGCGACCGCGGCGAAGTTGTTGGTTCGATGTGGTGATCACAGATGGAGCGATACTATCCAAACATTTGCACACGCTGGAGCGACGGCGGGGTAGTCGTTCCGCGGATGATATGTTCGACACCGAGTATATTGTCACTGTAAATTAACGACTATGGGTTCTCCTTGAACTCTTACATTCTTGACCCCAGCCCGTGGAGTTGTTCTTGAATAAGCTAGGTTTCTTGAAAAAACTGAACGTCGTCTCAGTAGAGTCGGTTTGTCTGGTTGTACTGTCTCGCGGATCGCATGCCAGTAGTGCAGGTAGCTCACTCAATCTTATACCATTCAGCATTCTCGATTCCCAAAGCATGATCGAACAAGTAGACCGTGATGCACCGGACGGGTATCTTATACTCGATTCGTTCATATCCTCGGCCGGTCTGATGCCCTCATCGGTTGTAAGACGTGACATCTTGCCACCTCTCGGATGACCACGCGATCAAGGGAGCCTTCCGTACGAGGCGCGAAGGGCAGTTATCAGCAGCTGATCGGTCTCAGGCACGCCTTCTCGTCATGTGCGAGTGTTCCGCTGGCGGTCGAGGAGACCGTCACGCGTGCAACCTTGTCCCTTTTCCTCTCACTGTGCCCCCATTTCTTCCGGTAGATCATCTCGAGCCGGCCCCTTTTGCTTGTCGACGAATAACATAGTGTGCTCGCGACTTTGTCTGGTTCCAGCTTTCTCCTCTTGATATATTCCCGCTGGCGTATTGGGTGTGTCGATAAGTTCGGTTTGGTGCGTGGTGCGACCCGACCCTTTTCGTTTCGTTCTATTGCTGATCGGTTGGGCAAAGATGTTGTGCCGGTGAACAATGGATGTCGAACTCGATGGAGTCTTTCGACCTCGTGCGTCACTTCTCGGCGGCCTATTGTACTCAAAAGACCCTGCTGTGGTCGAGAGCCTGTGTGGTCGAGCTTTCCATCTGCGTAAGTCCTTTCTCGGGTTCGTGGTTGTCGTTGGTTCGGTATCGAGAGTTCTCTCATGTCGATCGATCACTTCGGCTTCCGCCCGTACGAGAACGTGACCTCCTGATACGCTCTGGCCTTAGGATCCCTGACAGCCAACCTCATCTCAGCAAGGAAGACCTGTGCCCTCTCGCGTGACCACTTTCCAGCTTGGGTGAAGAGCCTCATACCATACGCTTCGACATTATCGAGCAATCGAACCTGATTCATGAGGCCGATTTCGCGTAGTTTGGGATCTGCGTGCCAGCCGCCGATTGGCCAGATGAACTTCTTTTCCTGGATTTCAACAAAGTTGGCGCTGCGGAGAAAGGCAGATGTGTGTGCGTAGACATCGAATGGTTTCCCCCATGGACGGCTGAGGGTGGTGAAGGTTCGTCCCCAGGTGGTGAAGAAGTGGGTGTCGGTCACGGAGCCGTCGTCGGATTTCTGATTAGGTCAGTCAGGTGCCCCATGCCTCGATTGCAGACGTAGTAGCAACAAGCCGACGCGTGAATGTATGGAATGCGTAAGATCTGCAGGAATGACTGCAAGGGTACGAGCGATGAAATTGCTTACCGGCCAGAAATTGTGATCAACAAGCTCCACTATACCACCAGGTTTGCAGCATCTAAATGCTTCCTTCATGAATTTGGCCCAGTCGCGTATGCTTCCCTGTAAATCACGAATGTGAATGTAGTCAAAGTGGTTATCTGGCCAGGTCCAATCCATCTCGCAGTCGTCAATCTCAAAGATACAGTTGGGCGGAATCAGTTCTGGTTGTATGGGACTGAGGTCGGTGCCAAGGACCTGTGCATTTGGGTGCGCGTCTCCCATCTCAATGGCCCAAATGCCGGTCCCCGTGCCAATGTCAAGAATCTGCTGCGGTCTGGAGACTGGTGCAAAGTGTAGGGAACCTAATGTCATGCTGTAGATGGCGTGTGTGAGGTCCTGCCCGTCGTTTGCAGACTCGTCATTTGGTCCCTGAACATGATTAGTAAAGCGAGTGGCTCAGGTGACAGTGGCACAAACCCAATAGGCGCCATCTTTGTAAGCATGATAACGCCGACCATTTTCGGTTTTGTAATTGGTGATGTATGTGTCAAGACTTGCCGAATCTTTGTATTCTTGCTCGGTAAGTTGGGTGCTGGTTGGTGAAGGCGCAGATGGCGAAGGAGTAGGAGGCGCCATAAAAATTAAGCAGTCGGGGTGGTATGTCAATTGCCGTACCCAGCGACGAGGGCAGGAGCGAACCACACCGCTGGGTTATCGAACAGAGGTGATAATATTATTTGTTATGAAGAACAAGACTCTTTTGGAATTCAACATCCGAGCTGACGGGTTACCAAGCCGAATAATTATTGGCTGGAGTGGTGGTAGTGTCGTTAACAGGCAGTGATGTTCGTCGGTTCTGCAACAATAATCGGGTCAGGTTTGTTGGTTCGTCCCAGCAGAGCGGTTCCGCTAGTAACTAAGGTAAGCACCACCGGAGTTGAGTTGTTTGAATCCAGGTTCAAGGTTCTTCGGGAATTTGATCGTGGGAATGTAAGAATGACTATTCGCTTGCAATGGCATCGTATGTCGACAATTGGAAAGGTACATGCACACTGGTATCGGCTGGTGACTGCAGCGTGGCGGACGGCTGGCGGATGATGGACAGGGCCGAGTGTATCACACTTCATTGACAGGAAAAAGGAAACAAAGATGCGTGGGACAGTGGGTGCAAAGCGCTGTAATGGATGTTCGGCGGTGAAGTGGCGAAGAGGTTGCCAACAAGACACTCCACAATGCATCATCGAGTTAGATGAAATGTGACCATACACAGGTCGAGCAATTAAGAGGATACAGTAGCCTAGAATCCACCTACGCTTAGAGCAGTCAGTAGCGAATGTTGTAAATGAAAATGGAGGCATGTCTCACAGTCGATTGACAAAGACTTGGGCAAGAAGAGGCGTATTTCCGCAGAAGCAAGTGGACAGATGCAGGCCCAGACAGCGCACAGCGCGGCAGGTTACCTGCATGTCATATCGGACCCGACGGTCTGGCAGAACGGAATAGATTAGAACATGCGAGATGCGCCGACGTGGAGCTTGAGGCGCTTCGAGATTGGAAGAAGAGCAGGTCCAGCCGAGAATGTGGCCTCTTATGTGGAAAGGTGACGATATGATTGACTCGAGGGGAGCCAGGTGACTGTTCGATGGTGTCGTAGCAAACAACCAAGCGGAGATTATGTGCAAGGTTCAGGTCCAAAGGTCAGAAGGTAGCGAGCGGTATGACAGAAATGGCTGGACTGGTCTTACCTCGGAGCCAACCTGCTGGATCCGAAGCACATGGCTGCTGTTGGATATCCGGGAACTGTGCATGATTTGACCTCCTTTTGGGTATCGATCAGCGGTGAAGAGGATGGAGCTGCTTCCGTACCAAAGAATTTGACATGCGGAAATTCAATTCATGGTACGACTTTCTTCCCTTGTGGGGCAAGCAGCGGCAGACAGCAGGTAGCACCTGCCATGTCACGTTGTTCGTGTCCGACATGATGGTAAAGGTGCGGCGCGAGCCTTAACCAACCATTGATCGCACCTGCCTACTGTACTTACATAGACCACTACGAACCGTGGTTCATGCTCCAATATTCATCTCATCAACGTGACTACACGGGGCCATCACCTCGCGCTTCTTCGCTCAACTCTCTACACCGACTCCTCTTTGAGCCGGAAAAAAGAAAAGGATTACCTCATGCTTGCTACAAGATGCAGTGGAGAAACCGTTGTCCGATGTTGTATGTTTCAATAACTGCACTCCACCTCACACATCAGACCGAAGAGCTCCCTGCGTTTACGTACAGTACAAGGTGTACATCTTACTAGCTGGCAGTCGACGGAGCGAATCTGTGTGAGAGGCAAGCAGCTATGTTGGCGAGTATCACTTTCGTACATACCCTAGTCGAGATATTGATTGCACTCAGACTCGCTTTTTTGATATCAGACCACATCTCACATCTCACACAAGCAAGTCTAGACGAGCACAAAAAGCCATGAGACACACAGTCCACCACCAGAGTGCCAATGCCGCGCATCCGGGCCGGACAGATTTCCAATGATTACATATGCGATAGGCACAGTCCTCTTTCTTCCTATCCTTGCATATCCACAGACTACAGTAGCGCCGCGTGCAACCGCACACCGTACCGAATATGCACAAATCCCAGTCCGGCGTCTCGGATCTGTCATACCACACTCGACACACGTGTGCTGATCGTCGCTGTCGTCGTGAAACCAATCCTTCTGAAGGATGCTTGCATTGCTGTCGCTGAAGATACAAGCGAACAGATGACTAATCTGCATACAAGCGAGGAGTCTCGCGCTGTCATGGAAGGAAGGTCGCATCACGTCAGTGCTGCAGAAGCAACCTGGAGCACCACCAAGCTATCCATTTATACTGCACTGCAAGAGCAGTTCGTAGAGGTAGTAACCGTACATTGTGAAAGACTCGTGTCATCACTTCATCAACTTATCAACAGCCCAGCCAACATTGAGCCCTCTCAAATCACCATAATGCTGGCCAACACCAAGGAACACAACCGGAATGCCCGTCGCATGCACCATACTGACCAACGTGCCCACCATATCACCGACCGTATCACACTTACTGATAATAAACCCATCAAGCCCCCTTCCCCGTCCCTTAGTATCCACAAACTGCGCGCTGAAATTCCTCGCCTGCGCCACACTGTCGCTGCCGACCAACGCCTCGCCGACCATGAAGATCTTGTCCGGGTTAGCGAGCTGTCCGAATTTCGTCAAAGAGCTCATGAGTCGCGTGTCGTTGTGTCGCCGGCCCGCGGTGTCGATGAGCACGACGTCGAAGAGCATCACGTCGTTCTTGCCCGAGGGCCCCGCCGCGCCGGTCGCGTGCGTCACGGCGTCGCGCGCGATCACCGCCGCGTCTTTGCCGTAGCCTTTTTCGAAAATCTCCACGGTGCCGACGTTCTCGCGGCGCGATAGCTCCGATAGGTTGCGGACGTGCACGCGTAGTTGCTCGACGGCGCCAGAGCGGAAGGTGTCGGCGGCGCAGATCAGGACGCGGAAGTTGTTCTGGAGCAGAAAGTAGGCTAGTTTGGACAGGTTGGTGGATTTGCCGACGCCGTTCACGCCGACGATGGAGATGACATAGGGCCGTGGACTGCTGGGTGAGTTGATGGTTGAGGTTATGGCGCGAAGGAGGTCGAGGGAGGTTGTTGGTGTGAGCATGCGGGTTAGTGCTTTGGTCATTGACTCGCGCATTGTGCTTTCGATGCCTGAGGGTGTTAGCTTGATCGTTGTTTGATATGGAGTTGTACATACTGGTGAAGTTGCCCGTCTTGGTACCAATCAGATCCCTCTCGACACTCTCACAAAGCCTTACCGCAGCTTCTCTCGCGACGTTCTTCTTCAATAGATGATCCTCCAGGTTTATGAGCGGCGTCACGAGGTCCTCTTTCGTCAAGGTCTTTCCTCCGACAATGTTCTTGAAGTAGCCGCTGAATGCTCCAAAGCCTCGTCCCATCAAACCCTTGTCTTCCTGAGTTTGTACGTCTTTTGCCCTGCTCTCCGCCAAAATCGCATTGACCTCGTCGTCCAAATCCTTCAGCACAAATTCTCCCTTGCCGGTTCTGTTTCCCATGTCTGCCGCCTTGACATCCTCCATCTGTGACATGTCTTCCTCTCCTCCATCAACATCTTGCTGCGAATAGTCCAGTTGGGTATCATCTTCCTCTGTCGCAAAACCTTCTGCATCCCACTTTCTCCTCACCTTACCGGACACTTTTCTTGCATTCGCCGGTCGCCTCTCTCTTGATGATTCGTCCGCCGAGGACACTGGACCAGACGCGCTTGCCAGCTTACGCGCTCTTCGCGAGCCCTTTCCTCCAGGACCGGCCTTCGCGGTAAGCAGTTGGCTTTGGCTGATGGCGGGCGAAGCGGGTCTAGATGTGTCTGGTGTAGCTATCGGTGTGGCTTCCACCGAGGCATCCTGAATCGCGACCTGCCTGGTAGGCTTCTTGAGGCCTGGTACAGGCGGTGGAGGGGGCTCATCGAATCCATTTTCTTCGTTCGTCGAGCTTGGCGGGGTGAGCTCTACCGCCGAGACAGACTCGCTTTCTGATACCGCGGCGCTCTGTTCACTCGAAGTCTTGTCAAGTTTGGTGACCAGCGCGTCGAATGTAGGGCCAAATCCTGAACAGTCTGTCCTGCCTGGCTTCCTCAGCTCTTTACCAAATTCCTTGATGAACAGCCCGCGCACTACATCCAAGAGATTGTCTACCCAGTTCAGGTGTAGTATTGACTGATATGCGGCAACAAAGATCAGTCCAAGGTCTTTCGCAGTCGTCCATTTCAGTGTGTATTTCTCTTTCCGGTATGGCGGGTTACGAGATGCGCGGTTGTCGTCTCCCGTTTTCGTGCCAGACGGGACTTTCTCCTCAATGAAGACATCGTTGATCAGAGCGTTGACTATATTCGAGCTCACTGGCACATAGTGCTTGCTGAAGAGGACAACACCGGAAGTTGTCAAGATCTCAAAAGAGTCCAGCATCGTGTGGGCGTCGAAGTCGAGTCGACGGTAGTTCAGAGAGCCGCCTAGTTATGTTCTCGTCGTTGCTGTACAGGATCGTAAAGTGCTGAACGTCAAAGTGCTCGAAAGGCTGGAGGGTTGCACGTGCGATTTGAATGCAAGAAACAGCAAGATAAGTTGACGCACAATTGAAGATGGGATGCACAATGACGGCGGGGAAAGCTGAAAGGCATATAGTAAGTACATGCATATACTGCGGGGACCGTGCACAAAGGTGCTCACTCAATGCTACAATTCATGCTCTTTACATAATTCTGGCAACAAGCGAGTTCCTCCAGTCCAACCGATAGCACCATACAAGCAATCGTTACTTTCAAAAATCTGCTATTTTGACCAAGGTAACGAGCGTTGACGCATATTGCTACCCATATCTCGCGTTCATCAGCGACTCGGCAAAGCTTCCCCATCGAGCATCAGGGACATAACAGGCAACTTCAACCCTGGAGTGAGCTTCTGGCTTCAGGCTTCTGGCAACGTCGACTTTCTGTTGACAGTCGCATCAAACACGACATACACCTTCGACACACTCAAATCACGTCCAAAATGCAGCGACCGACCTACGCCAGCATACCGCCGGCTCAATCGCCTCCTCTGCACCACCCAGTTCCACAGCACGTGTCCACAGTGCCGCAGCTACGCTCCCCTCCACCACCTACATCTTCGCAACCACAAGCAGGAGGATATGGCTACGCACCACAACCCGGCGCGCAACAACCCGGCATGGCAGGCTATAACTCAGTGCACCCGGCTTTCGGGGGTTTCATGACGGATCCGACCGCGCAGATGGGGTTCCAAGTCGGCAAGACAGCGCTGGACGCGGGACAACAGTACATGGAGCAGAACGTAGGTCTACCTCTTTCGAGCCATTCTCTCGTCCCTTCCCTTCTCTCCCCTCTTCAGTTTCTGTCAGCGTACTGATCACAACCTCAGTTCAACCGCTACGTAAACGTCAGCGCACTCAAACACTACTTCAACGTCAGCAACAGCTACGTGGTGAACAAACTCTTCATCGTGCTCTTCCCATGGCGCCACCGTCCCTGGTCGCGCCAACAAGCGGGCATGAACGCCAGCAGCGGCCCGGTCTTCCTGCCTCCCCGCGAAGACATCAACAGCCCCGACATGTACATCCCGGTCATGGCGTTCGTCACGTATATCCTGCTTTCCACCCTTCTCGCTGGATTACGAGGCGCTTTCCGCCCTGAGTTGCTGGGCCTGACGGCTACGAATGCGTTTGCGGTCGTTGTTATTGAGTTGTTGCTGCTGAAGCTCGGCACGTATCTGCTTAATATCAGTAATGAGAGTCAGTGGCTGGATCTGGTTGCGTATAGTGGGTATAAGTTTGTCGGTGTTATTGCGACGGTTGCGGTTGCGGGTGTCTTTTCTGGTGGAAGGGGCACTGGTGGCTGGATTGGTTGGGCTGTGTTTGGCTACACGTTCATGGCGAATGCGTTCTTCTTGGTATGTTGAGCACGATTGCTTAAGATTGAAATGGTCAATTGCTAATTTGCGACAGCTGAGATCGCTCAAATATGTTCTGCTGCCGGAAACAGCCACGTCGGGTCCGCAGATGCAGACAATTGCGCGCTCGCAGAAGAACCGCCGGACACAGTTCTTGTTCGTCTACTCGTATGTTGTGCAGCTGGCTTTCATGTGGTGGTTGACGAGTTTGGAGTCGTTGCCTGTGGCCAAGGTCACTGCATCTCGCTAATGGAAGACATAATAAGGTAGTCTAGAAAAGCATATTCAATCTTCACAACTCCGCAATCAAATCATCATAGGCTCGAACGCGCGATTCGATTAAAGTATTATGATCATTACTCATTAATTATTTACAACAGATCAGACAACCATGCGCTCGTCGGTAGCGATAAGGTCGCAACCCGTAACAAAGTCCAGTTCAGGAATCGACATCCTCCTCGGCGCCGCCATCAATTGTGCCGCCCTAGCCTTCTCCCACCCCTCCGGTCTCGACATTTGCTTGTCCCACGCCAGCTCATCGTCAGGAGTATTGACATTCCGACCGAATAGACTCACAGGCTGCACAGGCAGCACGCCCAACGCCGAAGGATCCCGAAAGTCACTGTTAGTACGCTGCGCCATCAGCGGTCCACTCAGTCTCGGCGAGAGCAAGTCGTTTGAGACCCGCGTACTCGTCTTTCCCAACATCGGGTTTTGGCTACTCCCCGCGCCGTCGAGGTAGTGACCGCGTTGTCGGTCGCTCGTCTGCTGCGCCAGACCGCTGATGCCGCCGGTGCGGAAGCGACGAATAAAGATACGCAAGCAAGGCGTCGTCGCCAGGATCAGCGAGTAGGAAATCAGTACTTGCTGCCAGATGAGGTTGGGGATGACGCCGATGTTGTCGCGGCCGCTGTGCAGGAAGGCGATGAGGGAGCGGGTGTAGAGCACGCAGAACGGCATCAGTGTCAGCCGGAACCCGAAGCCGAGGAATACCATGAAGCGGTGCTTTCTGTTGAGCTTGATGCTCAGGCAGATCCAGATGGGCACCGCGGTGATGATGACTTCTTGGATCAGATCGATCAGTTGCAGCCCGATGACGCGGTTTTCCAGCCCGATCACTTTGCATGCTGCGTGGGGCTCACCGTCGAGGAATTTGTAGGGGTAGCAGGCTCCGGTGATAACGGCGGGCGAGACGAATGCGAGGATGCCGATGATGTAGATGCAGATTTGGATCGCCCAATACTGAATTCTCATGTCGATCGGGATCATACGTTTGACAAAGAACAGCACCGAGATCTTGGATAACCCTAGCGCCCAGTAGAGGAAGAATCGGCATGTAAAGACGAGCTTGAGAGAGGGTCAGTAAAGAATCGGGTGATGCATTTGATAGACATACGTCTGATATAACCTCATATCTCCTTCCATCGACAAGGCCAGCAGTCTTGCCCAGACCCAAGCTCAGTGCCACCCAGAGGCAGATCTGAATGATGAAAGATACGACCTGGGATTGTCAGGACATCGCGAGTGACAATTTGACGCAAGTTACGCACATATGCAGCCAGCAGTACCCAGTCACAGACTCCGAAGCAGCCCCATTTGATGGCTCCACGAATCATAAGGATGAGTACGGAGTAGAGAGTCGCGAGTATGCTGATAGCCCAGAGCCATGATTGTTCCGACACTCCAGGTATGTCCTCCACGAATCTATGGCCTTGAATGACAAAGTCATGTCTGTCGAAAGGCGATGCCATTATGGTGCAAGGATGTATTGCATGGGAAGATGAAGCGGAGAATGTGAAGAAGTTCGGAAGCCAGGTGGTGATAGTCCCGGAAAATGTCTCCAGCCCTAGGCTAATGTCATGTCAAGATCCCCAGGAACAAATAAGAAGCCGTTGACAGGTGTCTCAATCGTAGCGATAAAGTGTGAATTGACTCGTACGTGCATTCTTAGGTGTAACGTTGGGCGACAGATTGTTACGAGAAGGTCTGGAAGTCAAATAGACGGAGAAATGCCCGAGCGAGATGAACATGTCACCGGTTTTCCATCTCTTCTGCCGCAGCATAGGGTTGTGTTTCACTTACCTTCCATATACTTGCAGAGAGCGGACGCTTTCCGTTCAATCGGCCAGTCAGCTTGGCAAGCGAGCATATCCCCGTTCGAGCGTTTATTGCAGGATGAAGCTGCTATCTAATGGTTCGGGCATTACCTACTGTGAGATACAATCCAGAAAACGATAGACGTTGGGCGATGCTGGTGTTCAGTTCTCGGACAGAGCGAGTGTCTAACGGTCGCTGTGAAGTGATCCGGGGATGCCTGTCTGAGTCATTCAGTCACTCTGTGGTTCTAGGCCATCCGTGTCCTGATGGGGTTCTGATGCCTGTCGAGATGTCATATTAGACACGAGAGAGCACAAGGTCAGATGAAGACGATGACAAGGTAATGTACGAAGTGCAGTGAGCCGAGAGACTCTCCAACTAAGGTAGGTACAGGATATAATGGAAGTAGAAGGAAATGCGCGGTCTTCAGCCACGCGCCACCAAGGCAAGTTCCGGATCACTCAGGCAGCCCTTGCCGGAAGCTTATCGTTCAACTCCCCAATTTCAACCGGCCCAGCCATCACCGGTCCGATGCCTTGCCTGACGACTGGAGTCTGGATATCATCTTCTGCCCGCTCTATTGGTAGGAGATCTGTATGACCGCATCGTGAGACAGCTATACTCCTATTACATGTCACCGTCAAGCCTTCTGTCGCAAATATGAAGCCTCCTACGTACACAACAGATACAGCAAGGCACCAAGATGTATTCTGCTACCTAGTTGTGGCTTCACGTCACTCACCCAGTACTCGACGATAGACACATTTGACCAGAGGACAGTCGGTAAGTAAATCGTCGTGCGATCTGTGACCCAAGCCACGAGCAGGTAGGCAGACAAGCAGAACTGAAAATGACGAGCCACGGTGGTTGGCGGTACAATGGAACCCCAAGACGATAGACGCCGTTGAGAACGACTCAATCTTGCACGCGGCAAGACCATAAGTCTGGTATGCTTACAGTACAGCTGAGAAACGACAAACGTCCAACATCCAACCGTCGCTTCATTGGCTCGAACTCAAGAACCTTGTCTTGTGTACTCCGAACAATCGCTCATGAAGCGGCTACTGCAGGTGTTCTGTCGAGCGTAATTCTCGCCGTCAAACCACCAAGTGTCGAACATTCCACTGGCTACATGAGACGACTACAATGGAGGGCCTCAAAACAACAACAACAATTGTCCTCGATGACAAGGCTTTCGATCAGCTGGAGACGGCTTACGAGCGCCACACGGAGCGCATCTCCAGGTCCTCGGAGGGCTCCAGGGACCGACGAGACATGGCACGAATGGGTCGCAGAGTCGAGTTAAAGCGCTGCTTCGACATGTTCACCAGCATAGGATATGCGGCCGTCGTCAGCAGTTCGTGGGAGATTAGCATGGTCAGCGTGATGTACTCGATCATCAATGGTGGACTCGCCGGTACTTTCTGGATCTTCATCGTTGCGGCATCTGGCATGTTTGCCACGACTCTATCTATGGCTGAGATGGCTTCGATGGCACCTACCGAGGGTGCGCAGTATCACTGGGTGTCGGAACTTGCTCCTCGCCGGATTCAAAAGTTCTTGTCTTTCCTTGTTGGTGAGTAAAATAAGATTGTCACCACTTGCCGAGGATCACTGTGCTTACGGTTGTTGTTTAGGATACCTTAGTGTCTTGGGTTGGCATGGCCTTTTCTCTCTGGCTGTTTACATCACAGTACGACAATTCCAAGTCATGATATCCCTGAGCCAACTGGACTATCAACCGAAGATGTGGCATGTGGTGTGTCTCGCGATACCGACCATCATGGTAGCTATGTTCAGCAATCTCTTCGTGTTGAAAAGGCTGCCATGGATCGAAGGTGTGCTGTTTCTATTACATGTAGGCGGCTTCTGTTTCGTCGTTGTCGTCGTTTGGGTCATGGGCCCACGCGAAAATGCCGCAGTTGTCTTTACACAGTTCTCGGCCGCCTCCGGATGGGGCGATATCAACCTAGGACTAGCATGTCTGATCGGTCTGGGACCTCCACTATCGATCCTCACAGGAGCAGACTCAGCATGCCACGTCGCGGAGGAGGTACGCAACGCAGCACGGGCAGTACCTCGCGCAATGGTCGCCACATCAATCATCAACTCGATCATGGGTCTAATAATCGTCTTGACGTTCATCTTCAACATCGGAAACATAGACTCGGTCCTCATCCCAGAGCACATCCTTTCGTACGTTTCGGTCTTTTACACCGCAACACAGTCGCTGGCGGCGACCTACTATTGCGTCTCCCTCATGGCAGTGCTGCTCTGCTTTTGCGCCATCAACCGCGCGACATCTGCTTCGCGCCAGCTGTACGCATTCGCTAGAGATGCGGGCCTGCCCTTCAGCAAATGGCTCTCTCACGTCGGTCCTGGTTCGGCGGTGCCGCGCAACAGCATCATGGCGACAGCGCTTCTGTCATCCCTGATTATCCTCGTGGTCATCGGCTCCGACGCAGCGTGGCAGTACATTTCAACGACAGCGACGAGTTGCATACTGCTGTCGTACTGGATCGCAGTCGCAGTCTTGCTCTGGCGTAAACTCTCGGGCGGAAGACTGCCTACTTCGCAGTACCACTTGGGCCGAGTCCGGGGTATCATCATCAACATATTTTCACTGGCGTTCCTGACCCTCGCCTTGGTCTTTTCCTTTTTCCCTACAAGGCCGTGGATGCAGGCCTCTGCCGTCAATTGGAATGTTGTGGTGGTGCCTGCAACGATCATCTTCTGCAGTGTCTACTATGCGTGTTACGGCAAACATCACTACAAGGCGCCTGTGGAGAAGGTGAAGAAGTAATGGGATCTGCTTGTGGGCTGTACATATATACACATAGACATATACATCGAAACGCTATACATTGTTCCTCTTACATCAGAACCTGAAAGCAATAAGCACTGTTCAAGATGTGTGGAGATATTGACAAACGGAATGTCGTATACCGATTCTAATTATATTTCTAAACGGTGCTTGACAATATATCTAGCGTGGGATGCATGTGAGACCCGCTCAATGCTGTGAAGAGAAACCGAAAATTAAGTATAACATCATAAAGCATAGAGCCCAGTCGACCATGAAGATCATTGTAGCGCATCATTTGGCCACATACAGTTCCAGACCAATATCATGTTCAGAGTTCCGGCTTTCGAAGCTCTCAACCATACATGAGCAATCTTGAACTTTGGCCAGTGAACAGACCAGTCGCTTGTCGTTGTACGGTAGCGAACTTGATGAAGCTGCACGTCTCGCTCTCGAGGTGGTTGAATAGAGCCGCAAGTGTCGGGAACCGTCTGCCACCACAGCTTCCACTCTGGTTCGGACAATGATAGAGCGGAGCTTGGTGTACTGGACTGGTGATGTGCTGTCGTAGACCTTGTGCAGTATCGAAACTGCGGTGACAGATGTAACATTCGTAACCTTGACCATTCCATGCGGAGCTTGGATCCCATCCTGCGGAGAGGCTCGAATCGTGCCAGCCAATGAGTTTCTCAGTAATAAAGGCGTTCGGTTCGCGTTGACTCACGATGCGGTGGACTAGAGCGCGGTTGAACCAACCTGCTTGAGGACAAGAGCCTGTTTCGACATGGTGTGATAGGCCGGAGGCGGTGGTGAAAGTCGTCTGGCAGAAGGGACAGGGGAGAGTAGAGCCTTGGTGGACGAGGCATACAAGGACGACATCTCGGAGCGTTCCGAAACAATGTGATGATTCCTGACGACGAAGACGATCAAGAGCCTGAGGCCGAGGATGCCTTGGTGTTTGCAGATAGCTACAGTGATGTAGATCCTGACGGGGACTTTCGGATGCCAGATGTCGTCAATGAGGATACCTCCGAAGACTCAAGTTTGGCAACGGCTATTACATCTGGACTCCACATACAGCTTCCAGAGACGCCAAACCCTTCAGTCCGACCAGCCATCCAGCCCACGGCCAGTGATCAAGCATGGGACTTTGGAGAAGTGCTCAAGAAGGTCTTGTCTAATCGCGGCGACCAGCTTCCAGAGACGACAAACTCTTCTATTCGACCAATCATCGAGCCCACATCCAATGATGGAGCATGGGGTTTCGAAGAAATATTCAGGAAAGTCTTGTTTAGTCACGGCGACCAGCAGGCGAGAGAGAACCAGAATGTCGACCCAGCACAGTCACAGGACATCCTCGTCTCGTCTCCTGCGCCGTCCATGGCCTCATTCAGTAGAGAAAACGACGAGCAACCACGTCCCTACTCGGTGAATGAGAATGACAGCCTGTATTACGTGACACCGCAGACATCAAAATCACCCGTGCCGATCATCACCACCCAGCAACCTCTCAGTCCCTTGACACGCAAGCGGCCGGTCTCACACGTCGATCCATCATCGTCTCCAGTCGAGAGTGTGTCCACCCGCAGGCGCAAGCGTACTGCCGCACACGACACTGTCATCGCTGACTTTTGCACCGGAATGCAAGAAGAAGAAGAAGAAGAAGAAGAAGAAGAGGAAGAGGACGACTATTCATTACTTCTGCACGAGGCCAATCAGCTCATGGACGATGGCGATGTCGATGATTACGACCCGGAGGCCGAGGTCAACCTTCCGCAAGACGAAGACGACGATGACGATGATGTGGTTACGAGGAGCAGCAGTCGCAGGACCAGTCGAGCAGACCGAGCCAATCGGCCACGGACATCAGATACGCCTCCATCACCGAACAGTGACAGTCGCGATGCGATCGTGAAGAGATTGTCAGACCTGTTCTTCATACCAGAAGACGACCTTTCCATCTTGACTGGCGGACCCACTGTATGTGGTCCTCACTCGATCGAAGTACAGTTAATAGACCTCCTCAACTTCCTTCCAGGGTCGAAGATCAGCTCTAACATCTTCGATGCATATCTTAGTATGTTCGAGGTACTTTTTCCTCAGACTCTCAGATGCCTAAGTGTTGAGGACGGCATGATCATCTGGGGTGAAGCATACAAGTGCAAGAGAAGAACCCACGATGACGCTATCTTTGCTCGTTCTGTCAAACTTCGGTCTCTTCTTGACATTACCAACAGCCAGCGAGTACTCGTCCCAATCACGAAGTCCGACAAATGGGCCATCATCCTCATCGACGCAAGTCGCGGTGTAGGGAACGTTTCTGTGCAACTGCTCATTTCTACAAATGCGTGGTGTAAGTCAAAACAGGCAGCAGCGATCCTCCGAAGCTTTATGGAAGTCGTCCAATATACTTTGACAGGGGAGACCGGTCAGATTAGCTCGACAGACGAGCTCTTCGAGGAAGTTGGCATGAACAGAAAGTCATTCGCGACCGACTCTTATGACGCGCCACTTATGCTAATGTTGATAACCGAGGCGGCGCTTCGAGGCATCCCACTGCCAGTATTCAGCTCGATCAGGCCGCGACGCCGTGACGTTCGTCGGCAGATGATCCTCAACCTGCTCGTCCTGTGCGGACCAAACGATCGGTGGTCGCTCGACATCAAGCCGCTGCTGCCCTTAGTGGGTATATCCACTGCCCAAGGAGGTCGCGCACGTGGTGGCACACGTTCCGGTAATGCCGCCCCCAATACCGAACCTGACGATGTGCCTGGTGATCGTCCAGATCATCTTCGGATCGAAACTCTAGTACACACGTCTCGCATTGGTAAGGATATGACCAATGATCTCCATCGTCCATGTGCGCATCGCAAGCATACTCGTAGCTGAACCTACTATCACAGGTCTCGCATTCGTACGGATAGAGGCAGTGATTCACTGCTGCCATGTGTTGATCGCGTGCATGAGGCGTACGAAAATTGCGTGAGCATGTGTCACATTCGTAGAGATGATGCCCCGTATCAGTCATGTGTTGAGTGCAGGCGGCAGCGCTGTAGAAGCAGCAAGTGCATGAGTCGCATTCGTACGACATCTCGACGACGACGACGACTGGAGAGTTCGAGCCACAGATCGACAATTAAGATGGCAATGAAAGAGACGTTGCGTCTGGTCTCCTCAATGGATATGGCTGTCGCAACCAGACACGAGGCTCGGCACAGATCTGTGTCCGCGCCTGATAAGGACGTCAGAAGATGTTCACAAACGAGAGCTATCTGGAGGAGCATATATATATACGGCTAAAACTCGGGGCTAGGCCCTCGTCCCTTCCGTAAGGTATCAGTGTCTGTGCTCCTGCTTGGTATGGGGAAAATGCGGGTGAGCTCGAATAGGCGCACTATCCTAGGACAGTGGATGCTCGTAACTCGATGTCCCAAATTAGATCGGAGTGCTCTGCGGTGAACACTGGCTGGATTCATCATTCTTACTAGATCGTTGACATGGTCAGAGTCGAGAAGACGGTATGTTTGTGAATCTCAAATGCTTAGGATGAATTGGCGATTGCCCGGGATGGGGCCGGCAACGGAGAAGGAAGGGACGATCGAGTCAGGAAAGCGCGGCTTCTGTTTTTGATTTTGGGAAATATTTCATCGTGTGCAGGCATTGAACTCCCTCTGCAGCACACTGCCATCAAGTCAAACTCTCAGCCTCTTGCTCTCCTCTTCAAATACCGACATTGATTCTGAAACACTCATCAATCCACTGCTGTAACCCCAGCTCCTCGATCAACCACAGTCCCTCCAAAACATCGAGGGTGAAAGGGATCTTCGCCCCGAATCCGAATATCGGCAAACTGGCTTTGAGATTCGCGGCTCGTGCGAGTGCCCCGCTGCTCGCAAAGGCAAAGGTGACCTCGTCCACCTCCATCATGTCATCCACCAATTCCGCTTCGCGACTGTCTCTTATTTCACGACACCTTTCATCCACACCCGCAATTGAAGTCAATACACCTTACAGCGCCGAAAGACGTTCAACACCACAGGACGTCCTCGAACAAAAAGAACGCCAGTTCCGTCAAACTCCAAAGGACCAAACACCGCAAAAGATGTCGAACCAAGCTCCACACCCAGCTCTGCTCATTCCTGGGCCCATCGAATTCGATGATCAGGTCTTGCAGGCCATGAGCCACTATAGGTGCGCTTGAGCTTCAATCAGTTATACTACTCAATGGCGTGCTAACACTCCACAGCGAGTCGCATGTCAGCATGCCCTTCGTCAAGGTCTTTGGCGAGTGCTTGACCATGCTCCGCAAGCTCCTCCAAACCACCGACGCCTCCGCGCAACCCTTCATCATCAACGGTAGCGGTACCTTGGGCTGGGACCAGGTCGCCTCCAACTTGTCCGAGCCAGGCGACGACGTGCTGGTGCTGCACACCGGCTACTTTGCCGACAGCTTTGCCGACTGCTTCGAGGCCTACGGCAGCAAGGTGACACAGCTCAAGGCGCCAATTGGCGACCGCCCACAGCTCGACGCCGTCGAGAAGGCCCTGAAAGAGAAGAAGTACAAGCTCATCACCGTCACCCACGTCGACACCTCCACCGGTGTCCTCAGTGAGATCGAGGCCCTGTCCAAGCTCGTCCACAAGGTCAGCCCAGACACCCTCATCGTCGTCGACGGTGTCTGCAGTGTTGGCAGCGAGGAGATCCAGTTCGACAACTGGGGCCTCGACTGCGTCATCACCGCGTCGCAGAAGGGTATCGGTTGCCCAGCTGGTCTGAGCATCGTCATGGCCTCTGGCCGCGCCATCCAGGCCTTCAAGAACCGCAAGCAGCCACCAAACTCGTACTTTGCCTCGTGGAAGAACTGGATGCCTAGTAAGTTCCGCCCATCCACCTTGTGTCAGCAGGCCGCTAACAACTCGCAGTCATGCAAAACTACGAAGCAAAGAAACCATCTTACTTCGCCACTCCCTCGCCTCAACTGATCCACGCCCTGCACACAACCCTGACACAGATCCTGTCCGTGCCCCTCTCTTCACGCTTCGAGACCCACAAGGCTGCCTCGCAAAAGGTAAAACAAGCCGTCCGCGACATGGGTCTCTCGATCCTGGCAACAAAGCGCGAGAACGAAGCCAACGGTATGACAGCTATCTGGCTGCCCGAGGGGCTCACGCCACCAGAGATCCTGCCTAAGCTGATGGAGCGCGGCGTCGTCTTTGCCGGCGGTCTGCACAAGGAGGTCGCCACCCGCTACATTCGCTTCGGCCACATGGGTGTCTCGGTCACGGACCCAAAGAGAGATGATATTGATCGCGCGCTCAAGGCGCTCAAGGAGAGCCTGCAGGAGGTCCAGAAGGCCAAGTCGAAATGATTGACCGCTGTTGTCGTCAGGGGCTTTGTCCTCGGTTGTGTTTATTATGGTGCGGTTGTTGTGGGTCGCTGTCTGGGTGTCAAGGAGAAGGGGGTTGGGCGGTTTGTGTATGGGGACGAGGTGGAGGGACGCTGGGGCGATGAATGATTGTGATCGCTCTCCAGACTGGTTGAAGATTTGGGTGGACTATTCCTTTCGTGACGAAAAGCTAGGTCTTTTGTTGTATGGCTCGGAGAATGGAACGGTGGTGACACATACACGGCATAAAATAGCACGGCACAAGCCTCTACAAAGTATTCACCAATTGACCGCTCCCAGTCGAATGAGTCTCGACAGCCGTCTGATGGGTTACTCGACCTCCTCACAGCATTTATTTGGGAAGGCATTATTTGGGTATAATTCGTGAATTTATTCCTTAAGGTATTCTAATTCCACTATGTTGAGCTGGAACTCGGCTGTAACCCCCACTAAATACTACCGACATACAACCATGTGAGGGTGCCGTGTAGCACATCAGCACCCCATTGTTTTCAGAGTCCTGGATCATAGAACACTATGTTGAGCTGGAACTCGACTATCGACATACTATCGACATACAGCTATGTGAGGGTACTGTGTAGCACATCAGCACCCCATCGTTTCTGGTATCCCGGATGATTGCCCCGCTTCCATCAGACCAAGAGCCTCACTCTAATGTCGTACTCTCGAGTGTTGTGAATCAACTGTATGACGGTTCAGCTCTTTTGCGATTGGTGATCATCTGAGCTGGCCATTGGTGATTGTACTCTTCTGGTTATTCCGGCTAGTCGGTAGCTGGCCTCCGTGAAGTACTTAGGCGGTAAGCGCTCGTTCAGCTTATGAGTCTCAAGACTGAATGCTCCAAGCAGCTCGTTCAGAGCAGCCTTGTAGAACTCGAAGGTTTCCATCCTGTCGTCGAGGAGTGACTCTATACAGCGCTGCATGCAGCTCGGCGCAGTCGTCTTATCGCATACATGTTCGTCCCAGTCAGAACCTTCACGTGGCATCCACAGACGTCGACGTGCATCAGGACGCGACGACACACGCGCTTTGTATGGCGGGGTCTGCGACACGTTCCGCTCAATTATCACTCCCATCTCTCTGCCGCCCGTTGGTAGGCACACCCTGTCATTGAACGTCAACCCCACTGTGAAGCTGATGCATACCGTTCGGAGCGGATTCACGTGGATGGCTGCCTCCTGCTTCAAGAGCATACAGGACTTTTCTGTCAGTTGGCAAAAAGAGTGAAGGCATAGCTCCTGTGCTTCGAGCTCGATAGCGTTACTATCAAAGAGAAATTCCAGACTCTCCTTGCGTACCTGCGAGCTGACCTGGGTCAAGACTGGCAAGAAGTCGCGGAAGTTGTGGTCTCCCTCCGGCATGGCATAGCTGTATACCATCGTGCGTAGCTCCGCGGGTAATGACATGAACGGAAATGGTCGCTCTGCATGTTGAAGATCTTGCTCTACAAGAGCATTAATCATGATCTCTCTGACGTCGCCGAAGCCGCGGTCTTTGTACAGCTTGATGAGTTCATATGTTTCCAACCATGAATATTCCGCTCCAGCAGGTTCTGGACTCTGATGAGTGGGCCTTTCATCGTCGGAGTGCTCGACGAGTTCCATGGACAGACAAACACACTTGGCTGATCGCACCTCACGTTCTCCCTAAAAATTATAGACGGCTGTCTGAAGACTGAGGCAACTATCATATCACATTAATCTCTGTATATTTTGTAGATAGATCAATACTCACAGCGTTCTGTAGATGAAAGTGTAGATTTCTCGAGTCGAAGATTGTCCCCTAGGAAGATGACTTTGAAAGTGACTGTAGATTAATGGGATCCCCCACTAGGTACTGTAGGCAGCAATCGAGGCCGCAAACGCGCTAGAGTCACGTGAAATGTGGGGTGCAGCCTCACCGTATTATAATTGTTATCAGGTGAAGTTAACGATGAGTACCAGCTCGCTTGCCAAAGCGTCCACAGAGGAAGGTGGTTCATGCTTGGGCACAGATGGTGCGAACTATCAGTACTGTAGCATATTTATGAGAACATACATGACCTCAGACATTTCCCCATGTGTCAGCGAACATCCTTGGCAATCCGCTCGACAACAGCTCGTTTCATGCTTGCTCCCAAGTTCTGCTAAAGCGTCCCTTCAGTATCTGTTGGAGTTGCCATAGATCAACCTTCATCATGCGCACGTACGAAGAAGAGAAAGTAGAAGTTGCAAGCAGTAAATCCACTGGTCGGCCAAAGTCCCTAAGAAGGAAAAGAAAACACCACAAATTAGCAGATGCTGAGCTTGGAGGACGAGTACTAGGTCGAGGCCTGGAAACGCCCACAAATGTCTCTACCAAAGTCTCAAGAAAGCTGGAAGACCGCTCACGTTTCTTGGCTCTTCCTGCAGAGCTGCGCGACATGATCTATCATTTTGCGCTAACCCTATTCTTCCGCGAACCGGAAGGCGAATATCAAGTCGATATGGAGAAGTTTGTATGGAGATCACCACCTGATCCTGAGAAAGTCTTGATTGAAGGATCGAAACCCATTCTGCTACCAGCTCTGACTCGTGTAAGCTCGCAAGTCCGAAGGGAGAGTCTAGCAGTCTTTTTCGGACGTAATAATTTCCGCTTTATCTCGTGGAGAAACCTGGACGAGTTGCAGCTCATTTCTAATGGCCAAAAGTTCTCACGTTACGGCTATCACATGTTGAACATCCCGTCTGGATTGAGGCTAGCACATCCGTCATGGTCTGCTCATGCGGACCTTGTCCGCACGGTGATCCTAGAAATGCAGATATCGCTCGCTGAAAGACGTATGGTCGAAGGTCATGAATACGACAACGTGCGCCATTTCTTCCCAATGGATGTCACATTTAGACGCGACGTCAACGCCACACCACAGTATAGCGTGAGCGCGTCTCTGGCTCCTGAGAGTTCAAGGACGAAAGAGATGTGGCCCCCAAGCCTCGGAGACCACTCTCAAGACCAGATGAGGGAGGAGGAAGAAGCTGTAGCAGCATACCTCGGCAGTCTGGCGCAATCAATCATCGACAATACTCAAGACTCTTTCACATTCTCTGAGCAGAGCTTGCTCGCTTTCATGGACCGTATACCACTTACGCTCATATGGCACGGCTCGGAGTTGACGCACGACATAAAATGGACGCAGCTTCGTTATTCCAAGAGGCTGCAATCACTGCAATCCAATCATATTCAGCGGTTCTAGCTTCCCACGCGTGGCGGATCTTGCTTTGCTGAAAATCACAGGTCGCGAGGAGAACACTGGCAACAACACAGATGTTGCTACAGGAAATCCGTGCCTCATTTACTTCATATGCCTGCTATAACATTTCACCAAGAGTGAGGATGGCATTATTGATTAGAAGGGTCTGTAGACTACAGCTTTTCAACTAGATCCCTAATACTACTCAGTAATCCATCAGCCTGCTGAGACCCCTGGAAACAACCGTTTACTGGTTCTTGTGCCGGTCTTGGTCGCCTACATGTATGCTTCTTCAAGGTCCGTTGCTGCTGTCTACGAGTCTCAGGTTGTTAAAGTCGATCCAGATTGGCATTTTCGAGAGGAAGCGCGATACGCCCTCCTTTGAATAGTCGAATAAGACTTGGCTGTCATTGACAATCAAGAATGCACTGCGCGCCAGATGTGTACCCAGTCTTTCCACTTCCTCCCTCGTGATTGGCCAGTTGAAGTAGGATAGCTCGGCACCGACGCGATATTGCGGCAAAGATCCCATGTTGCGACTGATTGTGAGAGAACATGCGACTAGTGGGTTTGGAATGACCGCATGTGTATTTTTTAGTCTGAATCTCATGAGGACCGCGAGTCGACGGACGAGATGTGAATGAGTGAACATGTCCAGTAGCACCCTGTAGGGACCACCACTGAGCATCACATGACGGTCTGTAACGGCGGGCCCCCCAGAGTCACCACAAGTCGGGAACGTGTCCAACTGGAAGGTCGTTTTGCCCCAATATACGGCAAGGCTTTCCTTGCGGACCTGCTTGCTGACTTGTGTGAAGGCTGGCGGTTCTTGATCAGCCAGCCATCTAGGATATCCTGGTGGAGGTAAGATGACGTGAGAGACCAACGCGTGGAAGTATATCATGTCGCGCAATTCTCTAGGTAACGACAAGAATCGAAAGGGCCGCTCCGCTTCAGATTTGTCCTGGCTTATCAGAGCCTGGATCAGGACAGCTCGAGTACTGCCTAGGCCGCGCGATCTTGTGAGATCCTCCAGCTGCTTATCGCCAAACTTGCAATACCAATGCCTGCATGTTGTTCTTCTGGCCATTCCGCATATGTTCAAGCGGGAGTTGTTGGAAAGCTTCGCCATCGTCTGTACGGAGTCTGATGGATGACTCGTACGGCCCGTCGAGAAAACTTCTAGGCTGAGTGCTGAAGAAAAGTAGTGGTAAGGAGTTTGGAGGAAAGAATATGGTAAAGAAGAATGGTGGTAAAGAAAAATGGTGGTGAGGAGTAATTTATAATCGCTACGCACGTTAGCCTGAGTGAATTTGAGCAAGTTTCGACCTCGACTCCAAATCCTGCAAAATGTAAGTGGTCACAGCAATAAACCTCACGAATATTGACACAAGCTCTTTCAAATAAACGCCGTGCGCTTTTGCCGCATAATGTGGGTATAAACTACTCAATCAGAACCAACCCTTCGAGCGCCAGGTCCTCGTCCGTTATTCGATCCGATGTCCTTTACCATAACACTCGTCTCTTGCTTTTCTTTCGTAGGCATGTGTTATCACGTTCTTCCCGGCATACCGTGGAGAGAAGTTCCCCCATAAGCCGGACTGCGCGAAGGCTGGCTCATACCCATCGACATCTGATAGGGAGCGTCAACTGGAGGTGGCTTGGCCGGAAGAGATGCTCCGCCGAACTTGGCCAGAGAGCTCTTCGCTGCATTTGGCGTGTTCTGAGCTGAACCATACTTGCTTTGAGGATACATTCCCGACGGTGGTTGTTGCTGATTCATCTGACGAGCACCGTACGGCATGGCTTGAGAAAAGACCGGTTGTGGGAGAGGATGCGTTAAGCCCTGTGCACTCGGAAGGTTTCCTCCAGGCGAACCATTGTTTGCATGCCCATTGTACATTTGTCCCCCGTATGCTTGACCGTGAGATGATAACTGGGATTGCGTGGAGCCTTGACGTTGTAGCTGATACGGCTGTTGGCTCTGGGTGTATGGCGCCGGGTATCCTGACGGCACGACCTGCTGAGATGGATAGCCTGGTGTAAAGGCCTGGCTTTGTGGATTGAAAGATTGTTGACGGTTGAAGCTGCCAGGGAGAGGGTGGTTGAGGTTCTGGCGTTTGCCACCAAAAGATTGGCCGGGTAGTACACCATATGCATATGGTTGCCCGTTCATTTGGGCCGGTATGTTGTTGTACTGTGAATTGAAAGCCTGCGGAGGCGACTGAGACCCAGTCTGTGGTTGCCAATGGCCTGACGAAGAGGGCAAATTACCATTTGATTGTACTGCTGGATGTGACGGGTAATGCGTCGGTGGGCTTGGTTGCGGGAACGACATGTTTTGCTGAAAATGCGATGACATGTCGTACGTGCCGTATCCACCGCCATATCCATGTTGCTGCCATTGAGAGTTCGAATGATCAGGTGTGTTTGAGTAATCTTGCTGATACCACTGATAAGGTCCAGCAGCTGTGTTCATCATCGCTTGGTGGTCCGAACCATATTGTCCAGAATGATCGAACTGCAACGACTGGTTGTAGGTCGGAACCCCAGCATTCTGGTAAGCCGAGTACATCTGATTCGGGTCGTGCATAGCGTTGTTTGGGTTGTTGGAAAAGGTGTTGTAAGCAGACCTCGCTTCAAATCCGTCTTCGCTGTCGGTTCGCTGCTTCCTGTTCTTCTTCTTGCCAGCAGCCGAACTCGATCGAGATTCGTCTTCCTTGACGAGTGCGGGAGGATCCTCGGATGGTTTTGCCGAACCAAGGATGCGAAGTCTGGCCGCTTCATATCGTGCGGCCCTCTCTTCAAGTGTTGCCGGAGCTTTGTTCTTTCCACTATCACTCCCACTATCGCCTTCATTGTCGCGGTTGGCGTCGTCTCCGTTGCCAGATCTGCCTTCGGGCCCGCCGCGTCGGAGAATCTTCATCTGAAGCGCTGCGGGGGGTGGTGTGCTTGACGCGGTTGCAGGTTCGGTGAGTGTCGATAGACGAGGGGGGATCCTGCTGCTTGGAGTTTTCCATAGTCGTACCGTTTGGCTGTCCATGATATGACCAAGGAGATAATAGTCAGCCATCTTGTGCGCCAACATTCTGTAGAAGGAATTGCACTGAGGCAGATCGTACGATTGCGCACTAAACGTGTTAGCTGATAGAAATGATAAAGGCAGAATGTTTGCTCACGTTTCATCTTTGACAAAATCAGTAATATCCTGCTCCAACTTGAGCACCCAAACACGATCTCGAACACTATTCAGAGCGGCGAGCAGCTTCTCATCAGGTGGAAAGGACAGTGCGACTTCGTCAGGCACGTCAAGACTGGTGAGACCAGGAAAACTAGTTGGTCCAGCTAGAGGAGATGGTGAGTACAAGACTCCAGCAGGTGTCTGAACGGCCGAGCTGATGCGCGGGACGGGTGGTGCTTGTCGACTTTGAGGTCCCATTTGTGAGATTTCCCTAAGCTGATCGCTGAATGCGCGTGCACCAGAGTCTGATCCAATTCTCGATCCTGCCTGAGTTGAAGCACGTCCATCTTCGTCGTCTCCAGCTTTTACGCTTGCACTGTCGTCAGGTCGGAGAGACTCCTTCTCATCCAGGGTGTAGGTAGTGGCAGAGGCGACACTCTTGGTATCATTGCTTGAGGGAATTGTCGAGGATTGCGAAGACGTGATCTTGGTAATGTTCTCCTCTGAAACAGGGTCTCTTGCAGCTGCCCTTTCCTGCTCTTGTACACATGGCGAAGAAAGAAGATGTGGAGCGTTTGTGTCGGAAGTCAGGTTGGCCAGCGGGGAGGGAAGATGGGGATTGTTTGTGCTGGGGATAATGTTGGCCAGTGGTGAAGGAGCCTCACCAGTTGAATAGTCAGACGCTTCGCCTAGCATTGAGTTTTCGGCCGCAGGTACCACTACAGTACTTGGAATATCGCGCTGGGTCGAGGTCAAATGACGATCGGCTTTGTCCATGACATGAGGTGGTTGTTTGTCGGCTGTTGCAGCAGCCTTTTCAATATTAGTCCTGTTCGTACCCAAGTCTTGAGGTGCTCTCACCTTTGCAAAGGACATCTCTTGATTTGCAGATTGTGTTGGCATGGTTGCCATGACCTTTGTCTTCAAATGTGCAATGTTCGTGGTCGTAAGTCTACGAGTGAGAGTTTGAACCTGTATGCGCCGACCAGAAACCGCGGTGAAGATCGATTGTTTGTGCTAAAGAAAATCCCAAAGAATTCAAGAAATAGGAGGATCAAAGAGAAAGACAGCTATGGCCAAAGGTCTGGTCATTTTTGATTGCGGACATTGAAGCTGTTGTGTTTGGTTTTCGAGTGCTGAAGTTGATCCGTGGGAAGAGAGGACGGGGAGGAGCTGCCAGGACTGGTAAGAAGGAGATCGCAAAGGTGACAACAACGCGCTTGCGACTGAGGCAGGTCGCTCGAAAAGGTGTGATCTCCAGGGACTAGGCACAGTGGTACAAATCAAAGCTCACTTCAGTCAATAATGTAGGTGATTGAAGGTCAACCTGGATGAAGTCGCGGAGTGAGTCTTGGCAGCGCAGTCCCTGCCGGACCGAGCACGCGCCAAAATGGGTGACTTCCATATTTCGTCTCACGTCTTGACATCAATTATTGATACAAGTATATCAGGCTAGCGCTCCACGATCTCACAATGGACATATTTCTCGAGACCCAACATTTATGGTGCCGGCCATTCATTTCGGTAGTATGTAGGTAGGTACAAAGAAGAGAAAGATTTTGGATACAAATAAATACAGCGTACACAGCGGTCGACCGCCGTCCCAGCCAGTGAGAGGCGGAAACTGCTTTGAAACTGCTTCGCAATTCATAGTAGACGCAGCCAGATATACGAATAAAAAATGTTGGGTGTAGAGTATTGTGCCATTGCTACCTTACGCGTGGTGTCGTCTCATGGTCGGGATATCCGGAGGGGACTTTTTAGTATTGACCGTATGGGACCCAACCGGTTGGCTTGGCCTTGTGGATGGTGACGAATCCAGTAGAAGCGCAAGAGGAAGAAACAGCGGCGTCGTTAGACTTGATTGGATAGTACGCAGCGGAGCTGGACTGAAGAGGGGCGACGGTGTTGCCGGATGGCTGAACAGTAACGGTGACGGTGGCCTGGGCGGTCACGGTCACGGTTGCTGGTGCACAAGAGCCGGAAGCGGAAGCGTTAGCTGGAGCGACGTCGCTGCTGTAGGCCGATGGAGAACCAGATGCGGAAGAGGCGACGGCAGACACTGTGACGTATTGGTAGACAGTGCTGGTGGAGTGTCTTGTAGTTGTAAGAGTTGAAGACTCCTCAGGCGCGGCGTAAGTGGTCGTCGCGGTTGGGACAAGAGAGGAAGACACAACAGTCGATCTGGCTGGGCAGTTGGTGACCTCTGGGGCGCAGGAAGTGACGGTGATGAACTGGGTGCTGTAGAGAGTTTCGGTGATCTGGCTCAATGGAGCAGAAGCAGAAGCAGAAGTTGCTACTGGGGAGGCAGTAGGCTGCAGAGAGATGGTCGAAGTGCTGTACAAGGTGGATGTCTTGTGCAGAGTCGTAACCACAGTGGAAGAAACATCGCTGTGGCTCAGAGTGTATGTCAAGGTGGTGTCGATTGTTGTTGTGGCATAGGCGATGACGGTCTTGGTCACGGCTCCAGTGCCGCTAAGAGCGGCCGGAAGAGTGCCGTTCTGTCCGGTTGGGTAGGGAGCAACCAGGGAGGAGGAGGCTGGAGTAGCGACTGCTGCGGCTTCAGAAGAGCTTGAGGAGATGGCAGATGGGGCTGCAGTGGTGTGAACAATGGTTCCAACGCTCGAGACGGAAGTAGATTGACGAGCTGGGCAGTTAGTCACCGATTCAGCACAGCTTGTAATGGTGAAGACCTCAGTCTGGTAGATAGTCTCAGTCCATGGACCAGAAGTGCTGGAAGGGGAGGAGCTGCCAGTGGTCAATGGAATCGAGATGCTGCTGGAAACAGGAGCAGCGACGGAGCTGGAGACGCCCGTGCTCAATGGAACCGAGTAAGAAGCGAGGCTGCTGCTGACTGGGTTTACGATCGAGCTTGAAGAGGAGACTCCGGTGCTCAATGGGACCGAGTAAGAGGCGAGGCTGCTGCTGACTGGAGCGGCGACCGAGCTTGAAGAAGAGGCTCCGGTGCTGAGAGGGATCGATGCAGAAGAGCTAGTAGAGCTAGCAGAGCTAGAAGAGCTAGAAGCAGGAGCATAGGTGAAAACTGGAGCAGCGATCGAGGAGCTGGTCTCGGCAGAGCTCTCTACGGAGGTGGTAGAGTTGAGTGGGCTGTAGCTGAACTGGCCATACTGCTGACGCTTGACGTGACCATGTTGGCTGCGCGCAGCAGCGACACCGGCGAGGGCGAGTGCGAGAGACGAGGTGAAGAGCATCTTGTGATGTTTATTGACGGTTTGCGGAGGACCGTTGGATGTATGACCGTTGAAACTTGACGTAAGGCGGCGGGATCAGACTTGCGACAAGGTATATGCTGTTAGAGAGCGACTGGAAAGAGTGTAAATGCCTACGAGAGACGGGAAACGAGAGTGGTCGCGAGACTGATTCTTGAAACGTGAAGAGGATGAAGAGGAGAAAAAGTCGCAACAAGCTGGGCAATCGCAAGACAAAATGGACCGCGACCAAGACCTGAGGCCATGGCGCTTCGCTCACAACATAGGCTAACTATGGCCGCCTCATCAGATGCACAGTGCTACCGCGTCCTGAATAATCAAAAGCTGAGAGCACAGGCTGTCTGAGATATGATTAGCGCTTCGGGTCTGATTAAAGTCACCCCCGCCTTACCGCATTCGGAATTAGTAGATCAGCGGAACCAGACACCGCGAGGTACCCGCTCCTTCTCATTGGGGAAAAACTTGGTTCCTGCATGTAGCTGAATCATGGTGCAACCGCCGGTGTGAACATGCACAGGGCGCGTGCCGGTTATCTTGTATCCACCTCGTTCAGGTCGAGCATCAATTCTCCGATGCATGCACGATACGAGAACCGAGCGGCCAGTCAAACGGCGAGTTCAACGTCTATCCAGACGTCGAATTCAAGAAGGTCCAAGCCACTTGTGCACCGCAGCACGAACAATTATCGTGGAGCGTGATCGCGATCGCGAGCTTAGGCTGACGACGGCGCATATTGGATTGCGGTCGCACACTGTGAATTGATGAGCTGTTACTCTGTGCGACAGAAGAGACTCATCTCATTTTGTTTGGCGTAGAGACCAAGATAGCCGACAGCTTGTGTGCTTGTTGCGTGCAGATACCGCGACGGCCAAGTTCCGAACGGCACTAGCTTCACTAGATGATCTTCATCTGACTCGTACGTGTGTGGTCGGGCCCTGGGCCGTAGATCTCAATGGCATAACATGTCGAGAGATTGCCCTAACTTCATGTTAATGTGATGCGAATGGTTGAGCGGAAGCAGGGAGTGAGTGATCCACGACTTAGCCACAAGTTGATATTGAGCTTCATCTTCTGAGATGGGTTCAGAATCTAGCCCGATATTGGCACGTCTCAGAGGAGGGATGCCATATTGCTCGATATGAATTCTGCGCACTGCAGGGGCTTGGCGGGTCTATAGCATACCGCTTACTGGGTGCAGAATTTCAAACGGTAACCACGAAAGCTTTAACCAGCTTATATCATAGCCGCGATGAATGTAAGTCTTTTGTGGTATCGTTAATGTAAGTCTTTTGTGGTATCGTTAATACTATTGATCCTGTACTATGGACGCTCTTGAAGTTTATCATACATGTCATATGCTCGTTTCTACAAACCCTCATACCCTAAACTCGTGTTCATGCTGCTTCAGATAGGCGTATTGTGCCGATCTGAACGTGTCTGGAGTCAGAGTATTGTTCACAAGACCAATGTCCAGCAAGTTGCTTCCAACGCTTGTGTATTGCGGCCACGAGATCAATCCCGTACCCGAGATCATGTTGGGATCAAGGTAGTAGGCAAATGATGTGTAGAAGGTTTGTGAAGTAAGTCTTGGTCCAGGAGCAGGAACGTCGTAGTAGTCCGACAAGATGTCAGTGGCGTGAAAAGTTCCAAGAACGGGAGTGCCATAAAGGTGGGTGTCGAGGTAGCTCCAGGCAGGTACCGTGCCTGAGACCGACTCGAGGTATGATCGACGGGTGAGGGTAAACGTTATGTCTCCAAGCATGGCTGCAAGACGCTTATACTGAGGATAGATGTTGTTCAAGTCGCCGGTATTGAAAGGAGAGCCGGCTGCAGGGTCGTCTGGGTACGTGGCCACAAGGTCAGGAACGAGAGCCTTAGCAGCCGGGTCCGGGAAATACGACTGGATGTAGGTGATTAATTGCGCCGTAGTCGAGATGTTTGACTGAGTCAGAGAGAAGAGAGTTCCTTCGTCCTGTTGATCGCCAATGATGATTGGGACCTTGGCGTAGGCGCCGTTTGCGACGGCGATATCAGGAGAGACCGAAAAGAAGTTATTAACAGGATCTGGACGAGGCAGATATGCGAGATCAACGCTGTCGTAGCTGAATATCCCTGGCGCGGCGTTCACAGCATTGTTGAAGTCCTCGTATGATAGAGATCTGAGGCAAGCCAGTGTATCGGCGGCTCCCGAACATCCGCCAGCGGAGACGACCAAATCGTAGACGGCTTGTGGTTTTGAGTTGTTAACAGGCACAGCAGGTATGACGGATCCAGAATCCATGATTGCACCGCGGAAAAGGGCCTTGCCATTGTAGGTGTTGTCTCCTCCATTTATGACCGTTTGGTCGAAGACCGAGATGGAACCAGCGGACTCGCCCCAAATGGTTACTTTATCTGGATCTCCACCGAAGGCTGCAATATTCTCGGCCACCCACTCGAGTCCTAACCTTTGGTCGCGGAGACCCAGGTTGGTAGAACCGTCTTGTTGGAGTTCTTTACCAGCGAGGAAGCCAAATCCGGCCAAGCGGTAGTTGACGGCGACGTAAATGACAGGGTGGCCGGCGGCAAGACCTGACACGCTGTTCTGAATCAAGGTAGAGCCATCGTACATCTGGGTTGATCCGAACTCGAAACCTACAAGTGGTCAGATTGAATACGTATCTCTGACTCGAAGTGACTCACCTCCTCCATAGATCCAGAAGATGACTGGGAGCTTGCTGCTCGAAGTTGTGCCAGACGGACGTTGTACATTCAGAGTCAAGCAGTCCTCACCAGAATCCGTGGCTGCTTGCACGATTGGATTGGCGAGTAACAGGTTCTTTGTGTCAGCCGGGAGTGCGGTCGTGTTTACATATGATCCTTGTTGCGGACATGCTCGTGGAACTCCAGTAGCCGTGAATATGCCTCCAGGGTACTGCTGGTTATATGATTGAGGAGGTTTCAAGCGAAGACTGCCGGTTGGAGGAAGAGCAAATGGAATGCCGTTGAATGTGTCGATGCCGAGGAGAGAGCTGCCGACAACCGTTCCATTCTGGATCTGGACAGATGGGCCTAGGGCTCTGGCTTCGTTGACTGGAGCCGCGATAGCAGATGCAATGGTCAAAGACCAAGCGATGAGAGAACGCATGTCGGGAGTATAATTGAGATGTGAAGGAGAAAAAGATGTATTCGAGAATACTGTGTACCAAAGGTGTGTTGAACCAAAGTTGGAGGTGGGAGGTGGACCTATTTACCAGTCTTCGCCCAGTATGTGATCGACGGAAATAAGAGTGAAGATGAATAGAGTTCCTTACCATTTGTCAAACCTCGGTGTGCATTCGCCCAGTATGTGATCGACGAAATGGGGAGGTAAAACCGCATGGATTCCATACCGTTCGTCAAGCCGCGGTATGTGCAACGGCGTGACCCGCCGCGAGCCCATTGATCGACACCATGTGATGGAGTATCATATTCAAGAGACTTTCGCTTTCAATACGAACCTGCTGAAACAAAAAGACATGACGATTGGAAATACCCTTTCAACAGCAGAACGGTTCAATGTGTATTCTAGCTGTCCTAGAAGCCGAGCAGAGACACGGACTTGATAAAGCCTATTGCTGAACTAAACGCGCCACCTACACCATCGTCGAGCGGAGACGTATAGCCACGTCGATTGGTCAGCTCTTGTAAACGGTCACACTTGACAGACCGGAGGCCACGTGACCACGACCGATGATGCCCTTCGATTCGAGGCCGAGATTGCTTTGTAGATGTCGCAAACAGATGACAGGCGGAGTAGGAGAAAAGAAGGTTGCAGGAAAATGCGACGTCGCTTATGTGATCTCGCCGCAGCAACCAAGTGTGGGGAAAATCGTGGAGTTGCAAGAGAAGCTTCGCAGATCTACGCAGATCTGCACAAAATAACGCAACTACCGCATGTGGGAGGGTTGATGATCGTCGCTACTTATCCAGTCTTGCCGCCCCTGTATCTCCGAGGCACTTTGTCAGAGAATAATGCCGAGGAAAGACAGGCATCGCATCCGTTCATGCTTTCAAACAATGATGGAGACAGGGGCTATCTAGACAAAGGTTGATTAAATCACATGGAACCTTCTGAAGCGGAGCGCAGTCCGAACGTGACTGCACGTCTCTTGCTGACCATACATTATCCTGTATCAAGGGAGTGGTGTAAAAGATGATGTATGAGCTCAAGATTCCCATGTCTCTTCGACGGCTGAAATATGGGCTATGGTTAATCTTCGGATTTCCTCCCCACCGTCATCGCGACGGACTTACCCTGTCCACAAAGCTTCATAGCTGTGTCCGATGATCTGTTCTCTCGAGTACCACAAGTCAACTCGTGATGTAGGTGGAAGAAGACTCGCCCTACACACTAAACCTTTGTATAGCTTTTAGAGACGTCTGAAGCCCGGAGACTGGTCTTTCAGGCGAGCTCTCCTGCTGCTGGTAGCTTGCCCCTACGACGATGAATGCATACCTTGAAAGATGTCCAACGCAAGTGCTGTGGAAGATACCGACGATAGTATCCTTGCGTTAGGGTTATGATTCCGTCGCCCGGAGGATACTGCAGACAAGGACAACCTATACCCGGCCTCGCCGGACATTATTTCTGCAACTATCTCCGTTATTTGTGTATATCAACCGACTGAATCAGAAAGGTAGGTATTCTTTGTAAGTCATCTCATCAAGAACCACAGTGAGCTTTAGACTCAATCGTCAAAAATTGTTATACATACACACACACTTATCGTCAGCCATCGTCGACTACACTCAATCATGGCAGCAGCAGCCAAGACCCTTGTCTTAGTTACCGGCGGTCAGACAAGACAGAAACCTTTATCAGATTTTCTCGCTGATATGCACAGGCAACAGCGGCATCGGCCTCGAGCTCGTCGCCCAATTGATGGCCGAAGGTTCATACCACGTGTACCTGGGCTCACGATCAATCGAAAAGGGCGAGACTGCACTGCGTGACCTGCAGTCGCGTGGCTACACAGGAACAGCAGAGCTACTCCAGCTCGACGTCACCTCGGACGACAGCATCAACGCCGCCGTACAAACCGTCGAGGCCGCGCACGGCAAGCTGGACGTCCTAGTCGACAACGCTGCCATCACTGTCATCCAAGGCGGGTCGCTACGTGAGCGCATGCGGGCTGCCTACGACACTAACGTCATCGGCGCCGCAGTCATGGGCGACTCTTTTCTCCCATTATTGAAAAAGTCGTCGAATACGCCGCGCCTCATCAACGTCTCGAGCGGCGTTGGCTCTATCACGCATCGACTGGATCCTCAGAACGCCATGTACAGCTTCTTCGGCCACTGGCAGTACGGCGTCAGTAAAGCGGCGATGAATTTGCTGTCGGCGTGCATGTTTGTTGAGTACAAGCCTGATGTCAAGGTTTTCACATACTGTCCAGGGTTTACAGTGTCCAACCTCGGACCGTTCAATACTGCGGATCAGGGCGCGAGACCGGTTGCGGAGAGCGTGGTGTCGCTTGTTGAACTCATCGAGGGAAAGAGGGATGGCGAAGCAGGTGCTTTTGTACACAAGGATGGGGCCTACCCTTGGTGATGGACTAAGCTGTCATAAGCTGTATTAGGACGCCGTTGCAGCAACGTAAATTTCAAGCAGAGCTCACATGCATATTTCAAATCTTTGTCTGCTCCTCGTCGCAATCATATGTCTAATAAAGCTGTAGTAAGAGCAAAGTGCAATTACCTTATGCGAGTCGCATCAAATTGGGGACGTCACGTGTCGCGCGTCACGTAATTTAGTGCTGCTGCGCGCTTCGCGTCACCCAACCACGTTCTGTTACTTTGTAGGTAGATGAGGACGACACTCTCGAGCTTGCGATCTGCCCGCTGGAAGTGAGCTGAGATGCTTCGGAATGGGAGCATACGTGCGTTCTTCCAAACAAAATCGAACTCAAATCAACCTGTCATAAAAGGTGTGGAAACCCCAAACGCGACTGTCAAAAGCAGTAAGTCTTTATCGACGCCATGCTTCGCTGCCAGCGACTGACCAAGTAAAGATGACGACCCAGTTAAGCCGCCCACTCCACAGTCTAGATCACTGAGAACGACGCGACAAAGCACACGACTGTCCAGCAATGCGACAACGCATACGCGATTAGAAGATACTCTGTCAAGGACAAGGACGTCAATCGACAATAGCAAGAGTGATATGCCTGATGGAAAATCTGCGTCGGAAGCGAATGCCATTCACCCGAAGAATCTTTCCTCACCAGCGACTGTGAAAGACTCGCTGGACGATGAACTGTCTCCGATGTCCTCGCCAAACTCACTCCCATCGGAACCTCTGATCACAAGCTTCAGATCTCACAACAAGATATCCGGCAAACGGTCGAGATCGCCGACTATACGACGAACTTCACAATCCGCGAACACTTCTTTTGGCTCCAACTCAACACTCACCACTCTGCCACCAAGCTCGCAGATCTCTCAGAGCTCCAGTCGAAGGATCCATATGCATGGAGAAGATATGGTCACAAACTCAAGTTCTGATGTTGAACCGCTGGATGATATTGATGAAGCGTCTCACGAGAGTACATCGGATTCTGAGTCTGAGCCTGATTCTGATCTCGAAGCTCTCATTGCGAGCAAAAGACAAAAGCTGGCCGAGCAGCCGCCAACTCCGCAGAGTCTGAACACACCTGCGCAGGACGATCGCCAAACGAGAAGCGCCATCCGATCTGACCCAAAACGTATACCACGTCAATCTGCGTCTCCGCCAAGGAAAGTCTTCAAACACAATCTCGCAGCTTTGTTACAGCAGAAAAAGAAGGACGATGAACTTGCGATCAGGCTGCAAGAACTGGAGAGGACAGTGGCGTCATACTCAGAAGCCGAGATACAGGAGACAGCCAGCTTACAACAAGATACACCAATCGGCGGAAAGGTCGCCTCTGTGATGGAGCAAAATGGCGAAACCAATCAGCGATTGAAGCAGGCTATGCAGCGAGTTGACGCTCTCGAGCATGAAGTCAAATTCCACTTCTTCGATGTTGTGCAGGAAGATGTGCCGCGCCACGACTTTCCCGAGTTTTGTTTACCAGAAACCAGTTGGGCCAAGATCATGAAGGACAAGCCGTCAAGAGATCAATTTATCCTTTGTGGATTCGCCAGGGACATTGCACTATTTTCTGAATTTCCAGTCGAGCTTCAGGAGTGGATGCTGGGGGAACTCTTGTTCGAGCATCGAGAAGATCTCTCTCTAGCCTACGTTGGGGTGCTGGAAGCTTGCTCTACATACCACGATGTTAACCCAATCCTCGACATGCCGATGCTGGTGGACTGTCTGGAGCGGCTTGGTACAAGAGAGCAAGTCATCAGAGGCGGTGCCTGTCTCGATATCGATCGACCTGAATTGCCCAGAAAAACGAATGCACGCGTTGGCCAAAGAGGTCTATTGAATTTCCTGACCTTGTTGGCAAAGCTCGGAAAACGACTTGAAGACACGGTCAGACACGCTGCATTTTACTTCCTGGCCCTGATGCTCATCGACAACATCATAATGGGTGATGGATACCTGACCAAGAAGATCCAAGACTCCTTGAGCATCCTCGTCCTTGATCTTGATGATACCAAGATGCAGAATCTGCTCGACACAACAGGGAAGAATCTCCTCAAGACAGTGCAGAATCCAGTACTATTCGCTCACCTGACGTCTCGCCTGCCAACATCAACACTGCCAACCAGCCTCATCCGACGCAAATTAGCCCTCTCCTTTCTGCTCGACGGCGCATATTCGGACCCGACAGCCCTGACCTCGCCTTCAACTACCGACGCCCTCCTGACTCAACTTACACAGTCCCCTTCCTACTCCAGAACCAGCAACACCGACTACACGCATCTCGGCGCCCTAATAACGCTCCTGGACAGAGCCATCGGCGCCGGCTTCAGCGACTTCGCCTTCCTCGACCCCGCCAGCACACCCACCAACGCCGAGAGCGCCTTCAACCCCCAGATCGACGCTCTAGTGGCCGTGCTCAAGAACCTCAGCAGCCACATCCGCGACGCAGGCGCGGCGCACATGCGGCGCACCGAGTGCAAGGGCGCGATCGATAGACTTGTGTTCCGGCTGCAGTATGCGGTCAGGACGAAGGCGAAGGTCAAGAAGGGCGTTTTCGGGAGTCTGGGGAAGGGCGCGTGGACTGGCATGGAGGGTCAGCGGGGTGGGCTAGAGAGGTTTGTTAGAAAGGGGACGGTGGGGTGAATTGATGATGATGATGCTTCTTGGGCACAGAAGTGGAAAAAAAGAAGGGAAGCGTACGGTGATTTAGACATGATACCCAATACCAGTTACGTTGAAATATTTCGTACCCGACGCATCCGCGCAACAAACACACAGTCTAGGGAAGTGAAAACATAGGATATCAATACGCCAGTATCAGGAGAGGTCTCGTGTAATTTACCCTCAGCAGACCAATGAAACTCGCCAGAACATAAAAGCCACGCTATGCTACCTACCCTGCCGTATACCCAGAACATCTACTCATCCGCATCAGCCGGTCTCTCGGTCTCCTCCTCCTCATCTCTTTGACTGAGCTGCTGGTCCCTATTCCGCCTGAACCAATCGAGCCGAATACTACCAGCCCAACTCTTCCTCTTATCACTTCCGCCTTCCCCCGAGCCAGAGCCACCGAGCACACTATCATCCCACGCCTGTCGCCACATCCCCAGCGTCGAGCGTCGCCGCCGCTTACTCGGCCCGCCAGGCGCGGTCCTGCTCCTCTTGACGCCCTTGACAGGTGACTCTGGGCGCGCTTGCCCCTCGTGGTCGGTACTGCTGCGCGTTCCAGAGGACGACGGCGCCGAGTCGTGCAGTTCGCTCCAGATGGCTTCCACCTCGCGGATTGTGCTGCTGCGCTGGCGCCGTTTCTGGGCGTCGAGGAGGGCGCTGTCGCGCATGCTGTGGCGGCGGATTAAGGGCTCGCGCTCGCCGGCCAGGGCCTCGGGGTCGTCTTCGGGGTCAGAGCCCGCGGGGCCAAGGAGGTCTTCTTCGTCGTCTACGAAGCCCATGCCTGGTGTTAGGGCGGATTGCGGGAGGTCGAGCTTGCCGTTGTGGAATTGTGATTCGGGTGTTTCGGACTCGTCTTCGGAGAGACGCCAGGAGAGGGCGAGGACGCCGGTGAGGAGGATGATGGTGCCGAGAGCGATGAGGCCGGCATGGAGAGGTGGGAGACGGTCCATTTGGCGGAAGTATATGAGGCCGTCGAGAATGGCGATAATGTTGTAGATGCAGAAGACAAAGGGGTATAGGATGCTGGTCGTGACGAGCTTCAGACCGCGGTGCAGGTAGTAAAGTTGTGTGAGAGCGAAGAAGAGGAAAAGGATGAGGAGGATCCATGATTGCCAGTGTCCGAATTGATTCTTCTTGTCAACGATCGTGCGGACAAGTAGTTCGACGGCACTCTTGGCGAGGAGGAGGGAGTGGGCCGACAGTATTCCAGATACCAAGCCGTAACCCATGCCACGAATCAACCGCATTCGTGGAGATCGTCGTTTGTGCATGGGAATGAAATGTGTAAGGAAGAAGCAGCCAGCGACGACCGCCACAACCAAGACCATTGTCAGACTCATCCAGATCACAAAGTTCGGCACGACCAGTAGTTCGAGGAGTTGAGATAGCGTATGCGATGGCTCAGGGACGGCTGAGAAGAGTGATATGAGTACAGCGCCTCCTGCCACCAAGATGGTACCGAAGGCGGTCCTCCTCGTAAATGGCTCCTGGAGTAAGATGCTGGCCAGAATCGCGTTGAAGACCAGTCCGGATGCTTGCAGGGTACTTAGTAGCGGTAGAGGCAAGGTCGTGATTTGTATCGAGGATCCGACGATGTTGCTCAGTAGGAATAAAGCCATTCCGATCTGCCATCTCGGCCGCCTATATGGTGCTCTCCTCGGTATGTGTTCCTCCTTCTCATCCTCTAGTATATGCGACTTGCGCTGAAGTGTGAGACCTATTGACTGGACGCATGTCGAGACCAGACCAACGAGAATGCCGACCTGTTTACCGTTGTCAGCAGATGTACTCGTTGCGTATCGATAGGAACAGCCTTACGGCGACCACTCCTCCTGGGGAGACAGATCCCATGTCCGGCGCATACAATGTTTCCGTGATGACGTTGGGTGTTGATGTTAGTTGCTATTGGAGCATGATGGAGCTTTGGTGAGAGACCAGGCGAGAGATAAGTCCTTCGGAAGATCGATCAATACGTGTTGAAGACTGTAACAGTTCGAGATCAGATGTTATGTGTTATGAAACGGTCATGGACAGACAAGCCAGGGACCAGCGGGTTATGGGGTGATGTCAAGGTTCCCGTCCCGAAGGCGCTTGCCGCTTGTTGATGACGGTCGGCCACGCTATCATGTGTGCAGCCAGCCGGACGTCACTGGAAAAGCAACAGACGGCAGAGCTGCCCAGACTCCACTGCCATCCATCGTCAACGTCGAGATAGACAACCTGCACCACCTCACGATCAATTGACTTTACATCAGCTATATCAAACTCTATCTCTCCTCTCACGCAACCTCTCAAGACTTGCTCGAGGATCGAATCCATTCAATACCCGCGTGCGACACCGGACGCACCTCTCTCAACTCCTCAACCTCGATTGATAACGACCCCCAACACCCCTCAAGATGTCACAGATTCACGCCATGTCGGACGATCAGGTATGGAACCAATCTGTCCTCCTTTCGAACAGTGCCTTCGATTGCTCGGTCAACCAGACCCGGCGTTCACGACACTCCTTTTCAGTTAAAGATGACATTATACGCTCTATTCTCAAGAATCTTCTTCTGTAGACATGATAATTACCCTTTTGCTCTCTGAATCACCCATCAACACATCCGATACCTTCCCACACAGGACATTCACAGATGCTGACTACATGACCCCCCACAGGTAGCGTCAGAGCTGCGCAAGATGACGGCCTTCATCCGACAAGAAGCAATGGAGAAAGCGCGCGAAATCCACCTCAAAGCCGACGAGGAATTCAGCATCGAGAAGTCCAATCTCGTCCGCCAGGAGACCAACAGCATCGACGCCCAGTACGAGAAGAAGTTCAAGCAAGCCGGCATGTCCCAACAAATCACCCAGTCAACACTGGCCAACAAGACCCGTTTGCGCATCCTGTCCGCGCGTCAAGAGCTGCTCAACGACCTGTTCGAGAAGGCGCGTGGTCGTCTGGGTGAGGGCGCCCAGGACAAGGGCAAGTACCAGGAGATCTGCAAGAACCTGATCTTGGAGGGCATGTACGCGCTCAACGAGAAGAAGATTGTCATCAGGTGCAAGAAGAGCGACGACGAGGTTGTGAATAAGGCTATTGAGGACGCCAAGAACGAGTACAAGGAGAAGTTGAACAAGGACATCGAGGCCAAAATTGACGAGGACGAGAGGATCGCCGATGACAGGTAAGATCGATAGTTCCCTATCCACATTTCACGGAGAAGTAGAAAGTACTGACAATAGCTTCACAGCGCTGGCGGTCTATCGATTCTCAACGGCACCGGCAAAATCGACATCAACAACACGTTCGAAGAGCGCCTTAAACTGCTCGAAACCGACGCCCTGCCCAGCTTACGGACGACGCTGTTCGGCAAGAACGAGAACAGAAAGTTCTACGACTGAGCACGTCGTTTGCTTTTCGTCATACTATTACCACTCAGCTAATCACTATTGTCGAAGGGATTGTAGAAGAGGGAGTCCAAGGGAGAGGCTTGCTGCAGCTCTCTGCATCTAGATATCAATGTAGATACTTGTTTCACTATTATATATCCACACCGCTGTTTTCGTGTTCTCGTAGCTTTTGTCTCAGCGTCAGTGTGGATGGTTGTCTGTTCCTGAAGCTCTTCGTGTGACCTGGTTTAAGTGTTCACCGACTCTTGCTGTCGGGTCTCGTACTTCCATTCGTGTGACAGGTGTCCGATTCGGACGAGCCGCATTGAAGAGCGCCTCATCCGTCGTACAGGATTCAGCCCGTGGTAACGGTGCATTGCTTGGCGTACGCCAAAGCGGCACGCATTACTGGATGGGTGATGTGCATGATGCAAGTCATACCAATTGATGGCGATGAAACACGCCATGTACAGCATGAGTGTCTCGCTCACGAAGTTCAGCGACAAGTGGAAAAGTAGCGAGTCTCAATTCATATAGCAAAAGCTAAGATAATAAGTATAGAAAATTGGGTAATGTTGGTGTAGACCGCCTCGCCGCTTTCGAGTTGAGATATTCTTCTTCACTCGACCAATACGCCTTGTCTTGCGCAACAAACAGCCCGATCCATTCGTGCGTCGTTCCATCCAGTCCAGCCATTCCTCCCTTTGCTCGCCAGAAAATATTGCGGCTTCTTCGCCAAAAGTTCATCCCGGTTCCACCCCTCGTCCAGCTGTCCCAATGCTTGGACTCCATGATTGTTGTAGAATGTCAAGTCGTGCCTCGTATGCCATCTGACAGGCTGGTGTGTTCTCGTCTCTTTTACTGCCGTTGGACCATGGCGCCGGTCGGTGCCGGGTACTGGCCGTGCTGTGCTTGCTGTTGCTGTAGATACGCTTGGTATTGCATGGCCTGCTCCTGTGGTGTAAGACCATACCCGCCTGGCATGCCCGAGTTGCGTGGAGGCATGGTTGCAGCCGAGGCGTGTTGCTCGTCTGGTGAGTCGACGGTGGATTCGCCGGCTTCAACACCGTTGCCGTCTGCTGGTTCTGGCGCGTTCAGACATGCCTGGTGATCGTGTCAGTGATTGCGCGCGCGATTGACGCGTGAAATGTGGTCTTACCTGGATGAGGTTCTTGCCCTCGGGCTTCGTCACCAATGGCTGGAGCTTGGGTGTTGTGAAAGTGTAGACGAGTCCAGTCTCTGACACGACGAGTAGCAGCACTTGCGTGCCAGTGAGTACGGACAGTTCATAAGCCTGTTGTTGACGTGTTAGTATGCGTGCGCAATGGTTCGACGCGTCTTGTCGCGACGTCAATGGTTCGACTCACCTTCTTCATGATTCCAGCTTTACGCTTGGAGAAAGTAATGTGCCTTCGCGATTTGTCCTGAATGAACTTGATCTCGATCTTCCTTCGCTCGCGACCTGGCTTGTCGTCGTCGTCATCGTCGTCGTCGGCGGCAGCAGTAGAGGTGCGTTGACGCTTGATGCCTCTGTTTTCGCCATTGCCCAAGTCATCCTGGTTGGAAGGAGAGCCCGTAGGGTCTTGATCGGTAATTTCAGAGGCCATGACGATGTATTGTCAGCGTATGTCGGTTCAAGCTCTGAGGGACTAGACGAATTGGGATGGTGGATCCGATCGATGGTTCTTTGTCCACGTTGGGATAATAGAGTCAGATCAGAAGGGTCGCGGCGGGTGCACTGTGCGAATAGGTGTCGGCAGGGCTGTCCCGAGGCAACGGCTAAAGGACCTGCGCAAGAGCTACAGGTACTGTGGGCAGTTCACGGACCGACGAATGAGAGATCGCCGAGGGAATAATTGAAGGGTGTTTGCGTATACCTGTTTGGAAGATTTGGGTTAGTGTTTGATCTGTAAAAGGGAAAGAGTGGTTGCTGAGCTCCGAAGGGGAAAGGCGCGTCCAACGGCAGCAGCCCAGGAGGACTGGGCAGGGCAGGAGCGTTCCCCTCGGCAAGGACGACGGCAGCAGACAGGCAGGAGCGATAAGCAATTTCTGCTTGGTTCCGTGACAGCGAGCTCGATACGGGCGCAATAATCTTGCCAGCAAGGATAAGGTACGCGACCGACCGACCGACCGACAGCGACAGGAACAGGGACAGCAATAGGGAGGGAGCATGACCGTGACGTACCGAATATAGCCAAGATGAGGCAGATCGAGCTTCAACGATGCTTTTCTCCACAAGAAGAGCGGATGATATTCTGAATGTGGAAAAGATGAGGGTAAAACGCGTCCAACCTGAAGAGGGAAAGCTCTTGCCTTTTGGAGCGATTTGAAAAGGGAAAGGCCGATACTTGTATTTCGGCACGAGCTTAGCCGTCCGAGCGGGGAAACGCCGATGGCAAGCTAAGCCGATGAACGACTGGTTAGTCAGCAGCAATGGAATGAATTCACCAGTGAGTGAAAGATGAAGAAGTCGGCATCTGCGCTTATTGAAGGTCTATACATGTAGAGTTTGACTCCCTTCTCTGACAGCTCGAACGCCACATGTTACGATAGGTAACCAGCTATACCATTATTTGTCACCTAAGGTGGAGTAATAATGTCAAACTCGTAATGGCAGAGCGAAAGACCTTTTGCAACACTCTCTCCGCTTCCTTGCTTGCACATGATACATCAACCATCACACAGGAGACGCCGTCTTAGTGTCACATGACGCAAGCTGCTGTCAATGTTCGCTGGTTCATGAATGCCACCACCGATATCGACGGCTTGCTGCACCCAAGGGTTCGAGAAACGCTCGAGCATACCTCTTAAAGCATCTTCGATTGGATACGTAGATATTGCTCTGATCGCCTCGTCTCACTCATCGCAGTCCTCGCTACACGATCGCGATTGAGACTAAAGATGTTACATGTAATGTATGGAGAAAGTGAAAGGATCGATATCAAAGACCTAGTTTTCCACATACCTTGTACCGTGATCTACGTGTGGTTGCTCACCTCACTCGGTGCGGGCCGTAAGTGCCTGACGCGGGTTCACGCGTTGCCTTTTGCCAAAGTGGATGCGTCGTTGATGGAGACATGAAAGTTGATGCCTCACTTCAATGTGATGATTTGAACTGCAGGCTTCACATTGCAGCCATCCATACACCGATTAATTTCTTCTTCTTCTTCTTGTTCTTCTTCCTTCGCATAGCTTTTGGAGTCAACGAGGATTTTCCGTTTTTAGCCTTTTGCATCTTCGACCTCGAACTTGACTTTCACATCACTCATTCACGACTTTGAACTTGGAGATATACACATGCGAGGGGAGTCACAGTTTCCTCCGTCCATATCCATTTGGTCCTGAGCACCGGCTCACTCGATGCATACATCATCCCCACCATGTCCGAAATTATCGAGCAGATAGAACATCTTGACGCCCTTCCGTCTGGACTACACTGGTTCTGTCCCCGCACAACGGCCGATGATGGGAACACATACTACGACGAAGATGTCCTGGAGCGGTTGAAGATCGAAACAGAGGAAGAGAAGCAGCAGAGAGAGGAACACATTAACCGGGTCGAAGAGCTGAAAAAGAAACGCATATTCCATGCGTGCCAGATTCTTGCCTTTGATGGCGCAGATGCAACGCCCTATCAGAACAAGTTAAAGGCCAAGATCGAAGTCCAGTTGACCAGATGCAGCATCTGCGTCCGACAATTCCATCGCATGAGGGCAGATCTTCAGCATCAGCTTCAGGAGGACTTCGACGACAGTCAGGTGGAAGAGTTCATGAAGAGGTACGATGGTATGAACATTGAGAGAATATGCACAGGTCTTGACAGCGCGCGCGACACTCTATTGGATACACCACCTGACGAGCGCAAGATCAGCTCGTTGAGTCCCAAGGAAATGTTCGCCCTTTTCGAGACAATGCATTGCATGCCATTTCTCCAGAATGAGGAGCTTCTGAGAAATCACTTCGACGAGCCTTTTCGATTAGTGCAGTCCAAGAGCAAAATTTCTCTCCCTGAGTACACACCTGCCTTGACTGCTTTCTTATTCAGCTTCAACGACTATCGGCGGCAATGGGCGTTGCGCGGTTGGAAGAAATTCAAGCGCGGAATCACCGGTATCGAGTTCGATCAGACCGTGAAAGACAACGTCAAGCTTGCTGCCGGAAGAGTCGGTATGGCTGCGTTGGAGAAAGAGTTTCTTCCGCTGTTCTGGATTGCTATCCATACCATCGTCGACAAGCTGGACCAAGATATCATCACTCATCATTTCCGCGCCATGGATGTCGAGATCTACAAGCTCCTACTCGATCATCTCTATGTTCCATCTGAGGCCTTTGGCGACCTCATCATCACCTTTCAGCTTCTCCTCGAGAAGTCACCGGTCGACATGTGGAACGCATATGGTCCCATCTCACCGCAGACTGTCATGGATCAAATATTTAATAGCCCGAACCTTGAAACTCTCATCAGAGAAGACACGTCGCGCCCAGAAGTTCTTCAAGCAGCCTTCGACTGGATCAACCCCTTCATCAAATCAATCAAGGGACCCAACCTTCCTCCAGTGTGCAGATCAATGCTTCATCAGATGTGGTCTCGATTTCAGAGCGCCGCAACGCCCGAGCCTGTCCGAGTGGCGTGTTACGAAAGAGGTCTGGATGCGCTAGCTCACGTGCTGGAAGTTATGGAAGAACAAAACAGCCGTACAAACGTAGCCGCTTTCGCTGGCATGCTTGGCATCATGCGCGATCAGATACAGCCTTTGATGGACCATTACCACAGCCTTCCTAAGAATGGCTCGAGTGAGCAAGGGAGATGCTGTGAGATTGTTGAGCGTACCCTTCGGATTGACTGTATCAAGCTCCGGCCAGACCGTGAAGCTATCGTAAATGGCAGACCGCTTGGACATGACCAAACCACACAGTCTCTTGAGATCTGGAAGGTCGTGGTACGTAATGTGAGGAATGGTGATGTTCAGCTGGCGGCAGCCATCATCAACGGTGCAAAGAGGCTACTTCTCTTGGAGCCACTGGCACAGAAGCAAGTTGAGACAGCTGGAAAGCCTGCACAGCTATGGAATGAAGCCCAAGCATCAATACAGTCTTTCGTCGTCGACCTTCTGGAGGCCATGCAGGATTTCTCAACTGCTGACTTGGAGAAGTTCTTCTCCTCGCAGGACTCTGTCAACGGTTTCATGTCTCTGCTTTTCTTTGACAAGCGTGACGTACAACAAGCTGCTGCTGCAGTAATCAAAGCCGTGACTTCGGAAAGCTCGCGTCGAGATGCCTTGAGAGTACTTATCCAGAAGTACTACTCACAGACTTTGCAGGCCCTCTCAAACACATTGATAAGTATTGCCAAAGCAAAGGTCTTCATGCCCGCAACGATTATACTGAAGATTGGAACCGATTTCTTGGAGTCGCTATGCAGTACACAGGATGGTATACTGCGTTCTAGAACGCTTTCTAGTGATGAGATCCGCATCTCAGAACAAACATGGAAGATGATGTGGATATCAATCTCGACGATATTCGACACGACCGAAGCCTGGAGCAACAAAGGTCACGACAAGAGTATGATGGTGGAGTTCTGCAGAGACTCCATGGACTTTGCAGATCAAGTGTTTGACCGATACAGTATCTTCGCAAGCGCCCTGAGTACTTCCTCCAAAGAGGACAAAGCCGAGGTAGAGAAGAGTCTATTGGAAGCGCCAGCGCAGGCAGCCATTCGTATCGTCAAGTGGCTTCGCCTTCGTGACGACTATCTCATTGACAAGGCCGTTGCCCTCGCGTCCAGCCTCATGAGCCGACTGGAAGCTGCGCAGCTGGCTTTGCCAGAAGACGCCATCGACTTTATCAACAGCATCGTCACGGACAACGTCAGGAGCAAGCTGAAGTCAAGTCAGAAAGCTCAGCTTCGTCGTGCATTGGAGAAACATCTCGGAGAGCTTGGGTCTGAAGAGGAAGACGTCAAGGTTACCAAACAGAGTTCACTAAACAAATGGGTCTCCGGAGCGGTGCCTGTGACCTCCACAACGACGACGCAGAAGAAGCAGGGCATAGATATGAATGCATGGAAGTCTGCTGCTGCACAATCAAAGTCGACCGAAGAAACCGAGCACAGAAAACTCATAGCCTCGCTGACTCCTGGCCTGGAGAAGTTTAAGGCTAGTGGAGGGTACCAATCTGCTCGTCCAGCTGGTCTGCCCATGCCGAGAGCTGCCCCGAAACTCGACAACAATGAATTTAAGCTCAAGCGACAAGCCGAGATGGAAGCAAGAAAGAAGCAGAACGCCGCCATCATTGCAGCGAAGAGAGGTATCGGCGACGCAGGATCAGCACTGGCTGGTATTGGTGTTGAGGGCAAAGACTATACAGTCAAAGGAGAAGGTGTCATGGTCTCGTCAGACGAAAGCAGCGATGATGAGGGAGACCTTGATAGCGATCTTTTTGGTGACCAACCCAAGACTTCAAAGCGCAAGACCGCCAAAATGGACCTCTCAGGTGTTGTTGGCATGAAGCCTGAACAGAAGCAAGGTCCCGTCAGAGTGCAAAGACAAATGAGATCACACAAGGATATGCGTGCTCGTCTGCAGCCTGATCTATCGCCTCTACACAAGACCATCTTGTCATGGGATTTCTTTCACCGGGGCGATTACCCGCCAAACTCGAACGACTGGCAGTATTCGCGAGTCTCTAAGGAGTTCCGCCATGTACAGGATTATCGAAACACTTTCCAGCCACTCCTTCAACTGGAGGCCTGGCAGAGCTTCGTAAGTGCCCGCGAGGAGAGTAATGATAATACCAAGTCTTTCGAAATCAAGGTAGGCAATCGATCGAGTGTGGATGCCTTTGTCGAAATCAGTACGAGCATCTCGCATGCGGAGAACAGAGAACAACAAGTAATGGAAGGCGATATCATCTTGTTCTCGACCTCTTCCAAGCCGATTAAAGACGCAGATGCTCCTCATTGCCTATCGCGGGTGTACAAACTCAATCGAAAAAAGGGTACGATAGAGGTTGTTTATCGAGTCATGCCAGGAAACTCATTGAACAACTCGTTAACTCCAAATTCGGTCATTCATGGCACGAAGATTCAATCCATCACTTCGCTGGAGCGCGAGTACAGCGCACTCTCTGGACTTCAGTACTACGACTTGTGTGATGAGATCATCAAGGCCAGGCCCTCGCCTCTTCTCAATTACACCGACAAGCAGCTCGAGCCACTCATGTCAAATTACACAGTCAACAAAGCCCAGGCTAAAGCCATCAAGTCTGCGCTCGACAACGATGCCTTTACTCTTATTCAGGGACCGCCTGGTACAGGAAAGACGAAGACTATCGTTGCGATTGTTGGCGGACTGCTTAGTGACAGTCTGGCCAATCAATCAGCGGCCACGAGAATCGATGTGCCAAAGGCGGCTGGCAAATTCCAAGCACCTTCTACCATGTCGAAGAAGCTGCTGGTCTGTGCCCCGAGTAACGCTGCCGTTGATGAATTGGTGATGCGTCTCAAAGAGGGCGTCAAGACAGTCAAGGGCGTTCACAAGAAGATCAACGTGCTTCGTCTAGGCCGCAGCGACAAGCTCAACAGCGCAGTCATCGACGTCACCATGGATGAGCTCGTCAATAAGCGGATGGGCAAGAGTGAGAAAGACAACAATCCTCGCGAGAAAACCCAGGCACTCATACAAGAATTCCAAAAGATCAACGCAGAATTCAATGCCTCGAGAGACGCTCTCAACAAGCAGGAAGAAGGGGCCAAAGAACGGTCGAAAGAAGAAATGACAAAACTGCAGGACGAGTTCCACCACCTCCGGCGTCGCAAGAACGAGCTCTCAATACAGATCGACAATTCGAAAGACGCCGAGAACGCTGCCGGCAGAACAGCTGATCTCGAGCGACGAAAGGTCCAGCAGGCGGTGTTGGACGACAGTCATGTCATATGCGCAACTCTGAGTGGATCCGGTCACGAAATGTTTCAGTCCCTCAACATCGAATTTGAGACTGTTGTTGTGGACGAGGCTGCTCAGTGTGTCGAGATGAGTGCATTGATTCCACTGAAGTATGGCTGCGCTAAAGCTATCCTTGTTGGTGATCCAAAGCAACTGCCTCCCACTGTCTTCTCGAAAGAAGCCGCCAAATTTCAGTATGAGCAGAGTTTGTTCGTCCGCATGCAAGGCAATCATCCAGAATCGGTCCATTTGCTCGATACACAGTACCGAATGCATCCCGACATCAGCGCGTTCCCAAGTGCACAATTCTACGATGGACGTTTGTTGGATGGAGGTGACATGGAAGGCTTACGACGACAAGCGTGGCACAAGAGCTCGTTGTTAGCACCGTATAGGTTCTTTGATGTCGTCGGTCAGCATCAGGCAGCCGTCGGAGGCCGTTCGCTCGTCAATAAAGCTGAAATTCAAGTGGCCATGGCTCTCTACGACAGGCTCACCAAAGACTATCAAGAAACTGATTTCACGGGAAAGATTGGCATCATCACGCCGTACAAAGCGCAACTCAACGCACTCAAAGACCAGTTCTCGCGACAATACGGAAACACTATTCTCGAGAGTGTCGAATTCAACACTACAGATGCTTTCCAAGGTCGAGAAAGCGAGGTCATCATCTTCTCTTGTGTGCGAGCTTCACCGGCGGGCAATATTGGTTTCTTACAGGACATCAGACGTATGAACGTCGGACTGACCAGAGCCAAGAGCAGTTTGTGGGTCCTGGGCAATTCTGAAAGCTTGATGCGAGGAGAATATTGGAAGAGGCTTGTCTTGGATGCCCAAGAAAGAGATGTCTACACTAAAGGAGACGTCATGGGTATGCTGCGAAAGCCTTCATCAAGCTTTCCTGCAAAGCCACGGACGGCGGTGAAGAAAGCGCTGCCTTCTGATGCCGCTTCGAGGTCGGCGTCTCCAGTGGTGAAGGCAGAAGATGACTCGAGTGCGAATGGTCAAGCCGATCGTCGTCCTTCTGCACAAACAGAGAGGAAGGTCCCTCACAAACCTTCGCCAATGTTCGGAGGCAACAACACAACCACGAAAAAGATCGTTCCACCTGGCGGTGCTCAGCACAAAGAATTGGCCAAGGTGAAGCAGGAGGTGAAGCCGGAGGTGGAGCTGGCCGAGGTGAAGTCAGAAGAAGCCAAATTGCCGTCAACAAACGGCATCTACGGTGACGCGGAAATGAAGGATGTGGATGGAGGTTACACTAGCAGCAGAACCACCACTCCACAACCACCACAGATAGTCGACAGGATCAAGAAGACTGAAGCAGCGCACGCACGCTCATCATCTCCAGCATCTGCTTCTGAGAAGGATAAGAAGCCTGCAGCACCGCAACGAGCTCCTCAGCCGTCGGGGCCTGCGCCTCCACCCCGCAAACGGAAGCCGGCTGATCCATTCATGCCCAAGTCGAAAGTTGCGAAACGATGAGACCGCACATTTGCCAGGGAATCTATGCAGTAGTATCTGGAACAGACGGGCAGTGTTTCTGATAGCAGCGTTGCAGTTAGATACCCCGGGCTGATTTCTGGAAAGGATGGACGTGCCTTAATTCGTCGTGAGACCGCCTTCTCTCGGAGGTCAAATGCCCTCAAGAATTTCGTGAACTCGTGGCCTGCTCACAATATAGTCTAAAAACGCTGCGACTTGGACCTGAGCACCCCCCAAGCGATCTACGCACCATAAGACCTGCCTCAATAATTCGGCAATATCAAGGATGTTGTACTTTGCGTACCTGCCTTATGATGTAGCCGCCAACGACGCTAGTTATGCATAGCGTCGTTGGCGGCTACAT